>MDSZ01222331.1_pt1 | contig 10346 bp, 9 predicted proteins | sample 811201 | NCBI WGS metagenome assembly MDSZ01 (sample SAMN05326647, study PRJNA326480) | marine metagenome | isolation source: seawater | place: Indian Ocean: North | collected 2010 | reverse complement strand
TGAGATAACTAATATTCATGGAAATTGTTCAGAGCATTTCTTTCCTAAAGATTCAGAAGAAAAAGCCTCAAAATATATATTTGGTTGAAAAAAAAGTATCTTTTTAAAACAAATAATTTATTTTATGAAAAATGATAATAGACATTTTCTTACCTTGTAGAGGATCAAGTCAAAGAATAAAGAATAAAAATACAAAAAAATTTTCTAATTTTAAATTTGGATTATTAGAACTTAAAATTTTACAACTTATAAAAATAAAAAACGTAAATAATATAATTGTTTCAACTAATGATGAAAAAATAATTAATTATTTTAAAAAGAATAAATTCAATAAAGTAATTTTAATAAAGAGGCCAAATTATCTCAGTGGGCCTTATACTAACACTGACACTTTAATCAAATATGTTCCAAAAATATTAAGATCAGATCATATATTGTGGACACATGTAACATCACCATTTTTTAATAATATTGATTATGAGAATGCAATTCAGGTTTATAAAAAAAATATTAAGCGAAATGACTCTCTTATAGGAGTAAATAAAATACAAAATTTTTTATATAGCAAAACAAAACCAATAAACTTTAATAGAAATAAGGAAAAATGGCCAAGAACACAAACTCTCAAAAAGTTGTATGAGGTAAATAATGCTATTTTTATTTCCTCGAGAGAAAATTATTTAAAATATAATGATAGAATTGGTAAGAAACCTTTTTTACTTGAAATAGAGAAAATAAAGTCATTTGATATAGATTGGCCAGAGGATTTTCTAATAGCTGAAAATATTTATGAAACATTATATAAGTAAATATAATGTTAAAAAAGATAGCAATAATTATTCTCACATATAATTCGGATAAGATTATAAAAAAAACTATTAAAGCAGCAAAAAAAATTTCTAATGAGATAATTATTCTAGACTCATATTCCACTGATAAAACAATAAAAATTGCAAAACAATTAAAATGTAAAATTTTAAAAAAAAAATTTATTAATTATTCTCTTCAAAGAAATTTTATAATTAATAAGTGTAATAATAAATATGAATGGCAACTTCATCTTGATGCTGATGAAATTGTAAGTAACAAACTTATAGAAGAAATTAAAGAAATTTTAAAAATAAATAAAAAAGATAATTCCTATTTAATAAAAAGATATCCATTTTTTTTAAAAAGAAAACTAAGATTTGGTGGGGCCTCTAATTGGCATAATAGATTTTTTCCATCTAAAACAACCAAAGTTGAAGAAACAAATTACGATCAACATTTTATATCAAAATTAAAAAGTAAAAATTTAAAAGGAATAATTTATGATTTAAATATACAAAATTTAAATGATTGGATAATTTCACATAACAGATGGTCTAACTTAAGTTTGAATGATTCATTGGAAAGAAAAAATAAAAATATTATAAAAGGAGATTTATTTGGAAATAAAATTGAACAAAAAAGATACCTTAAAAATCTATATTTATCATTACCTAGTATTCCTAGAGTTTTATTTTTATTTATTTATAAATATATATTTTTATTTGGTTTTTTTGATGGAAAACCGGGTTTCTATTACGCTGTATTAAATTCTCTTTGGTTTAGAATGATTATTGATGCCAAAAAATATGAACAAAAAATATCTAAAAAAAAAATATGAAGAAATTTATTAAAATTTTAAAAAGAGACCATTTTCTTATTGGTGAAATATTTATCAATGAGGCTATTAATTTTTATTCACACTTCATTTTTATAATACAAAGCATTTTTGGTCGTTATAAATTTTTAAAAAGAAATATAGAACTTAAAAATATTTATAAAAATAAAAGAATTATCATAATTGCGAACGGTCCTTCAATAAATAATTTTGATTTGAAAAAAGTACAGAATGAACTTTTAATAATGGTAAATAGGTCGTTTTTACACCCTGATTATGAATTTATAAAACCTAACTTTCATATATTTGTTGATCCAAAATTAGCATCTGGACAATGGCCTCTAGAATATATTGATATTATTTACAAAAAAAACCCCAATGTGAAATTAATATTAAATGCAAATTGGTATCATTTAGAAAAATTTAAAAAGTTCAGGGAAAATAAAAATGTTTACTGGGTAAAATCTAAATTAACTTCTTTATTCTTTAAAAAATTAAATAATAATCTTTGTAGTATTTTCTCAACTTTAGGAGTTACAGGTAACGCAGTAAGTTTAGCATCTTATCTTGGTTCGAAGAAAATATATATATTAGGAAATGAACTGAATGGTGTTATTAAAATGCTTAACAATGAAGATAGTCATTTTAATGGTAAAGATCCTGATTATGATCAACATACAATATTAGATTGGTCAAGAGATTTAGGGTATAATGCTAGAGGGTTACGTTATTGGTATATTTTCTCTGAAACTTTAAAAAAAAAAGATATTCATTTAATAAACTTATCTAATACTGGGCTTTTTAATTTCGTTCCAAAAGAAGATTTTAATCAATTATTTAAGTGAGCAAAAAAAAAATTAAGATTTTAAGAATTATATCTTCACTAGATCCAAAGTTTGGTGGCCCTGCAAGAGGAATAATAGAAACTTCAAAACAATTAATTCATAATGGACTTGAAACGGAAATATTAACACTTGATAAAAAAAAATTTAATTATTCAAAAATAAAAATTCACAATATAAGCTCATATTTTTTTGATAAATATAAATTTAGTCTAGAATTAATTAAATGGTTAAATAAAAATAAAAATAAATATGATTTATTTATTATACATGGTTTGTGGCAATTTCAAACCTTAGCAGCTAGAATTTTATTAAAAAAGAAATATGTGGTTTTTACTCATGGACAGTTGGATCCTTTTTTTCAATTAAATTTTATAAAACGTTTAAAAAAACAATTATATTGGATAATAATTGAAAAGAGAAACTTGTTAAATTCAAGATCACTTTTAATAACATCTATTGGGGAAAAGAATTCTTTAGATAATACATATGTAGATACCTCTAATATAAAAAAAGTAATAGTAAAATATGGTATTTATAAAGAAAAAATTAATGAAAAAAAAGTTTTAAAAAAATTTTATAATAAATTTCCAGAATTAAAAAAAAATAATTTCTATTTATTTCTTGGCAGATATCATGAAAAAAAAGGTTGTGAAATTATAATTAATTCAATTAAAATTTTAAAAAAAAATTTTCATTCAAAAATATTACTTGCAGGACCAATAAATAAAACAAAATACGAACAAAAATTATTAGAACTTATAAAAAAAAATAAATTGGAAAAAATAATTTTATTCTCAAACGCCCTTTATGGAGATGAAAAATGGGGTGCTATAAAAGCTTCAAAAGCTATGTTGTTACCTTCTCATGGTGAAAACTTTGGTATTTCATTAGTTGAAGCTTTAAGCTTAAAAAAACCAGTAATTACAACTGATAAAGTAAATATAAGTAAAGTTATAAAAAAATTTAATGCAGGTTTAATATCAAAAAATAATTTAAATAGTTTTAAATTAAGATTAAAAGAATTTGAAAATTATAAACAGAAGACATTATCATTAATTTCTAGTAATGCTTTAAACTGCTTTAAAAAAAATTTTGATCTATCTAATAAAAATAAAAGTTTTTCTAAAACTATAAAAAAATTTATTAATGATAATGAATAAAATAAAAAAATTACTATTGTGTTCTTTTAATTTACAATATTTTAAAGCTTATTTGAATCTTGTATGTCCATTATTTGAATTATCATCCTTATTAAAATTTACAAATAATGTTAAAACTATAATCGATATTGGATCGAATAAGGGTCAATTTTCGATTTTAGCTAGATCTTTTTTTCCTAAAGCAAAAATATACTCTTTTGAACCTCAAAAAAAATATTTAGATATTCAAAAAAAAATACTTTCTAAAAATAAAATTAATTATTTTAATGTTGGTTTGGGAAACAAAAAATCAAAAAAGAAATTTTATATTACCCAGAGAGAGGACAGTTCGTCTTTTTTAAAACCTTCAAATTTAGATTTAAATGAATATGAAATTAAAAATATAAGAAATGTACAATTAGATAGATTAGATAATATTATAAAATCACATAATATAAAAAAACCTGCTTTAATTAAACTTGATGTTCAGGGATTTGAATTAGAGGCTTTAAAAGGTGCTATAAAGATTTTGAAAAATATTGATTATATTATTACAGAAATTTCTTATAAGAAAATTTATCATAATCAAGTTTCTAAAAAAAAATTAATCAAATTTTTAAAAAAAAATCATTTTAGTATGAAAAAAATTACAAACATTACAAAATTAGATAATGGATTATTCCAGGCAGATTATTTGTATAAAAGAATAAATAAAAAAATATGAAATATACGATATTTATTAGAGGTAAAAATTGGTCTTTTCCTTTAGCAAGAGCTCTTGATGATAAGCAAAAGTTAAAATATTTAGTTACAAGTTATCCAAAATTTTATGTCGAAAGATTTAATGTCAAAGGAAATAAAATTAAATCTGTAATTATTATTGAAATATTGTCAAGAATTCTATCAAAGTTATTTAAATTTTTAAAAAAAATAAAAATTAATTTTGATCATCATTTGTTTATTGAAAGTTTAAGTGAAATTATTTATAGCAGTTTTTATCTAAAAAAAACTGAATTGTGTATTCTTGGTTTTGGAAACTGTTCACTTAAAATTATTAACAAAGCTAAAAAACTTAATATTAAAACAATTTATTTTTTAAATACAAGTTCTCCAGATTTTAGAAAAAAATTACGTTTAGAATATAAAAAATTAGGACTGTTAAATTATTACAATGAAGAAAATTATAAAATTACTCAAAACATCAATGAAAGTATAAAAAAAGCAGATTTTGTTGGTTCAATTTCTACTTTTCAAAAAAAAACATATGTCGATAGCGGAATACTTGATCCTAAAAAAGTCTTACAATTACACACAATCGGCTTTGATCCTAATATTTTTTATACAAAAAATTATAATAAAAAAAAATTTATTGTAACCGCTGTAGGTAATGACTTTATTCGTAAAGGATTTAAATATCTTGTAGATGGATTTAATAAATTAGATTTAGATAATTCAGAGCTTTGGATAATAGGTAATTATGATAAAAATTTACCATCTAAAATTGTTAAATTAAAAAAAAATAATTATTTTTTTCAAGCTAATCAACTTGATTTACCTGATTATTACAATAAATCTTCAATTTTTTGTTTACCTACGTTAGAAGAAGGAGCGCCTGCTGTAATCGGTGAGGCAATGGCTTGTGGTCTACCAATATTGGTTACAAAAAACTGTCAAGGCCCTGATGTTATAGATAATGAAAAAAATGGTTTTATAATAGAAGAACAAAATTCGGATATAATTGCAGAAAAAATAAAATTTTTTTATGATAATCCTCATGCTCTTGTCAAAATGAGTAATTCTGCATCTAATTATGCTCATACAAACATGACAATTGATTTTCAAGTATCAAGGATAATTGATTTTTTAGAAAAAAATAAATGAAAATATTTTTATAGAATGAAATTTATCAATTTTGGTAAAAATAATATTGTTAAAAATATTACATCATTAACTTTTAATCATGGAATTCAAGTATTAACTCAATTACTTTTTATACCTCTGTATTTAACATATTGGGATCTAAATACTTATTCAGAATGGATTTTAATTTCAACAATTCCAGCACTTTTATCTATAAGTGAATTTGGTTTAACAACCTATGGCTCTAACTTAATCATAATCTTAACTAAAGAAAAAAAAATCAATAAAGCTAATTTTGCTTTACAAAATATAATATTTTTTTGTACATTAATATTAATAACAGTAAGTTGTATATTTTTTACTTTAGATTATTTTTATAATTTTCAAAATAAATTAAGCATCACAAGTATAGATGAATCTGATTTTATTGTTGTGTTAATTTTTATTTTTTTAAAATATTTATTTTTTTCAAATTCAAGTTTTTTACGTGATCTTTTAAAAATTAATCATAAATTTCATAAAGCTGTTTATATAAAATCTTTTTTTAATATTACTGAAATTATACTAATTTGGTCTGTATTAATGTTTGGTGGTCAAATTTTAGAAATCACTCTTATAAGTTTTTTAAATTATTTTATTGCAATTATAATTATATATATATTGATTAAAAAAGAATTCAGTTGGTTAAGAATTATAAATTTAAATAATATAGATAAATCATTTATTAAAAAAATATTTTATCCATCTATTTCATTTATGACTGTAAATATAAGCAAAGGTTTGGTTGCGCAATGTACTATTTTATTATTAAATTTCTTTTCAAATGATGTTTTTATAATTTTATATAACACGCTAAGATTAATAATTAATGGTGGTAGGCATTTTGTTAATATTTTAGCAACATCTTATCATCCTGAAATTACAATAAATTTTGCAAAGAAAAAATTAAATAAAATTTCTCATCAATTTAGATCTCTTTTTAAGTATAATTTGTATTTATCAACAGTGATATTCTTTATAATGATTTTATTTTTAGAAGATCTATTTATTGTTTGGACAAAAAATGAAATTTCTTGGGATTTTAATTTTTTTATAGTATTTTTAATTGCTAGCTATATTGAGTGGTTAAGTATTCCCTTATCCACTATTCCTTTTGCAATAAATAAAGCCGAAACACTTAATAAAGTTTTTGTGATTTTATTGGTTACATATATTTTTATACTTTATGCGCTCTTGACAATTAAACTTAGTTTAGCCGTGCCAATTGCTTTATTTGTGGCAAATTTATATGGTATTATTCATATTTGGTTAATTTTTAAAAAAAGAAATTATTTAGGCAAAATATCATAATAAATGATAGTTATTTTTTTCTTAATTGGTTTTTTACTATTTTTTTTAAACATTAATAAATGGGAGATTAATTTAAAACTTTTACTAATTTTATTTCCTTTTTTTGGATTAATTGCAAATAATCTTGAGCCATATAGTAGCTCAAGAATAACTTCAATTTTTTATGATTTTGTTTTTATAATACCAATATATCTATCTCTTTTCACAAAAAAACTTGATTATGGTTATTTTAGTATGATGCCATTAAATTTAAAATTTGCTTTCTTTTTTATTTTTCTAATTATATTAATACAACTCCTAAACCCCTATAATTCAATCCCATTTTTAGCAAAAATTGTTGGATTTAAAGTTTGGCTTTTTTATTATTTAATGGTTCCAGTTGGTTTTTATTATATAAAAAATAAAAACCACTTAATCGAAATTTGTAAACTTCTTTCAAAAATATCAATAATACCCTGTAGTATTGCAATAATACAATTTATTTTGGTTTTTAGAATAGGTTTTCAAGAAACCATGAATTTGTTTTATTCACCAGAAATAGCTAATAAAGTGACTCAAAATTTTACAAAATTTTCAATTGCCTCAAATATACAATTAGTGAGAATACCATCTACTTTTTCTTTTCCAACCCAATTTTCCAATTATTTACTTTTTTCCTTTGTTCCAGTTTTAACATCTTTAAACTTTGTAAATAATAATAAAGAAAAATTATTTTATTTTTTTATTTTCTTTTTAATTATTTTCGCTTCCATTGCTTCTGGTATGCGAGGAATGTATATTTACATACCAATTTTTTTTATTTATTATTCAATTATAAACAAAAAAATTGATAAATTAATTTTATATGGAGTTTTAACTTCAATTATACTTATTTTATTATATAGCACTAAATTTTTAAATCTTGACTTACTGCTTACAGAGATACAACGATTAACTAATATATACGCAAATACAGCTTTTAGTGACGGATATAGCTATTTTTTAAATAACTTTTTTGGAAATGGAGTTGGTACAGCTACTTATCAAACAAAAAACATTACTGGCTTAACTGTTCAAGTAGGTCCAAATTATAATGAAGGTTATTTTTTTAAAGTAATTACCGAATTGGGTTTTTTAGGTTTTGTAGCTATTCTAATATTGTACTACAATGTTATAAAAACTCTATTAGATTGTTTAAATCTAGAAAAGCAAGAGTCATATAAAGTTTTAATTTCATCTTTTACTACATTTTATTTGTTAATGATTACTCAAAATATTAAATCAATGCATATTGATTTATTTCCTTCTAATATAATGATTTTCTTATTTATAGGTATAATCTTAAAATTAAATCTAATAAATCAATTTGAAATTAGCACCTCAAGCTCTAAATAATTTCAGTGTAAAAGATGAATTTATATTTAGTGAAGATGTTCAATTTGTAAGATCTACCAACAAAGGCTATTATTTACTTGCGGATTTTATAAGCAATAATTTAATTAAATAAACTCAATTGGTAAATCTTTATATAGAGGATTGTTAGGCTGATCTAATTCAATTGGATAATTTTTTTCCTCTATAATTTTAGTATTAAATTTTGATGGAGAAAAGGTAATTTCTAAACATCGGGGAAGGCCACCTGAATTAATGTAATTCCAATTATTCACATGAATGTGGACTATTTGTAATTCAAAATTTTCAACAAAATTTATTATTTTATCTAAATTTAAATCACAATCATGAAATTCAATAACAAGTCCACTAATATGGGACGAATGTTTAATAAGCTGGCTTAATATTCTATATTCAGATCCCTCTATATCAATTTTAAAAAATATATCGTTTGAAGGGTTTTCTTTAATAATTAAATTGATGTCAGCTGAATCTACCTCATTGTTAAACTTAAATGTTCCTCTTGGTATGATGTTTTTTTTTATATGTTTTCTTTTTTTTCCATCAAAAAAAAATCTATATCCAAGATATTGGAATAATTTTGAAAAGTGACCAAAAAGAAAAGGTTTTAAAAAAAACTTAAAATTTACAGTCTGATCATAACATATAACTTCAACATTTGTTTTTTTAAAAAAATCTTTCTCAAAAGAATAATCATCGTCTAAACCAAAAGAATAAAGTTTGTTGCTTGTATCAAGTGATTTTTTTGAGATTAGATATCCACCATCATTTTTTTTTCCTAATCTAATTAACTCTGTTTCAAACCGAGGTTTTAATTTCAATGGTAAAGTGTATTTATTCATGAATTATTTATTTATGATAACTAATAAATTATCATAACTTAAATTTATACTATAAATATTTAGTAATATCTTTTAATCACCTTTATATTTTAATATTGCGTAAAAAGTTTTAAAAATTATGTAAAGATCAAGCCATATTGTCCAGTTATTTAAATACCATAAATCGTAATCCATTCTTCTTTCCATAATTTCTGGTTTTGGTGTTGCTCCTCTAAGCCCGTTTACTTGTGCCCAACCTGTAAGACCAGGGCTGCATTTATGTCTTTTTAAAAAATTATTAAATAATGAAGAATAGTGAATATCATGCTCAACCATGTGTGGTCTTGGCCCCACTATCGACATGTCTCCATTTAAAACATTAAAAAATTGAGGAATTTCATCAATACTATATCTTCTAATCAATTTACCCACCTTTAAAAGTCTCTTGTCGTCTTTTGTAACTTGCAGTGTTTTGTCAAATGCTTGTTTTTTTAGAGATCTTAATTTAAAAATTTTAAATCTTCTACCATCCCAACCAGTTCTATTTTGAGTAAACAAAATGGGAAAACCATCTTCAGCATAAATTGCTAACATAGAAAAAATTAGTAGTGGAGAAGCAATCAATAAAAAAATTAATGCAAAAAATTTGTCTATTAAAATTTTTAAAAATAAATTTACTCCATAAAATCTTGACATCTCATAAAATTCATAATTATACTTATTTGCCAAAAGCTTTTTACCTTTAATATTAGGTGCTTGTTCCAAATTAATATTAAGTGTATCTACCGAAAATTTAAATATTTTTGACAAGATAGTAGATTTATTTTTATCTCCATTAATAATCCAAATTTGTCCTAATGAGTGGTATTCCAAAATAGATCTTATATCCTCATTTTCATTAAATATAGGAAATTTAATTTCACTTTTTAAAAATTTTATATTAAAATTATTTAAATCTGTAATCATACAGCACTTAAAAATTAAAATTTTTTCAAATTTTTCTGATAATACTTTTTTAATATCTTTATAAGTACCAACAAGCATAATATTCTTTTGTATTATATTTTTGTCAATCAATTGTTGATATAGATTATTGAAAATTAGTTTGAGCAAAAATAAAACTAAAATATGAATTGTTAATAAATATACAAATTGTATTTCTAATATAAAATTTATTTTAAAAATAAATATTATAGCAAATGTACAAATAACCGAAATTAAAATATTCAAAACATCTTCTTTTAAAAATGAAAGAAAATTTTTTTTGTATTCTTTTTTATCTTTTAAAAAAAAT
>MDSZ01168331.1_pt1 | contig 10346 bp, 1 predicted proteins | sample 811201 | NCBI WGS metagenome assembly MDSZ01 (sample SAMN05326647, study PRJNA326480) | marine metagenome | isolation source: seawater | place: Indian Ocean: North | collected 2010 | reverse complement strand
TGATATAAAGAATATTTGAGCCTGTGTTGGCATTTACATAGCTGTCTGAACACAAGTTTATAGCCTCTGCTGCGGCGGGGTTCGCCCCCGTCCAGCCGGTCCCAACTGACTGAGCAGTCCAGCCACTAATTGGCGATTCTTCAAACCAATCGGCTGAAGTCGCATGTACCGTTACAGCAGAGCCAGAAGAATTATATATTTTACCATCCCAATCGCCGTGTGCGCTTGTAATCTGAAGGAAGTGTTCTGTTGATGCACAAGGGTTAGTTCCCGCAGCGGGTTCAACACAGGTTGTGTACCAGCCAGCGGCACCTGTTTTGCGATTAGAGGAAGCTGCGTTATTTGCTGTATGTACATACAATCCAGTGATGGCGTTTCCGAACAAGTAAAGCGTACCGCCAGTCTTGCCACCACAACCCAACGAGCCTCTTGCGACTGCTTCGCTTGAATGAACAACTGGCTCATAAGTGAACGCTGTTCCTGAATAGCAGAAGTTGCTGCCAGTACCCCAAGTGTGGGTTGCGGCACGCGCAGCAAAAGTTCCGCTAAATGCTGCGGCACGGAGATTACTTCCCGACAATCCGTTAGTTGAAACAATTTTACCGTTAGCATCAATTTGGAATGCATGTGTAGTCGTGCAGGGGTCTGCATCCGGCGTGGGGAATGTTGTATTACATACAACGTATAATCCATCAGCTAAAGGCGTGGTCCAGCTACTGCCACTTGTGAACACGCCCAGTGGTTGACCAGTTTGAAGATGCGAGCCATATAATCTTACAGTTATTGAAGTGCTATCTGCTTGACCGGGACCATCAAGACATTCAAAGTTACTGGCGTTATTACTGGTTTCGCCAAAGTCACTCTTGGACCATTGACCCCCACCAGCTTTCCCAAGAATTGTCCAGTTAGACGAGTTGGCATTAGTCTTGCAATATCCTCCAGCAAAAGCAGTAAATGCGTTGTCATCACACCTTCTGACACCACGATTCGTACCGTCGTTTGTCGTAATATTTCCACCAGAGACTTCAAAGTAATAGAATGGTGTAGCATTGTTAGCACACGGTGTACAATTATCAATTGTTACAGCCTTATATGTGTCCGAAGTAGACAAAGAAATTGGACTTACATTCAAAGGATGGAAAGTGCCGTTACCATCGGGGTCTGCTTGGAATTCTACAATATATTTTGCATTTGGGTCTGATACTGCATCAAGGTCAACATAGTGCGTTTCTGTTCCAGACCCATCATCAAAATCAAGAGTCGTCCCTGTTGGATTAGCAGAGAAGTCAAGTGTGGCTCCAGCAGCGTTCTTAGCGCCTACAACGGCACTTTCTCCCCCATTCAGGACTCCGTTGCCGTTTGTATCAACAAAGACCACAGCGCGGATTGTACTGCCGAGATTTGAAGTTGCACTCCAGTTGACAGTGACATTAATTCCACACTTTGGTGAAGTGGATTCAGCCGCAGAACCGCTAAAGGTCGGGCATGAGTTGACAGTGAGAGAATCTTGTTTAAGAAACGTCCAGCTACCGCCTGATGTTGTTTGATAATACCACTTGATTTGATACTGAGCATTCGATACGACGCTTCCAGTTAAGTTGAAACCAGATACCGCAGAACCAAATGTGTTTGTTATGATTACATCTGAGCCATCGAGATGAGTAAACGAGCCAGTATTCTTCCAAAACTCTGCCTTAATTCTTCTGTTGGAGCCACCGTCGTAAGCAGGCACACATGAGATGCTATCTACTTGCCCAGTAATTTGACAGCTTGATTGAGCGACCGTAGTTGTGATTGAGGGAGTACCACAGCCAGCGCCCAGCACCACTTCTTCGTAATGAGCACCGTGGGCTTGCATTGTGATATTGGCATTTGCACCAACATCAATCACGGCTACTCGGACTGTATCACCAGTGCATAGACCGGGCGAAGCAGTCGATACATCAAATGTGTGTGAGTTATTTGAATTTTTAGCTGGATTAGTAATGGTGTGTTCAAATGACGCTGCGCTTCCGCTGCCATTTACAAGTGCTGCCCCAGAAGAATTATAAAGTTTGACCTTTATGCTATTGCTTGCATAACCATAAACGCTGTTTACTTGGACGCTAATCTCGCACGCGCTTTGATTACTTGCGGCAAGCGTAAACCAAGGGCAAGTATCAACTGTAATATCGTTTGTCGTTACGTTATGATTTGACAGTGCTGTGTGGTCGTCTGCATCCGAAAACATAACATTGTATGTTCCATTCGGATTATTTGTAGGTATAATATATGCAGGGTCAGCGGTTGTATTTAACGAGGTAAATGATTTAGTGCCTGTCGAGTTAAACGAAACCGGAGCAGGCGTCGTAAGCCGTTCGCTAAAGTTGGGAGTATCACCCGGTCCATCGGACTTCCAGAGATGACCCTTCATAGACAATTGGTCGGCAGGCAAATTTAGTGTTGTGACATTGAAACTTACAATACAATTGTTTGCGCTTCCGCTAGCTGCAAAGCAAGCACCACAGCCGCCCTGACCCATCACAATATCAAAATAAAAGTTGCCGCTGTGCTGCTCCATTGTTATACCAGAGTCTGACTCGTCCATAACCTTTACTCTAACTGACTGGTTGTCACAAAGGTTTACGGCATCTGATAAATCAAATGTATGGGTTTTGTTTGAGTTGGTGGCGGGTCCATTGCCACCAGTACCGACAAACTCTGTTGTATATGGATTCCCGCTTCCATTAACCAAATCGTCATTGTTGGTGTTGAGAAGTCGAAGTTTAATCTTTTGACCGGAACCTGCAAAGCCATAAATGTTGTTGATATTAACAGTTAACTCACAGCCACTCCCAGCACTTGCTGAAGTAACAAAGAAGGGGCAATTCTCAACAGAAAATTCTGCCTTCTCGGGGAGCGGATTAGAATATGCTCCATTCTGGGCAAACAGAACATCATATGCTATATTGGGGTTGACACTTGGAATGTCGTATGTGGCATGACCCAACTTTGGTGAAAATGTGAATGAGCCAGTACCATTAATGCCTGTCTGTGTGCGTATCGCACTGCCTATTGCACCACCGTCTGCTACAAGATATGCTCTTAACGGAGTAGAATAGCCTGCAAGTGCAGTAATGTTTACCGTAACATTGCAGCCTGAAGCAGATGCATTGGTGGTGAGGGTGGTTGTTGCTGGTGGAATTGTATTGATTTCAGCCCAGCCCCAATTTTGATATTGACCAAGAAAGAACTTTACAGAGTTTTGGTCGTACTTAAACCAGTCAATATCCGCTACAGATTCTCCGCTGGTATCATCCCCGTATCCTTTCGCAGCAGTACCCTTAACTTCGACAAAGTAGTCACCACTATGAATCATGTCGTTTGGACCAACAAACCCGAGAACACTTACTTGGGCGGTGGAATTTGTTGACCAAGCACCGGGGCTGCTTACTGTATTATCATCAATATAGTTGCTGGCTGCAACGACTACTTCGTTGGAAGCAAATTCACCAAATTTTAGGTTTGTTCCGGCATGGAAATAATCACCACCAACTCCACCACCAGTACCGGGGTCAGGCGAAATACCTACTCTGGAAGGAACCGCTGCACCTTCTTTATTAACAACAGGGACGACACTCCCCAATTCACTTGCCATGAAAATGTGTGCAGTGAAAAAATCGTTCCCTTCTGCCGGTCCAGCACCGGGTGACGTAACAGCTTGCCTCCTTGTAACTTCACCATTGCTTGCATCAGCGGTGCAAATCTTATTCGTGCCATTATCTGCATCGCTAGCGGATGGGTAAAAAGCAAGGTCGTCGCTTGAGCCGGGATTGACCGGATTGCCACCATCCTGATTACGAACATAAACTCTGTATGACCACTGTACACTTGGGTTACTAGTGTAGCCGAATTTAACTACCGCTAAAAGTTGGCGTATCTGGACTGTCGCACCACTTGTTGATTGATTTCTGACCCAATCTCCTGCCCGAATGGGGGTATCCACCTTAACCTCAAACATGCTAAACATGGCTTCTTTAAGGGGATAAATTACACCCGTACCGTCAACTGTCGCAAAACCAGCGCGTATGTATTGGTCCTGAATGCTACCACCAGTGGCAGGTTTTCCAAGCCCGTTGTTTTCTTTACAATAAATAACAGACTGGTTTTGAATATTACCAAAGGTGGCACCAGAGCCTAAATCAACATATAGTGGTGAACTTCCGTCAGCCCTATCGAGGTCTGCACTGTTCTGCTGCCACAGGGAGTTTTCCAGTGACTCTTTTGCGTTTCCTGCATTTGGCTCGGCACCGGCAACAAAGTGGGGCTTGTGCTGAACCCACGGCTCGGCATCGTTGCCTTCGCCCATGTCTTTTAATTTAATTGTAGCAGCTTTGTTGACGTAATAGGTGGCGAATGCTGTTGTTGGAAGATTGTCGGAATCAACATCATAAGCTACAGCCCCAACAATCTCTCCCCGAGTTGCGGTGACCTTCTTGACCTTAAATATATATTTTGCCATTTATCCTATTCCTCAGTCGCCAAGCATGAACCCTTCGCCGGTTCCTTCACAAGATATATTAAGTAGAGTTTGGGCAGACTTATCAAGGCACACATGTTCCGAAACCCATTGTGCAGCGCACCTATCGCTCTCTAAGTCAAGCTGTCCTTTACCAACATCTTTTCTCATAGCAATTGCTTGCATCTTTCTCTTCTCATTTGTTCTGTCTGTTGCGTTAAGTTGCTTGTATCCGCTGATATCAATACCTTCCTCTTGTTTCCCAGCAACAGTATCTCTATTGCCGAGGTGTCCACCGGGGAGATTGTCTTGAATTTTTGTGGTTCCCTCATTCGGGTTCTTGACTGCAAAGTAAGTTTCAACCTTTTCTCTCATCGCACTTCCATGTGGCTCATTGTACAACATGAGTTGGGCAATTCGACCACCGAATGGCTGACCAGCAGAGTTACCTATCGTTGCGTTAATAGAAGTATTGCTTCCGTTATGACCGATATACCAAACAACACCATGCGCCCCAAGAGCATTGCTGTGGGTCATAGCTGAAGTTGCAACCATCACACCATCTATATAAAGATTGGTCTTACCCGATTCAGCATCTCCAACCCATGATATAATATGCCACCCGTGCAAGGCAGAAGTTTGGTTTGGGGAACTTCCAGTTACAGTGATAGCGTGCTCCAAAGTCGTTGTCTGAAGGGTGCCGCCAACATCGTCGGCTTTGCTCACAGCTTGAAGCTTGAATGCACCCGAGCCAGATTCTTTGCGAACCTTTAATTCTAATATAAATTGGGTGTCTGCATTACCACCAACCTTAAAGATTGTTGCTTCATCTCCAGTGCTCATACTACTGTTGAGGGTTGCAGACATGTCCACCAAGGCATAGGCTGACCACTTGTGAATATCGTGAGAACGGTATCCTGTGCCGCTTGCTGCGGTTGATAGACCCTGCCCACCGCCGAAGACCACTGATTTTCTTGTGTCGTTTGTGTTGACGTTATAGCCGGGTCTGTGTGCAGTGTTGGCATTGTGAGGTTCCGAGGTCACACCCGGCGTTGAAATCCATGTTGCTACCCGGTCAGCACCACCAACCTCTACAGATTCTACCTGTGTTGCTTGGGAATCTTCTGCATCGAAGTTTGCAATCAGCGGGTTTTTGCCCTCGTCTTTAAAATATTTTTCCTTTTCCCGACTGCCTTCAGGATAATCTTTTTCGACACCGTTCTGTGTGTCGTCCGTGTGACTATTACGAGGCTTAACGGGATAGCTATCAAACAGCTTCCCTCCAATTGGAGGACAAATATATTTTTTACCCTTGAGTGGAAATTCCTCAAAGAGCGGTTCTTTAAAGAAGATATCGCAAAGGTCACCCATACCATTATATTCTGGTGGGTTTGCTACGCCCGTCTGTACTGCTCCGCTCTCATCTGTGTAAGAGCCTGTAATATATACAGAAACTTGCGAATAACCATCACCAGAATACTGTTCCGGTTCAAGTGGGAATCCATATACATCAGTTTTATCTTCGTGGAAAGTATTCGTAACTGCCCATCCGTAAGGCGTACCCTCGCCTAAGTGAGCGTTTTGTAAAAGTTTAACTCGGTCAATTTCCGCTCCCGTGTGTGTCCTAACGGTGAACGTGGCATATTTAAACGGCTTCATGGTGTTGTACTTTACACGCACATGTTTTGGTCCAATGACCTCGGCATGTAGCATGTAGTCTGCGTAAACATGCAAGCTGGAAGAGTCATCAACATAATTTTGACTAAACTGTGATGTGCGTGGACCTACTGCTGAAGGTTTAGCCTGCATTTCGGGTCGATAAAATCCCATCGGCTTTCCAACACCAGACCATAATTCAATATTTGCCGTCCCAAGAACAGGATTTTGCCCACACAACAATTCTAAATATTTACCAGAGGCATAATCAGGTTTTGGCGTAACAAAGACTTTTGCCGTAACCAGAGTCCCGCCGTCTTGAGTAATCGGCGTGAAGTGCTTGGAGTTTATAAGGTTGGCTTCTTTTTCAATCTGGTCAGCACCGGCAGTTAGGAAGTTGTGCGAAACAACTTTAATCTTTCCGTGGTTAGGGATAGAATAAAAGTTCTTATGTGTGGGCGTGGTTGCAGCATTTAATAGGGCACCTGTTTCTGCATCATACACATCAACCATCTGGAAACCGTCACCGGGAAGAATCTTAGCCTTCACGGAGGTCGTTGCGTCATAGCCACCACAGAAATTTAACGTGGCAATTGATTTTGAAATGTATCCTAAAATCGGTGTCATCACGCTTCCCAAGCGATGTTCGCAATTAATTGAGGTGCGAAGTTCAAAGAAAGATGCACCGGCAGTTCCATACTCTTCTTCATTCTGATATAGGTCAATGTTTTTAATCTTATGCTGTGACTTAAAATATTCAGCCCAATTTCTAAATGCGGTCGGAAGATTAGTTAAATGTGATGAACCATCCTTGAACATACTTTGGTATTCAATTAAATTCAACCTGCTAGTAATCTTTATCCTAGTGTTGCCCTTCGCTCCGATTGAACCTTGCGTCAACATAAACCCGGTTTTTGGGCTGCTACTGGGGGTCAGAGCACATGTCATATTTGTCGCGGTGTGAGTTGAGAAAAAAGTATTTACTTCAGCGAGGGTAGCGTTCAGGTCAGATTTAATCTGAATTGCTTTATACCCTCCATCTAAAACGGTCCCGGTAGCCGAAGCGGAAAATCTAATTTTCTCTCTAAACCCTTTAGTATCAACAATTTCCAATGTGGAGTCTGTTTCCGGCTTTTTAGCAAAAACAAATTTTGCGGTGGCTGCTTTATCCGGCATGATATCAACCCTCTGGCTAATAAATTGAAGGTGCTCTTTACCATGACATTTAACGCCGTTCGCTGTAATATCTGATTTAATAGTTTCTTGCGTTTCTGCATAAACACCTCCCGCTATAGCAGGGCAGTGGTCTGGCATCGTTGCTGTATTAAAAGTGTTGAGACAGTATGTGGGAACAATCCTATCAAAATTTGGAAGTTGTCTCTTGTCTGTAGCACCCTTCGGCTGCTCTGCTGTATACTGATAACTATATGCGGTCTTACCATCATATGATGTGCCTTTTCCATCGTCGGAATATTGTTGCTTTTGCCATAGGGCAAAGGCATCAGGGTTGGCTGCTCGATTGGCTAAACTCCAATCGGTTGGTGGCTTTCTCCATGTGTCCTTGTCTGCACCAGTTTGCCCAACATTAAGTGGGTCTGGCATCAACATTCTCATCTGTGCGCTATTGTGAATCGCAACCAAATCGGCTACATCAAATTTTCCATCCAAGGTCGCATCATCAGAAAACCCTTTATCAAAATCTCTACGAAGTTCAGCCTTGTCTGTTGCATTGATGGTCGAGCCGGATTGCGCCTCTAAAGACAAAATATATCTGCTAAACAATTCATCCCATAAAAACTCATATTCGGCACAACCTTGAGGGAACTTAGCATTCAGCCCATTATGTAAAGTTTTTAACACCCAAGGACCAATGCCACTTTCAGAAACAAAGAAGTCATTGAATGATTCGTATCCGCTTGGGACAGAAGAATATAATCCCAAAAACTCGCCCATATATTTTAACCCATAATTATCGTGATAAGGGCGGTGAGTTTTCCAATTTGTTACCACGCGCTTGTTCATTAGCTGAATGCCTTCCCACACCACCTTTAGAGGAACAGACGAGGCATCTCGGACTTTGGGACCGGCATCTTGAGAAACTGTCCAATATTGTCCAGCATGATAGTCAACCGGTCCATGCCATTCTTTCCCTTCGGCATATCTATCTGGATTTTTCATCTGGTCTGAATTCTTAGTCTTGATTGATGATAGGTTGCCATCAATAAAAAACTTTTTAGCTGGGCAGGGGCACGATGTGGGTGGCGCATTTCTGACATGGACTAACGCGATTCCTGTAAAATCGTTTGGCGAGGGGTCCAAAGAAGGAAAGGTCTGCAACCCAGTAAAGAAATCTTTATCCTGAATATTAAACCCATGATTCTTTTGGACTTGCGAGAAATCGTAAACTGGTTGCCAACTGACAACCCTGATAACTCTGTCATATCCAAACCTGTCGTCAAAGGCTTTGCTAACCATGTTCCAATTTTTAGACGACATTTCTCCACCGGGAATCATAGCACCACATGCAGCCAAGGGCGCACTTGAATATTTGTTGAATCCCACATCAAATTGAAATCCCGAAATGGGCAGGTCATGTTTCATCCCAACAATAATGTACATGTCATTAGAATCAGCGTCAGGCGTAATTTCTTGGTCGTCGCAGTCATCCCCACCCTTTGATTGTGAAACATTGAAAATACCTTTTGTGCCCTGTCCAAATGTAGCAGTAATAAACTCTTCTCTTTCTGAAGAACCTGCAACACCCAAGGCAGACCTTGCGGGAATACATCTTACATCTAATATTTCCATTGCGGCTACACATGGAGGTGGCGGCTCTTCTGTGATTTCAGGGGGTTGTTCTGGAGGCTTTCTTGTCGTGTCCTCACAGCAATCCTCTGGATAGTCGATGGTAAAATTAAAATCGGGCTCCCATCCCTCAATCCCGCTTGCGGCAAGAACCTGAAGCCAGTTAACAAATGCTACAACATCAGCAATAGTAACAACTGCATCAGAATTTACGTCCCAGATTCTCTGCACATCAGCGGGAAGAGTAACATAAGGGGCGCTTACTGCCCCTAAAGCTTGCTGCAACAATTGAAGAACGAGAAGCATCCACACAGTGGCGTTCCAGCCAGAAGAAGGACCAAAGATGCCACCTTCGTGGACTGCCCATAGTGGAGAACCAATGATTCCAAGAGTGCCGGGTCGCCATACAGGTTTTACAACTTGGTGAAAGATAGCCGGAAATGTATCTGGGCATGGCAAGTCAGACGTGCTGCCACCATACATATGACTACCGCCTGTCGTATCGTACTGAGGGTCGTTTACCTTCTTCCCATCATTGCTCCCACCGTTCGCACCATCGCCCGCAGTAGGCTCTCCAACGCCAAGCAAGACCCAACACAGGGGCGTCAAGGTGCTTGCCTCAGCGACCCTCTCGCCCTGCGTGGCTGGAATGAACGAAACGCCCTGACCCACAGCAGGGGCACCAGCGCCATGATGAATGGCAAACAACTTTTCGTTAGCGGCTCCAGTCTTTTGAACACCGCTTGTGTTTTTAATAGTCCCAAAGAACGTAATAATTTCTGCACCGGGATATTGTAATTCCGCTAATGCGCCATTGATTTCGCATGGTGCCATATAATCTAATCTGGCTAACACATACTGTGCATAAGGTTTTGTGCCACCGCGAGTAGCTAAGTCCATCAGACCCCAGCCTGTTGTATCGCTACCGGTATAGAGTGAACCAGCCGAGGCATCGCCAAGCATATCGAGCCCACCCGCATCTTCTAATTCGCCTGTTGCCCATGTAGCGTATGTGGCGAGATTCAAGTATGTTGCATTGCGGTTGTCTATAATATCTTGAATGCCGTCCAAGCCAAAACATTCAATTTCATCAGGAACCAAAGCAACAGGGCAGTCTTTATCATCACGCAAAGTTGCCCCACCCGTCTTGCTGTACGAAGAGGTGGAAAGGGACATTTGACTTACACTGCCAGTGGAGAGAGAACTTCCAAAGTCTTTAAGAATGTCTTGGTGGGAACCCGAAAGGGTGAATGATTTTGATTTGAATGTCGATGCCATTTATAACTGTTCGCCTCGCACTATACTTCTTCCGCTAAAATAAATAGTCTTTCGGTGGTTTCTTGTTAAATAGAAAAGCCTCTAGATGTTCTGTGCGAACAATTCCAGA
>MDSZ01132179.1_pt1 | contig 10346 bp, 9 predicted proteins | sample 811201 | NCBI WGS metagenome assembly MDSZ01 (sample SAMN05326647, study PRJNA326480) | marine metagenome | isolation source: seawater | place: Indian Ocean: North | collected 2010 | reverse complement strand
TCGACAAACAAAGCGGTTTTTCTACAAAAACATGTTTATTGTTTCGAAGTGCTCTTAAAACCTGTTCTTCGTGGAAATTATCAAAAGAAGCTAAACAAACAAGATCGATTCTTGCATCATCTAAAATTGAAATCGGATCGTTTGTAAGATGGTATTTTGGATATTTCTGACCAACTTTTTTTAAAACTTCTTTATTTAAATCACAAAGGGCTATGACTTCGCACCTTGGATGAGATTGTAAACCTAAAATATGGCTTTCTCCAACCCCAAGACCTATTACGCCAGCATTTAATTTATCTTTCAATTGATTTTCTGTGTTTTAAAAACAGTGTTTCCAATTCCTGCCAAGATAGGTCATGGTCTTGAATTTCATGAATCACTCCAGAAGCAATTTCAAAGTCAATCGAGTTGTCAATGCAGTGAATGGAGTCGGATTGATTCTGACCGCTTGTGAAGCTGACGATGCTGAAATTACTGTAGTTTTCATAAAAATAAGGAGTTACATGTTCCATTTGCTCTCTTGATCTTTCAAGCTTGCAAATCTTCTCAAGTGATTGGGTGTTGATAATTTCAACCGATTGTCCCTTTGGAAAAGTCCTAGGGAAGATATTAGTAACCAAGTCGGCATCTGAAACCTCATAGATACTTATGGCTTGGTCTATTATGCGCCAGTCGATAAAAGGGCTATCTGCAGAAACACGCACAAAACTTTCAGATCCGCTTGTTTGAGTTGCACCTAGAAGGCGTCTGCCGACATCATTTAGATCACCGCGATAAACTTCGGTTCCAATTGCCCTGGCATTTTGAGCGATAGGGTCGTCTGTTGTACAATTGGAAGTTGCGACCACTACGGAGGAAGTTTTTTTCGATCGCTCAATTCTATTTATGGTATGTTCAAGAATATTTTTTGTCCCAAGCATCATCAATACCTTGCCGGGTAATCTTTTTGAACTTAATCGTGCTTGGACAATAGTAAGCATCTATGAAAACTCGACCCTTCTGAGTCTGGAACTTGATTGGCAAATATGAGATTGTCTTTCTGTGCAAGGAGAAGAGTCGACAATTTCCAACGGAGATAAAAGGTCATCAAGAACATCAAAGTGAAAATGATCCACAGTTCCTGCCCAAAAATAAATCGGATAAGTACCTGGCATAAGGTTGTGTTCTTCCAGTAATATTTCGAAAGAAAGTTTAGAACCGATCTCGATTTTAGAGGAAAAAACATCATGTTCAATGGAAAGCAAGTTGTCTTGTTGAGACTCGTTTTTGATCAAAATCAAAACCCTGAGACTGGCTAATTCCTCCAAGGCAAGTAACTCCATTTGGAAACAAATCTGTTCGTCCATTCCGAACTTCGATTGTATAATTCCATTGGAATTGGAATAAGTGATTTTATCGAATCTAGCCAATCCGGTACCTCTCCTTCGTTCTGATCTATATTCAGCGGAAAATGAAAGGGATAATTGTTCCTTTGAACGAATGTAGGTGGAAATAATTTCTGATGTCTCACCAATTTGTATGATTTTGCCTTTTTCGAGAAGAATACTTCGGTTACAAAGTTTTTTCACCATTTGCAAATTATGGCTGACAAACAAAATTGTCATGCCGCTTTCGGATACTTGCTGCATTTTTTCGATGCATTTTTTCTGAAAAGCCAAGTCGCCTACCGCTAATACTTCATCAATGATGAGAATATTAGGGCTAAGATGTGCCGCAACGGCAAAAGCTAGCCGGACAAACATACCACTTGAATATCTCTTCACGGGGGTGTCGATGAATTTCTCAACATGAGCAAAGCGAACAATGGAATCAAAGGATTCTTCAATCTCTTTTTTTGATAACCCCAAAAAAGTACCGTTTAGAAAAATATTTTCTCTTCCAGTCATGTCAGGATGAAAACCTGTTCCTACTTCAAGTAGGGAAGCAACCTTACCCTTTAGCATGGCTTCACCCGAAGTTGGTTCTGTTATTCTTGAAAGGATTTTCAAGAGAGTTGATTTACCAGCCCCATTGTGACCAATAATCCCCAAAGCCTCTCCCGGGTAGGCTTCAAAACTAATTTCATTTAGGGCATGGAAAATTTTGCTGTCTTTAGAACCTTTAAAGGGTAAACCAAATTTTTTTCCAACCTTAACCAAATCCTCCACAAAAGAACCCAACCCAATACTTCCCAATCGATATGATTTCGATAGACTTTTTACTTTTATACAAGGCTTCAAGTATGAATCGTGCATTTAAGCAAAGTCAACATAGGTACGCTGTGTAAGGTTGTAAGAAATACATCCCAGGAAAAAAAGGGCTAAGGTTACAATTATTGATGGAATCGCAAATTCTAAGCTACATGCAGTTGAATGTCCTAAAAGAAGAAACCTATATGACTCTACGATAAAAGTTAGAGGATTATACGCGAGGTAGGGTTGATATTTATCCGGAATTTCGGAAATGGGGTAAATAATTGGTGACGCATACATGATAAATTGCGTCGACAAACCGGCAAGTCGGCTAATGTCTCTATACTTAACCGAGGCTGCAGAAATGATAAATCCAATCCCAAGGCCCAAAAGGGCGGATTGAAGAACTAAAATTGGGAGTAAGAGTGCTCCGATTGAAGGCGAAGTAGTTAAACTAGGTATTTGTAAACGATAAAAATAAATTGCTATAAGTAGTACAACAAGTTGGATGATAAAATTGGCCAAAGCAGAAATACACTGGCTAATTGGTGGAAGTAATCTTGGAAAGTAAACTTTAGAAAAGAGCCCTAGGTTTGATTGTAAGGCATTGCTTCCAATCCCAAATACACTGCCAAAATATTGCCAAGCAAGATTGCCGCATAAATAAAACAAAAATGCGGGATGTCCATCAGTAGACAGGTTAGCAACCTTGCCAAATATGATGGTGAATACAGCACTACCAGCGAGTGCTTGAATAATAACCCAGAAGGGACCTAGGATCGTTTGTTTGTAACTTGTTACGAGATCACGACGAATAAGAAGAAACAATAGATCCTTGTAAGCATAAATTTCACCAATCTGAAGATCCAAAAAAGACCGATTGGATTTAATATTGATTTTCTTAGGAATCAACTAATTAAGAACAGAGGATTTAAGGAGTAGCCTTTGGTCTGCCAAGCTTTGAAGCTTATTCAATGCAATTTCCATTGAATCTGCATTAGCAATTGCAAGAGCAAGCATTTTGCCGCCAACATTTCTACGACCTTGAAGAGCAGATTCAATTCTACCATCAAAATTGTAGCCACCTTTGGGAAATAGATTAGGCTCACCAGGAGCAAGCTTGAATGGCCAGAAACAACGAAAGACAAACAATTTACTTTGATTTTTAGAGAATTCGTAGCATTCGAATAGAACTTCAAAATCTTTTATTTTAATAGGAGTCACGATGGTCTCTTTTCCGATGGCAGGAGAGATTTGAGTTAATCCGGTCAGCGGGAGGCAAGATTCCGGAGAATGAGTGGATAATACAGCGGTACAAGCACCTCCCGAGTCCCAGCTAGCCTCAAATGCTTGCCAGTACTCTTTTTGATGGTTGATTTCAAAAGTCCCATATGAATTCCATCTTGCCATGTATCGTTCCTGCCACTGATGAGAACTGGCATCTTCATAGTGAAGTTGAGCATTTATCTGCCTAGAAATGCTATTCTCTTTAAGAACGATATCGGCATCATTCAAATTGAGCATTAGCTGTGGCAGTTTAACCATTTCCTTTTCATAGTTTTTAAAATGTAATTCAGTGCCAACGACGGTTGAAACTACAATAAAAATAGTTAAAAAGCTGAAAGGTAGGGGAGGGCATACATAAAGGTTTTTCCAATTACTGGGATTAGTTCCTAAGGTAGTCAGGAAAAGACCGCCTTTAGATAACCTGGCAAGTAATAAAATGGAAATGAAGATCAATCCTGTTTCAATTAACCCAACAAAGTCATGCAAATTCGGTATGGAAAAATCACCAATTGAAAATAATGAGTTTTCAATTAAATGACCCTTACCTTTTACTTTGATGAATGAAAGACTAAAAGCTCGAGCAAGGTTGAAAAATAATGCTATCAAGAGTCCTCCTAGGATAAGAAAGATTCGGTGAATCAAAGGAAAAGAGAAGTATGCACCAATGAAAAGGGAAACCACAAGTGATGCCTGCAAACCGTTTATACCACTGCAAGCCTGATCAACACCGACTTTTCCGAAAATTCCGACATCAATAACAGTACCTTCGAGTACGGCTTCATGTTCTAATAATAAAAGACAATCAACAATCATAGTTGATACTTTTTCTTGAAGCCATTGTGTAAGCTTAAGGTCGGTAGCTAGAGGCCAGGGTATGGCAACAATGAAAAAGAGGAGAGGAAAAAGAAATTTTTTTAAATCATAATTTCTATTTTGAATGAAGGATAAAAAAAGAAGAGAGAGAAATAATACTGATCCATAAAGAACAAGATTTACTAAGCGCCAGTCTGAGTTTGCTTCTCTTATTAACCAAAGAGGGAAAAGAGTTATTAGAAGAGGGATTCCAATCACATAGCACAACAAGTTTTTTTGGGAGTGATAAAACCTGTTGCTATTGTCCTCTTCTGGCTGGACTTTAATAATTAAAAATAAACATAAGAAAGGAACCAAGAATCCATGAGCATACTGATCATTAGTTTCCCAAACAGAGGCAAGTTGGTAGAGCAAAAGACTCCAGACGCATAGAAGAGAAAGTATACCCAATATAGCTCTCATTTTTTGCTTCACACCAAATTCAATCATTTGCAGAAAGGGCAACTTCAGGAAAAAGTTTAAACAAACTTTCTTTTTCGGCTTTATCCATCTTTTCAAAATTGACACCCGTAAGTAAAATGTCTCCTTTTTCAGTGTCGTGGTTTAGATAATAGATTTTTGATGCAATTAAGGCCCATGCTGATCTTTCACTTCCCCATGTTCGCCATTCCTTTGGTTCCCCGAGGGCAACGAGTGCATTGCTTGGGTCTTGATTTCTAACATGTGCCAAAGCTAACGTGATTTGAGTATTTGTATTGTAGTGAAGGGAGCATTGCTCTTCTGCTTGTTCAATCAGTTCAGTTAGTTCTGGAGATGAAGGAAATAAATCTGGATCTAGGAGGCTGAAATACAAATATGCGTTTTCTAGTTCTGGTTGTTGTTTTCTCATGTCCTTGAGTTTCGAAAGCCAAGACAACAATTCTTCAAGATCGGCTGATGCAGAACGATGTTCAATTAATTTATCCAAAGCAAACTTTTGATGAATTGGTTTATCAATAATTTTCTCAAGCAAGTGACAAACACTGATTATATCGTCGACGGATTCTAGATAGTAGCAAATTGATCGGACTTTTCTTGGATCTTCTGAAATAAGAGGCAGTAACCGATCTATCGTCTTGCGAGCTTCATCAAATCTATTGGTCATTGATAATGATCTAGCCTCAACAACTAATCTCCAAATTAAAGGTATAATCGGAGCATCGTTGAGTTCTTGGCTGATTCTTTCTATATCTCCGATTCGGGCAAGGGCACTCATTCTTAATTTGAACAAATCTTCATCTACCTTTGCCTTTGATGCAGGAATATAATGGATCAAATGCTCAAATGCACCAAGTTTACCCAACCAATTCGAAAGAACTAATAATTCCTCTTTATTATCCAAACTAAACATCGAAGAACACTGGGAAATAATTAGATTCTGCTTCGATGTATTTTTTGATTTGGTGTATAATAATGCATAAACCCTAAGAAAATCTATGGGCTTAGAAGATGAATTTGATCTTAATAACTCAACACAACGCTCAAGGGCGTTTTGGCTTATTGGCTCAAGTAAATTGATCAAAGTCATATGTCTTATTGCATCAATCCCAATTTGGTTTCTTCTCGTTGATAAGGAAGCAAGTTTTCGGCTAATATTAATTGCTTCGGTTTTGTTATTTGAATTAACAATGAGCTTAGTTGCTAAAAAAATTGCTTCAGGGAAATTAGGATTTTTTAAAAGAATTTTTTTTACTCTAGTGAAGGCGAGATCAAGATGACCGATTTCTGCAAGAAGTTCAGCCAAAGATAGAGCATTGCTGGGATTGGAAATCCAAACTTTACTTTGTTCTAATTCTTGGCTTAATCTTACAGCAATCGAAGCCGTAATTTTCATTTCTTCGCTTTTTAAATCTCCCTCTTTGAGCAAACTTAAGCATTTCTCTAACAATGTATTTTTTTCTGTTAAGTCGCCGTCCAATAAAGCGGATTTGGACCATAAAACAAGGGCCTTTAATGGTTCTACCTTGAACAAAAGGTTCAAATAATTTTCTTCTGCCTCCCCGTTTTGAGGATTTAATAATAAAGCAATGCGGGCTTTTCTAACTCCACTTGCAAGCAGTCCGCCAGCATTATCGATAGAGGAATCTAAGTATACTTTAGATTGGAATAGTAGCCGATTTCCTTTCAACTCCTTTAATTTCTTTGTGTATAAATCGAAAGAAAAAAACAAACAACCAAAGATAAACAGTGAAATAAGAGAGATGTAATAGGTGAAGTTCAACTTAAAGTTAATAAATGTTCACTTGTGATTACTACGCAAGATGATCGCGTTGGAAATTAAAATCTTTGCTAATTTTTTCATTAGTATCGACAAATTAAGGTTGTAATAATGCTACCGCCCTTGGCCGAATGCTATAATGCAAAGCCAATCGTTAATTCTTCTCGGTTTATTTTTTTGTGCAAATTAACCAGTGCTCATTGGGTGAGCACTGGGGAAATCTAAAGAGTTTTCGTCAATCTCGATTTCCGTGGGTTGTCCCAGAATCTCAAAAAGTACTTTGACTCTTTCTCTTGCTGGAATTAGCTGGGTTACTTTACCTTTTCCGCCTTTAAATAAGCCTGCGATGATTTGTACACCATCACCAACTTTATGAGGATGATCAGGAATCTCTACAATGCCATCTGGAGAAATAAGTCGTAACTCGATCATAACCTGTGGAGGGATTGGCACAGGTACTCCATTTCTCCTGACAATGTAAGCGATACCGCGTGCAAAATGAACATTTCTCATATGAACTACGGGATCAAAACGGGCAAATAAGTAACCAGGGAAAAGTGGCTTTACCAAGGTAGGTGATGCTTTTTTGGGACGGATGGTTCGAGGTAGAAATACTTCAATAGAGTCAAGGGTTGATAAAGTAGCAGAAGCAACATTCTCCATTCTTGGTTTTGCTCGCAAGCAATACCACCCTACCGACCAATCATCGAGGCTATCCTTTTGACTCATAACTTCAATAATCTTGCTAGTGCTGGCAAAAGACGGCCGCTTGCCTTAGTCAATCGTTTGAGTTTTTCAATTCGAATATTGTAAAATTCAAAATATTCGGAGTCTTTTAATGGCATCTCATCTTCCATCCTTTTAATTCTATCCTTTGCACTTTCGAGATGAGGTAAAATTTCGTCATTTAAAAATGTAGAGAATAGTCTTCTAAATTCACTTTCAGCATGGTAGTGATCTCGGCGATCCCCTTGAACATAACTGGTCTTGACAGCTTTAAGGGATCGCAGAGTCTTCAATCCTTGACTTGCAGATCCGATGCTGATCTCAAGCCTAGTGGCAATTTGATCCATGGTTAAGGGAACCGGGCTGAAATAAAGTAAACCGTATATTTCCCCAACCGACCTGGGTAACCCCAAAAGGCTCATTAACCTAACGAAAAAATCAATAGATTCAAGTTCTAGGGCATTAGAGCCTTCTTCCTTTATTTGGAGTGAATATTTATCATTCGCATCCATATTTCATATATTTCAAAAAAAATTGAAATTAGCAAGTTATAATTTATTTTCATTAAATGCTGACTTGCTAGAAATGAAAAAAAAATATACTTTGTACCTAGTCTTCTTAGTATGCCCAACCACAGAGATCAAGGTCACCTTTTTTTACACAAGATTTGTGTATTGCTTGCTTGCTTTGCTTGGTTTTGGGTGAGTGTATCAACTTGGGAGAATTTTGATTTTTCTCTGATTATTCTTCCATGGAATTATGCCTTAGTTGCACTCGCTGGTCTGTTGGTTGCTTCCTTTGGTGCCTTTCAGAATTATGGCTCTTTTTTCATAAAGAATGGATGGCAGAGAATTCGTGGCTCATTTGCCAAATCAAATTTTCAAACCGCAGTCATTGCGTTTTTTGTTTTTGGAGCTTATTTTGCCACGAAAGACAAGGAAACCAGTCGTTTGTTCCTATTATTTTTTGTTGTTGGAACTTGGCCGGTCTTGGTTTTATCTAATTTTGCTTTACCTGGAGTTTTCAAGAGAATTATTGGATTTCGGGGGATTCATAGAAAAACTGTTATTATTGGCTTTCATGAATCTTTAGATAACCTTTCAGGTTGGATGAAAAGCCAAGAATCCCATGGATTTTCTTTCGTGGGAAGTTTTACCTCAACTTCTGACAAACCAGTCAATTGTGATTTGCCTTGGTTAGGTCACTTTGTTGATTTGGATCAATACCTGGAAAAGAATGAAATTCAACAACTCGTGGTAGTGCCAGATCGAAAAAAAGAACATTGGGTTGCTCAAGTTGCAGATCTAGCTTCGAAACACGGTTGCAGGATTCTAATTTACAATACCATGTCAGGTTTGTTCGATTCTAGGCTCGTTTTTGTAGAAGAATCAGGTCGTCAATTCTTCACCTTACTCAACGAGCCTCTAGAAAGCCCATTCAATCAAATGATCAAGAGATTATTTGATCTCTCCATTAGCCTGCCTGCATTACTTTTTATTTTTCCGATCCTTTTAATTTTGGTAAAAATTTTTCAGGTGTTTCAATCATCTGGACCCTTATTTTTTAAGCAAGAAAGGGTTGGCTTGGGTGGTAAGAAATTCATCATCTGGAAATTTCGTTCGATGCACTACGCCAAGAAAGGAGTTAGGGATGAGTCAAAGCAAGCACATTCTGGAGACATAAGAATTTTTCCCTTTGGTCGAACTATGAGAAGGTTTAGCATAGACGAAGTGCCTCAGTTCATTAATGTTCTGAAAGGAGATATGAGCTTAGTTGGTCCCAGACCGTATCTCGCAGAACATGATTATTTGTTCCAGCGCGACTATAAGTCCTATCGCATTAGACAATTTGTAAAACCAGGCGTAACGGGTCCTGCCCAATGTCGTGGATTAAGGGGTGAATTTACCGATCCGCAACTGGTAAATAAACGGATTGAAATGGATTTTAATTATGTTGGGAATTGGAGTTTGTGGTTGGATGTGGAGATCGTTTTTCGTACCATTGGGCAAGTTCTTTTTCCTCCGAAATCTGCCTGTTAGTCGGTTCCAGTGTTGGCTATAATTCTAAACAAAATGGGGGCTGATTTACTTTGGAAAATAACAAGGTTCTAGGAATACCATTTTTTCAAGGTACTCTTAAGAAGGCCTGCGAAAATGCTCGAAAGGGAGGTCTTGTCGTTGCCCCTTCAGGTCCTGGTATTGCTCAAGATTTAATCGGTACCAAAGGCTATGCTGCAGCACTTGCTGCTGCTGACTTAATCCTTTTAGATAGTGGTCTTATCGCCCTTTGGAGTAGGTTTTTCCAAAAGAAAACTTTAGTTCGACTATCTGGTTTGCTTTTTTTAAATTCCTTTCTGGAGGAGATGGACTGGAAAAATGAAAAATCATTTTGGATCATGCCAGACAAAAAACAAGCAGATGCAATGCTGAAATGGCTAAAAAAAAAGTACTACAGCTTAATTGATGATGAATTTGTTTACATTGCTCCCCAATATTCGAAGGATGGTAGGATCGTTGATGAAAATCTCATTTTACACATTAATAAAACCAAACCTGATAATGTAATTATTCAATTAGGGGGTGGGGTTCAAGAGCGCCTTGGCTCTGCTCTGAAATCGAAATTGCATCATAAAACTACCATAGTTTGTACGGGAGCTGCTCTGGCATTTTTGTCAGGGCAACAAACCAAGATTCCATTGTGGGTAGATCGGCTTTTTATGGGTTGGGCTTTACGATGTATGTCTAAGCCCCTTGTTTTTATCCCTAGGTATATTAGAGCCTTGAAATTGATTTATCTTTTGGTGAAATATGGATCGAAGTCGCCTCTTGAAGCATAAGTTTGTAATTATAGAAATATAAATTTGAACGGTTTGGATAAAAAGAAATCAAGAAAGAGAGCAAGTGTTCGGGCTCTCGGTTGTCGCCTCAATCAGTATGAGTCCTTAAGCATGGAAAATAGGCTCAAAAATAAAGGCTACGAACTGGTTCCCTTCGGGGACAAAGCTGAACTTGGGGTCATAAATACCTGTACGGTTACAAATGAAGCGGATGGGAAATCAAGAAGTGTAATTCGTAAATTTGTTAGAACCAATC
>MDSZ01135682.1_pt1 | contig 10347 bp, 11 predicted proteins | sample 811201 | NCBI WGS metagenome assembly MDSZ01 (sample SAMN05326647, study PRJNA326480) | marine metagenome | isolation source: seawater | place: Indian Ocean: North | collected 2010 | reverse complement strand
TAGTCTGTCTCACCTGTGTACGAAAGAACCTCTTCATCCTTTTCATTTAGGGTTTAAAAGTAAAACCCTAAACTTATGACACAAAGTTTTTTGGACAAAAAAAGGAGAAAAAAATGCTTCGCTTTTTCATCATGATTTCTCTCGCGCAAAGAAAAAGCCTACGTGTTTAGACGATAGGGACACAGACTCGCCTCTCGATAAAGATCGAGATACAATAATCCCGGGTCCTGAAGAGCGATCCTCAAGACCTGGCCAATAGCAGACGTACAAAACGAGTAAAACTAGTACTTGTTTTTTAATTTCATTTTTATCATTTTTTAACAGAACTTTTGGACCACAAAAGAAGAAGAAGAAGAAGAAGAGACGACGTAAACGACGACGACGACGACGAAGAAGATGTCTTTTTTGTTGAAGAGGACGTCGTTTACGTCGTTTACTGCGTCGTTTACTACGTCGTGTGGTGGTGGTGGTGGTGGTGGTGGTGGTGGTGGGCGTTTTGCGAGAAGAAGACTCACCACCTTTGATGGTTCAAAAGAGAAAAAGTCGTTACGTTCAATTAATTACACCAACCTCCTCCTCGTGACGAAAGAAACCGCGCTGGCGAAATACGCGTCCCTTTTCGCTTCTTTGGGCGGCGGCGATTCGCCGGACGACGAAAGAAGCTCGAAAGTGCGATGGGACCGACTGAAAGTGAGACACGACGCGCACGAAAACGCGGTGGCGAAAGGTGCGCGATTTTGATGATTCTTTTTTTGTGTGTGTACTTTTGAGTGCACATCATCATCATCCAATCGAAAGAGAGAGAGAGAGAGAGAGACGAAAAGGCAAATACTGTTTGAGAGATGGAGGAGAGACGACTCTTCTCTTCGGAACTCGACGACTAATGTCTCTCTCTCTCTCTCTCTCTCTCTCTCTCTCTCTCTCTCTCTCTCTCTCTTTCTCTCTTTCTTTCTCTCTGACCCTTTTTATAATTTTCTCTCTCTTTTCTCGATGCCAACAACACCTTTGATGATGCGGGGACAATATAGTGCGGATGCTTTTGAAACGGTGGGAACGGGAGAGCGGCGGGAAACTCAGGCACTCGCTCGTCAGTCGAGATTCGCTTTCCGAGAAGGATTTGGATGGGAAGGATTTGGTCGTCGCGTTAGGCGGAGACGGAACAACGTTGATCGCGAGTCACTGGATATCGTCGTCGACCAATAGAAAAAATGATTTTGAGAGAAGTGCTGCTGCTTTGGTGGAGTCGGGAGACGACGACGACGCGGAGAGGCGAAGGAGCAATGCCGCGAGTAACGGTACGAGCAGTAGCTATAGCAGCGATAATAGGAACACGAATAATAACAATAACATCGCGCCAAAATTGATCGGGATAAACACCGACCCAGCAGTTTTAGCGCCATGCTTAACGTTCACGAAAAAAGCCGAAGACGAGCGACGATCGACTGGATGGTTGTGCGCGGCGGATGCGAACGACATGGAGGACGTTTTGAGAGAAATTTTATTCGCGTCGTCCGACGCGACGTCGACGAGGAACGAGAATTTTAGGGATACTCGCGAGAGCGATGGCTTTGGTAGTTTAAAACGACGACCGATTCGCGCGAATCGCATTCGAGTTAAAGTAAACGGCAAAACGTGGAAGACGATGCCGTTGGCGTTGAACGACGTGCTGATTTGCCACAACTCGCCGGCAGCTTTGTCGAGGTATTCGGTGTTGTTAGAGGAAGACGATTTGGTCAGTACGCCGCCGTCGCCACTTTCTTCTTCTTCTTCTTCTTCATCTCCATCTTCCTCGTGCGACGATACTAACCACGGTGGTAATTGCGATGGTGACGACACAAAAAAGAAGAAGAAGTTCGAAGCGTATTACCACATCCGCTCCTCGGGGCTCCGCTTATGCACGGCGCTCGGCGCCACGGCGGCGATGAAATCCGCCGGAGGTTTCGCCATGTCCCGCGACGACCGACGCATCCAATTCCACGACCGAGAACCGATATATTACGACCACGAACCGAAACCTCCCGGTCGCGGTCGTGGCTTTTATCCCGCCAACAAAACGACCAAATTTCGTTGGAACACCCGCGTGGGTAAAATTTACGTCGACGGAGCGCACGTCTGTCATTCCGTGCGCATCGGCGACGAGATCGAAGTCGAAAGCGCCGAAGGAGACGAACTGGAAATTTACACCAAAAATTTTAGAAACATAGCTTTGACGTAATACGAATACTATTATAGTCGTTTGTGGAGTTCTGGCGCGTGGTTTTACTCTTTCTTCATTTCGAGTCAGACTTTTGCGTTCGCGGCGTCCTCTCCGTCGTCTTCTCACTCCTTAATTTTAGGGTATCATTTTGAGTGAGATCGATCCCATTTCATCTTCTACTTCTTCTTCAAAAGTGACGCCTTTTATCGTCGTCGTCGTCGTCAAAAGCGTTCCTCCCAAATGGCGCTCGTGAACGACCGCGAACAGTCGTCGTCCGGGGGAGTCCTCGGTCTCAAGCCGTATTTCAGGAGCAAAGTAGAGGCGCTGGACATCGCGGTACGAGATGGGACGCAGAATCTCAGACGATTGGAAGCGCAGAGAAACGAACTCAACTCGAGAGGTAAAAACAACAACAACAACAACAACAAAAGCGACACTCAACAATCATGATGATCGTCGTCGTCGTCGCTTCTTCTTCTTCGAAAATTCGCGGTGTCGATTTTTCGCCCCGGGTTTTGTATCGGTCGGCTCTTGTTGATGATGATGAGATTTTTGAACGAAGTGGGATGCCACCAGAAGAAGAAGAAGAGAGAAGATCGCGCGTCGTCGATCGTCGTCGTCGTCATGATCGTCATGATCGTGTGTAGCACACAAACACACGTCCGTTTCGCCGAAAAACCTCTTTCTCACCTCTGTTAGTATTAACGTCTTTTTTCCCATCTCTCTCTCTTTCTCTCTTTAAATAAATAAAACATCACAGTTCGAGCGTTGAAAGAAGAACTTTCTTTGCTCCAAGAGCCGGGTTCGTACATCGGCGAAGTCGTGAAAGTCATGGGCAAGACGAAGGTTTTAGTCAAAGCGCATCCGGATGGTAAATACGTGGTGGATTTCGACAAGTCTATCGATGTGGCGAAGTTAACACCGGGAGTGAGAGTTGCTCTGAAAAACGATTCCTACGCGCTGCATTACGTGTTGCCGTCGATGATTGATCCTTTGGTGTCGCTGATGAAGGTGGAAAAAGTGCCGGACTCGACGTTTGACATGATCGGAGGTTTAGATCAACAAGTAAAAGAGATAAAAGAAGTCGTCGAGTTACCGATTAAACACCCAGAGTTGTTCGATTCGTTAGGCATCGCGCAACCGAAAGGGGTTATTTTGTACGGTCCACCAGGGACGGGGAAAACGTTGCTCGCGAGAGCCGTCGCGCATCACACGGATTGTTGTTTCATTCGCGTCAGCGGTTCGGAGTTGGTACAGAAATACATCGGCGAAGGCGCGAGGATGGTTCGGGAACTCTTCGTCATGGCCCGTGAAAACGAACCAGCGATTTTGTTCATGGACGAAGTCGATTCCATCGGGTCCGCTCGAGGTGGCAAAGGCGGCGGATCCGGCGGGGGTGATTCGGAAGTACAAAGAACCATGTTGGAACTTTTGAATCAATTGGACGGTTTCGAGGCGTCGAACAAAATCAAAGTCATCATGGCGACGAATAGACTGGACATATTAGACCCGGCATTGCTTCGACCGGGGAGAATCGATCGTAAAATCGAGTTCCCGAATCCAACGGAAGACTCTCGCGTGGACATTTTGAAAATTCATTCGAGGAAAATGAACTTAGTTAGAGGCATCGATTTGAAATCGATCGCGAGTAAAATGGGCGGCGCGTCGGGGGCAGAGAGTAAAGCGGTGTGCACTGAAGCCGGGATGTACGCGCTGAGAGAGAGAAGAGTACACGTGACGCAGGAAGATTTCGAGATGGCGGTGAGTAAAGTGATGACGAAGGACACGGATAAGAACATCTCGATTAAAAAGCTCACTTTATAAATGCCCGATTGAGTACGTACTAATATAACAACAACAACAACAACAACAACAACGATAGATTGATGAGAGAAGTAACAAACAAACAAACAAACCGTGTAGTAGATGTTATAAATAAACACATGTAGTAGTATATACTAACGCCAAGAGGACGCTGATGACGCGCGTCCATCATCACGCATTCTCACTCGCCACTTTCCTCCCTCTCTGTTCCCGTCTATTTCTCTTCTCAAAACGTTCTTCTTCTTACTCGACACTCTTTTCGTACGCCTCCCATCCAGCGTTTCGGTACTCTCTCGCCGCTTTCGCCGGGTCTTTAGCTTTGTAAATACCTCTCCCGACTATGATCACGTCAGAGCCGTTGTTACAAATCACATTCATCGGCGTGTTGTATTGTTGCCCCATACTATCGCCGCCAACTTGTAACTGCACGCCTGGAGTCATGTTAATCAAGCCTTTGGACCATTCAACTTTCCAAGCGTTCGGGTTGGTCGCGATGAAACCCATGACAAAATCTTTGTGGTCTTTGGCCATTTGGATGGCGGCTTCGGTATACGCGCCGTTAGCCATGGTACCTTTAGATGACATCTCCGCGAGGAGAAGTAATCCTCTCTTTTTCGGTAAACCGACAGATTTTAACCCGTCGATGATCCCAGATCCGGGCACGATGTGCGCGTTGGTCACGTGCGACCAGTCGGCGATTTTATGCACGCCAGACGAATACTGACCAACGACCGTGTTGCCGATATCCGCGAATTTACGATCTTCAAAGATTAAAAAGTCGTGTTTTTTAGCGATCGCTTGTAACTTTTCGCCGAAATCTTCCGTGAAATCAGGGTACAAATCGCAGTGCGTTTTCAACATGCAAATTTCCGGGCCTAACGTTTCCGCGAGTTCGAGCAATTCTTTCGCCGTGTCCACATCCGCGGCGACGCACAAATTGGATTTTTTCTTATCCATCAAATGGAACATATCTTTCGCGCACTGATTGGAGGCAATCTTCGCTCTTTCCGTGTACGTTTCTCTTTTCTTCGGCGCTTCTTCTTTCTTCTCGCCTCCGGTTTGATTCGCCGCGATAAACTGTTGCACCTCCTCCACCAACTCTTTGCTCATCTTCCCTTCTTTCTCTAACACTCTCAACACTCTGCTCAATGGCAACACCGCGTGCAACTTCAAACCATTCTTCTTCAAAGTCGCTTCCCCGCCTTGCTCTCGATCGATCAAAACCACCACGTCCGTCGTCTTCAACCCGACGTGTTGCAACGGACGCACCGTTTCCATCACCGACATCCCCGACGTCACTAAATCCTCAACCAACAAACACGTCTGTCCTTTCTCAAACGCGCCTTCGATGGCTTTCTTCGTCCCGTACTCTTTCACCTCTTTGCGTCGCATGAGCATAGGACAGTCGTGGTTTAAGGACATGCACGTGGCAATCGGCAGCGCCGTGTACGGAACGCCGCACATGTTATCGAACGTCGCGCCGTTCGACGCTAAAACGTCCCACATGCATTCCGCGACGGACGTCAACACGTCCGGGTACGATACGATGACGCGTAAATCGATATAAATTGGCGATTGGAGGCCCGATTTGAGCGTAAAAGAGCCGAATTTTACCGCTTCAATCTTTTGTGGTTCGTGTTTTCGTTTTGATTGTTATTATTATTATTATTAGTAGTAGTAGTATTGAGAGAAAAAGAAGAGTGAGTGATTTCGAGAGAGATACAAAATACCAAACACGCTTTTGTCGCAAACGAAAACGCGACCGAAACGACTCGCAAAAAAACGCTCGCTCGCTCGCCCGCGTTTCTTTTCCTTCTTTTCCTTCTTTCTTCTTCGTCGCGCTTCGTTTCCCGAGGGAAGACGACGACACCAAAACACCAATATCGCGACACAAAGACATCATCATCATCATCATCATCATCATCATCGTTTGAAAATGACAACACTTACGAGACTCTATATAAAATGACGACGTAAACGACGACGTAAACGACGATGATTTTACCTCGTGAAGTCGCAACACCAGCGCGTCGATGCGTTCGTCCATGGACGACGACGACGACGACGATGCTTTTCCTCCTCCTGGGACGCACGAGCGACCGCTCGCTTTCGTCAAAGCGGCGTTGCCCATGACGACGAACACAAACGACGGCTTTTTTTTATTTCTGGGGAAAAAAATTCAAACTTTTTTTTTGTTCTTTGTCTTGTTTAGGGTTTCTCTCAAAAAAACGCCTCTCTCAATTCGAGCCCCGCTTTAGTAGAAAGAAAGACAAATTCTCGACTGCGGAAAGCGCGCAATTTAACCACACAACGTATTACAAAACAAACCCAAAGAAGTCTTTGCGAAGCGAAAGAGAACGCCGAGATGTCGTTTTCGTGTTCGAATGTATTACAGTCGCCGTCGTTTGCGCGCGGAGGAGCGCTCCACGCGTCCTCCTCGTCGAAGACACACAAAAGCAAAGCCGCCTTCGTCATGGTGCGCGCTGCCGACGATGGTACGTACTTCATCGTAAAGCCCATTCATTACGCGCAATTTTTTCGATGTATCGCGAGCAAAAGCGCGAAGAACGAAGAAGGTCGCGATGTCGGCGTCGGAAAAACGAACGCATCCTAAGAAAACGCGTTTTCCGCCGCGCGCGAAGGCGGCGACGCGAACGTCGCGCCGAGGTCGCGTCGATGGGCTTTCCCCGCGTTTGCGAGAACGATTTTTTGTACCTCTCCCGTCGTGGAGAAAAAACCTCAAAAGAGGATAACCTTTTGTGGTACAGAGGGCGAAAGAAAGAGGGACCGCCGCCCGCGCCGGAAAAGAAGGACCTCTTTATTAGGTCCACACGTCGTGGCGGCGCGGTGTACCTCTTTTCTGAACGGATTCAATGACCCGAGGGCATATTCTCGTCGTCGGTGTCGTCGTCGTCGTCGTCGTCGTCTCTTTTCGATATCAAAAACTGACAATGGTCTTCTTTTCTCTTCGCCGACACAGCCGCCGCCGCGCCGGTCGCCGCGTCGAAAATTAGAATCCGGTTAAAATCCTTCGAAACGTCGCACATGCAAGCCGCGTGCGATAAAATCGTAGAAGCTGCGACAGCCACGGAGGCCAGAATCAAAGGCCCGATCCCATTGCCGACGAAAAGACGCATTTACTGCGTCCTTCGATCGCCGCACGTGAACAAGGATTCGCGAGAGCACTTTGAAACGAGAACGCATAACAGAGTTATCGACGTGTACGAGCCGACCGCGCAAACGGTCGACGCGTTGATGGGGTTAGAATTACCGGCGGGTGTTGACATTCGCGTTAAACTGTAAACGAACTTCTTCCTGACGTTGTTTTTAGCCGTTTTGTTTTAGAAATATTATTATATATACAAAGTACGTATTATAAACACTACGCGTACCACTCTCTTTCATAAATATAAATCATTTAACACGTCTTATATTAAACAAGCAAAAAGGCGACCACAACCGCAAACATTAGACCGAGGAGACCATGGGACGTATTTCCATCCGATATAGAAGACATACAACATTGATATGCACCACCCCAGCACCACCAGGAACTAGATGTACCACCTTCAGACACGAAATATCCAGGGATTGAGCATCCTCGCGGTTCATCCCCAGGAGCACAGCAGTCGTTAAAATAATCAGTGCAAATGTCACTGCGACACGTGACGCCATTTTCTCCTCGATACTCACCACATTGGTCGCCAGTTCCAGATCCGTCAGAGCAGCACGTGTATAAATAATAGGTCTGACCCATATATTCCGTAGTTTCACCCGTCGCCTTTGCTGTTCCACTGCTGCATGTACACGCTTCAGTCGGTGATCCTGCCCAACAATCGTATCCGCCCCACCCATTTGGACTAGTGCAAAGAGTAGAAGAGCAGAATTCGTCGTCGGTAGTGACGCATGGTACGGACGAATCGATTGGAAATGCCGAACTGTCACCCTTTTCATGCCACCGAGCGAGCTGAGACAATATTTTTTCTCCTCGAGTAGATATCCAATTCCAAATGTTATTTTTATCGATGTTGCCGTATACTTCACTGTCCGGTGACTCGTTTGCAATGGCCTCGATTTGACTGGAATGCAATCGCATGTGTTCTAAGAAAGTTGAATTTGAGAAAGTTTCCTCGACAAACTTCTTAACGAATACCAAGTATCTTTCGTGTAAATTTTCGTCGAGAAGCAAAGGCCCTACGAGTGGATTTTCACTCAAGTGCTTACACGTAGGACGAATCACTGACCATTCCTTTAAGTCTTTATTCCCACACTGCGCATCGCACAATGTTGATGCCGCACTCACATCGTTGTTGTGATCGTACGATATCATTTTCCATTTTGGAGTATTCAGAGTACCACCATCTCCCGCGTGCGCCGCTAAAAAGTAATTGTTCCCGTTACCCATGGGTGAGTCTTGTTCCACTATAGTGGCATAAACAGCAAAATTTTTCAACCAATTATCCACGTCAATGAGATCAGAGATTTGCCTTTTGTTAGAGCACTGTGTGTTCTGGCACGCGCCCTTAACGGAGAGGTGCGAATTGATGAATTCCTCCATCGCAGAATCCCATTCGTTCGTTCCCAGATCGCGATCGATGAGCCCTTGAGATAATAAAAATGCACCGCAATCATCAGCAGTGGTGTGTTCCTCGTCATAGAATGCTTGCACAACACTGAGCTTTTCTTTGCCGAATCTATCAAAAAAATCCCACCAACACTGGCCTTCGTTATTATATTTCGGGCTTATTTTTTCGCGATGATCTCCTCTCTCGAATTGGTAGGGCCCTCCGCTTGATGATGTTTCCCCAGAATTGCTCAAACACGTATACCAGCAATTCAAATCCCAATCGTTTCGCGAAGGTTGTTCCTTAACGGTGTATCCGGGAGCGCATGTTTTAGGCTCATTCCATGAATCGTCGGCACAACAATCGAATCCACCCGCACCATTAGGTGATGTGCATTTGTCCGGGAATCCTTCGACTCTTTCTTTTCGATATTCTTCTTCGTTTCCACAACCGAGAGACATTGTCTTGACTTTGTAAAGCGCATTATTGTGTTGATCGAAAGAGTCAAATCCAAATGACCTCGCGGTCACGTATTCTTGATCAATGGCTTCCATGAAAATGTAAAACCCAAGAAGCACGTCGTTTACGTAGAAACGCACGTGACGCGTACGCGCGTGAGGTAGACCAAAGTTGGCGAGCATTCGATGAATAACCCACTCGCGCATTTTTGATTCATCACTCAGATGTGTCCGAAGATACGCGGTTTCCACGCCATATAAAGTCTGACTCGAATTTGCGGACGCGAAGTCCAATTTAAACGGCACTGCTTTTGTGTTTCCCATGCATATTGGATAAAACAGTGTGCTCTGACCTCGCGTCCTCATTCTTCCCGGACTCGGAAGAACGTGTTCGCCGTTCGTTGCGCTCTTCACTATGAATCTTTGCACATCGATGTACGTTTCCGCATACGGGTGTGACCACAGGTTTGTCCAATCGCTCGCGTCAACCTCTGCATACAAATCGACGACCGCATCAAAGCCAGACACGGGTAAACCTCTTTCGTCCATGCCAAAAAAGGACGTCCCCTCGGCATTTTGCGCGCGCAAATCCTTCGTCGGTTTCGACGCGATCACGTTCAACTCTCCCGGCGTTGGCCTCCACGTCTGCACGTACTCCCCGGACGCATTATTAAGCGCGTACGTGACGTTTTCTTCGCCCAAACCCGGTAATTTTCCCGACGTCGACACCACGTTTCCGCTCGCGTCCAAGAGCGTCACCGTATCACTTTTGCCAACTTTAAACTTCGGATTGGTGATGCCATCGCCATCGCAGCACAAAACGTCGTACGCGTTTCCAGCGAGAACCGTCCCAACTGCAAACGTAAATTTCTCCTCCGCGTTCTCTGGATACTGATCGTCGTGCAGCACGTAGCCGTCGAGCTGGACGGCGTTCGGGGAATCGTTGTACAATTCGATCCAATCTTCGCCCTCGCAGACACCGTCCGACCCTTTATCCGCGATCTCGTTTATGCGCACCACGGCATGTGCACCCTCTTTTGAGAGGAGGATCAAAAACACGTGCACCAGCGCGACGACGACGAGGCGGACGAAGACCATCGTTCTTTTTCTTCTCGAGCGCAACGAGTAGCACGCGTGGCGGGAAGAACCACACGGTTGAATATGTGTCTGGCGAATTAAAAAATATTCTATACCTCTAACTGTTTTTGTCTACCTGTTTTTTATCTCTATTACACGTCATACTTTTTTGTGCGAACGACGATACGCGCAAAGTGAACGTTTAGTCTCCGCAATCCATGTACTG
>MDSZ01019228.1_pt1 | contig 10347 bp, 7 predicted proteins | sample 811201 | NCBI WGS metagenome assembly MDSZ01 (sample SAMN05326647, study PRJNA326480) | marine metagenome | isolation source: seawater | place: Indian Ocean: North | collected 2010 | reverse complement strand
TGATGAATCCAGCGGCTCTGGATAAGCGGTTTCCCCTGATGGTAGTAGGCTTGGGTCGCGATCACTGAATCGCCCGCTACGCTGATCTGCAAACACCGATGCTGCAGGTCAAACAAACCCGCCGCCTGCCAACGAGCCAGCCACGAGCGGGGATCTAACCGACCGGCTTCGCTCACGCCGATATCGTTATCCAAGGGGGCTCGCAAAAAGTTATCCCGCAAGGGGCTTACAAGCTGTTGCCTGCCTTTCTTCAACCAGCTGCGCAGCAGGCCGGAAGATTTATCAATCACCCAATCACTGTCACGTGCGGTCACCGCGAAACCCTCCGATGTCTCCTCAATCATGGCACTCGGCGTTGGCACCGTGAAAGGCTTGGCCGGACCCGCAAGCTCAAATTGCCAGCGCGCGATCTCGTGATTCGGTTCAGACCAGGCCGTTGCTCTTGGCTGCTCAATCCATAGGTTGAGCCAGCTAGTGACACCACTCAGTTCTTGATCGCCTAACAGAGTGAGCTTTTGGCTGCTTCCTGGCTCAAGGGCCAGGGCATGGTCACCGCAGGCGAGCATTCCGGCTTCATTCACATACTGCCAATACACATGCTCGTTGTCGGTTGGACGAAATGCATACTCACTGGTAATCCGCACGCTGACACCACCTCGCATGCTCAGCTGCACCGTAAAGGGTTGTTGGCAGCGCTTGGCTTCCAGCAACGCAGGGTGCGCAGATCGATCGGGGAAAACTAAGCCGTTAATGCAGAACTGACCGTCATTGGGCACGTCACCGAAGTCGCCGCCGTAGGCCCATACCACGCGACCATCGCCGAGGGTTTTGTATAAACCCTGATCGACCCAATCCCAAATAAAGCCGCCCTGCAGCCTAGGAAAGCGCCGAAAAGCATCCCAATAGTCTGCAAAATTTCCTAGGCTGTTGCCCATGGCGTGGGCGTACTCGCACAAAATCAGCGGACGGTTTTCGTCACCCAAACCTGCCCATTTAATCAACCCAGGCTTGGGACCGAGATCCGGGCCTTGAGGCATGTCGGTATCGGTGCGGGCATACATCGGGCAAATGATATCGGTGGCCGGCGTCGCCGAACCGCCGCCCTCGTACTGAATGAGCCGGGAGGGGTCTGCGTGCTTGGTCCAGTGATACATGGCATCGTGGGCGGCACCATAGCCCGACTCGTTGCCTAGGGACCAAAGGATAATACTGGGGTGGTTAAAGTCGCGGGCAACCATGCGCGTCATGCGCTCCAAAAAAGATGCCGCCCAGGCCGGATCATCCGCCAGCGCACCCATGGGCGTCATACCATGGGTTTCGATATTCGCCTCATCGACCACATACATACCCAGCCGATCACACAGTCGGTAAAAACCTGGTTGGTGCGGATAATGAGAGCAGCGCACGGCATTAAAATTGTGCTGCTTCATCAGGCACAGGTCTCGTTCAACATCGGCAAGCTGTTCGAAGTGGCCTGTGGAGGCATCGTGTTCGTGCTTGTTCACACCGCGAATGAGCAGTGGCTGGCCATTGAGACATAACTGACCTGCAATAGTCTCCACCCTCCGGAAGCCAACATCGCAGGCTTCAGCCTCAATGAACTGGCCATATTGATTGAACAGCGACACAGTTAGTCGATAAAGCACTGGCTCCTCGGCACTCCAAGCCTGGGGTGAGGCGATGGATTGGGTAATCTCGCAGCGATTGGTATACGCGCCTTTTTCATCAATCTGCCGTGTACCCAAGCCTTGGGGTGTCATTGTCATTACCGGGCAGGAGAAGTCATTCGCGTCATACAACGAGAGAGCTATCCGACAGTCCCGGGCATCCTCGGTGACCACCTGAACATCCAGCACACCGTCTACATATCGATCATCTAAACTCGCGGTGACGCGAAAATCCGTAATGCGAGCCTGGGGTTTTCGCAACAGCGAGACAGAGCGAAATATGCCGCTAAGATTCCACATATCCTGGTCTTCAAGATAGCTGCCGTCGCAGTAACGAAAGACGACAAGCTTTAAGGAATTTTCGCCGGGCCGCAGATACGCCGTAAGGTCAAACTCCGCGGGCAAGCGGCTGTCCTGGGAGTACCCGATCCAAGACTCGTTACACCACAGATAAAACGCGCTATCCACGCCGTCAAAAACCACCCGCACCTGCTCTTTTGCAAGCCAATCGTCGGATAGTGTGATGGTGCGGTGGTAGCAGCCCGTAGGATTTTGTTCTGGAACCTTCGGCGGTTCACAGGGAAACGGATACTTTACGTTGGTGTAGATGGGGCGGTCAAAGCCCTGTAGCTGCCAGTGTCCTGGCACCGTGATGGTTCCCAATGTTTCGGTTTGCGAGGGCCAATTATCAGGCACGTCGGTAGGACTGGGGAAAAGTTCAAAGTACCACTGCCCATCTAAACTGATGAGCGAGTCGCTGGCCTCTTCCTCCCGAGCCGCCCCCTCACTGCGCCAACTGAATAGCGGCGTATGGGCAGGCATTCGACCCTGTGAAGTAATTTCCGGCGTTAACCAAGCCCGGTGAGTTTTAAAATCCATCGACGCACCCCGTTGCCCAAGCAAAAAATAAGAGCGCCACCCAGCCCGACAGAACTCAAAGATTCTATGAAGAAGCCTTAAACTAGTGTTCCCCTATCGTTTTCGATCATACCCAAAAAGAGTCCAGCGCATGCAGCATGGCGCCACATACCCAAGCCTCGCAGGTCGAGGCATCTTCATTACCGGTGGTGCTACCGGCATCGGCGCAGCCTTGGTTCGCGCCTTCACCGCGCAGCATGCGCTGGTAACCTTTGTCGATTTCCTGCGGGCCGAGGGTGACGACTTGGTCGCCGAGCTGGGCGGAAAACCAATATTTCGATGCCTGGATGTCACCAATACCGAATCCTTACAGCAGGCTATTACTGACGCCAACGAACACGTGCCGCTTGGGGTACTCATTAACAACGCCGCCAACGACATGCGTCGTGCGCCTGGCGATATGTCCGTGAGCCAATGGCGCGATTGTCTGGCGATAAATCTCGACGCCGCTTTTTTTGCCGCCCAGGCTGCTGCACCGGTGATGGCTGCCAGCGGCGGTGGCTCTATCATCAACTTCAGTTCCATCAACGCGACTCTCGGGCCGGTTAATATGCCGGGCTATGTCAGCGCAAAGGCGGGCCTCCTTGGCATGACTAAGGCATTGGCCAAGGATTATGGCGCCGACTTTGTAAGGGTGAATGCCATATCACCTGGCTGGGTGGTGACTCAGCGACAGCTTGATACTTGGCTGACGCCAGAAGAAGAGGCCGCCTGGATGACCCAGGTCGCAATTCCCCAGCGATTGATGCCGGAAGATGTTGCCAACGTCGCGCTCTTTTTAGCGTCAAATGACAGTCATATGATTACCGGTCAGAACTTCACCATCGACGGGGGTCGAACCTAGTCGAGCCCGCGCTAAGTGCCAAGCACTCTGCAATCTCGATGCAAGAAGGCGCCCTGTTCATTTGGACATTACCGTGCGCAGGCGTAGGCAAAATTGCGCAGTGATCTGAGGGTTTCTTGGTACGGCTCAGGCGCAACATCAGGAAAACTCAGGTCTCCCGCGTGATTTGTGGCCGGGACGATACGCGCCGTTGCAGAGTTGCCCGCCGCGAGCAACTTACGAAAAAACACCAGGCCCTCATCGCGCAAAGGATCAAGCTCGTTAACGGATATGATGTGCGGTGGCAGGCCTGCTAGCTCCTCGGGAGCGGCGTGATAAGGCCAAGCCAAGGGGTTGTTCGCATTGAGCAGATCCGGGTCATAGACCTTCACCAAGGTGCTCATCAGTGAGCAATTTAGGGTATAGCCATCGTTTTCCTGCAGTGAGAGCAACTGTGTCGGTGGATTGGCATAGCCGCCAAAAATGTAGGGACACATGGCATAGACGCCCTGAATACTACCAATACGTGCATCGCGTTTCGCCTGGAGCGTAGTCGCAAGAGCCAGGTTGCCGCCGCCAGACTCACCGGACATCACGATGGCCGAGATACCTAACTCGTCGCGATGTGCATCTGTCCATTGCAGCGCGACGTCGCAGTCATTCAACCCGGCGGGAAACGGATGGTTGCCCAACTTGCCTGAGCCATTACGAAATTCCACTCCTACAACGACCAAGCCACTTTGCGCCAGTGCATTGCGAAGGCGCACAAAATTCGGGTCTGCGGCAGTCATAAACACCATGCCGCCACCATGAGTGTGAAAGATACAGGGCAAGGGACCGTCGCGATTTATCGGCTGATGGATGTAAAGCGTAATCTCGTTGCCATCGACGCCCTGAATAACCTCTTCGTGCTGATGAACATCGCTGAAGTCTGGCATCGCTGCCTCTGCCAGGGGGTGAGCCAGCGCAATCTTAGATTCGATTTGCTCGCAGAGAACCAGGGCCTCTTCATAGGAAGCATTAGAATCCAGCGACTTAATCCCATCTAAAAGATCACCCGCAGCGGCCAGCAAACTGGTAACGCGCGGATCCATTCTTGGATCCGTCAACAGGGTCATACTAGGGTCGCCCAAACGACCGGGTAGTTGTTCTTGCATAGCGCCCCCTCCTAGAAAAAATTCATCATGCCGAATAACGGCGTTGGCAAAAACCCTAGAGCAGTGGAAAACGGCGGTTTTTATGTGCTATCTAAGTACTCGGACAAAACGAGAGGGTTGCATGGGAACTGAACTCACTGCTCGGCAGCACGCCGAGACCATGACGCAATATGTCGCCGAGGGGATTAGTCGCGCCAAGGCGTTGGGCAACCGTGGTCCGCTAAAGCTGGACTCGAACGGCAAGCTGACACCGGACATTCTTGAGGCCTACGACAGGACAGGTTTTTACATTTTTGAGGGCGCGATTAAGCAAGCTGAGATCGATCTGCTCAGGGCGGATATTGAGTGGTTGCTGGATCGCGCTCCCGTCGACAACGGCGCCGAGGTCGATAAGCAAGGTCGGCCTGCATACGGTCAAGGGTTTGCGCGTCCCGTGTATTCCATGATCCAGCCGCTTTCGGACCCATGGGGTGGTACCAAGGCACTTAACGGCAGGCACCCAACCCAGATGGCGCAGCCTGTAGCTGTTAATCAGCCGCCGCATAAGGTCGTTTTCATTATGACCGGGATGTGTCAAACCATGCCCAGTGGCCTGCGCCTATACGGGCACCATGATCTACTTTGTGTGGCCGCATCCATCAATGGCGATGACTTTGTTCCCTATAACGATGCCATTTTTATTAAACAGCCAGGCAGAGGCGGCTCAGTATCTTGGCACCAGGACGGCGTTACTCACTGGGATAACCCTAGTTGGGATTCCAGCATTCACGGCTTCAACTTTCAGGTACAGCTTTTCGATACCTCGGCGCGAAGCTGTCTGTGGGTGGTGCCCGGCACTCACAAAGAAGGCAAGATCGATATCAAAGCACGAGTCGCCGCCAACCAGGGTGTCGAGCAGCTACCAGATGCAGTGCCGCTTAATTGCAACGCAGGCGATGTGACCATTGTGAATCGACAGGCCCTGCATGGATCCTTTGCCAATACGTCAGAAGATCTGCGCATTTCGCTCACCTTTGGTTTTCATAAGCGCAGCTCGGTGCTCGGTGCCGCCGGCGCGTTAAGCGAATCTGAGTCCGTGGTTTACGACGCAGCGCGCATCGCCAAACGCTCAGAGGTGGTAGGTGTGGCAATAGACGCCCGGGCACAGTTTTATCCCGAGGAATCGCGTTTTCACTATCAGCCTCTCGCTAGCCAAGAGGAGGAGCTGCGCTTTAGTGACGAGACATGGCAGCGTGTGATTAAAGATTACAACCTGAACGATTTGTCGATTTAGGCAGGATTTTTCTCTCGAGCACAAAAACCCGCCCTGACCGAGATCGAGGGCGGTTGCCTTTTAAGTTGACTCTAGCCTTTGGCGATATTGATGATTTTCTGCTGGGTAAACTCCTGCAGGCCCTCTTGACCCAACTCGTTGCCCAGGCCAGACATCTTGGCACCACCAAACGGAATGGTTGGATCAAGCTCTGCATGCTTGTTGATCCACACTGTACCGCTATCCATCTGCTCCGCTAGCGCGTAGGCGCGCTCAGGACTTGCCGACCAAACCGAGCCACCAAGACCCCAAGCCGAAGCATTGGCGCGTTCTACCGCCTCGCTCTCATCGGCAAAACTCATGACAGGTAGCACTGGGCCAAACTGCTCTTCGTCCACTAGGCGCGAGCCTTCCTTAATGTCACGCACAATCGTAGGACGAATGAAGTATCCGGGCTTGTCGGGAAACTCTCCGCCGGCAATGACGTTGCCGTCCTGCTTTGCTTCTTCAATCAGAGCTTTGACTTTGTCGTACTGCATCTTGTTATTCAGCGGTCCGAGCTTGGTGCCCTGCTCAAGGCCGTCGCCGATGACGGTGTCGTTTGCAATAGTGGCCAACTCTTCACACACTTCGTCGTAAATGTTCTCGTGAACATACAACCGCTTCATGGCGATACACACCTGACCACTGTTTTGAAACGCGCTGTCAAAAAGCTTTTGTGCTGTTTCTTTCGGATCGACATCGTCTAGCACGATGCCCGCATCGTTGCCGCCAAGCTCGAGGGTAATGCGCTTCAACAAACCCGCAGCACCTGCCATCACCTTAGCACCGGTTTCAGTTGAGCCAGTGAATGAGATTTTGCGCACATCCGGATGCGCGGTCATTGGTGCACCCAGATCATTAGCATCGGTAATAAAGTTAATCACGCCAGCAGGGAGGATATCTTGAATAAGTTCCGCGATGCGAAGCGTGCTCAGGGGCGTCGTCGGCGCTGGTTTGATGACTAGGGTATTGCCCGCAATCAACGCAGGGGGCAGTTTAAATGCCATCAAGATCAGCGGGAAATTCCAGGGTACGATGGCTCCGACGACCCCCAGCGGGTTGCGGTGCACTTCCACCCGTCGGCCCTCGCTGTCTTCAAGCACCTCGACCGGCAGATCAAGGGAGGTAAAATAACGACAGAACGCTGCCATGCCATAAACTTCCACAGTGGCATCTTCAATCGGCTTGCCCTGCTCCTTGGTCAGCAATTGTGCAAGCTCAGCCGCATTGGCTTCGACAACGTCAGCGATTTTCAGTACTGCAGCCTTCCTCTCATCAATACTCGTCTTCGACCAAGCCGGAAAAGCCGCCTTGGCAGCCGCGACCGCAGCGTTCAGCTGGCCTTCAGATGCTCGAGGGCAGTCTGCCAGTTTCTCTTCAGTGGCTGGATTAACCACATCCATGGACAGCTCACCATCCACCATCTGTCCGTTAATCAGCAATTTATAAGCACCCATACTTCTCTCCCATTTAATTCATGTACGTGTTTTCGTCGTATTCCCGGTAGCAGGTATCGCCTCCCCGGCAACGGTTGTACCGACTATTGGCGGCAATTTCCATGGAAATCTAAGGTTCGGACGCGGGGCGAAAGCCCTCTCGGTTAGGCATTTTGATGGCTAGCAGCGCGTCAGCGGTGAGCCGCGCATCCGCCTCCAGCAGACCATTGATATGCAGCACGTAAGCTGTGACAGCATAAACCTCATCATCGCTCAGCGATTTTTCATTGCCATAGGGCATGGCGCGCTTAATGTAGTCGAATAGCGTCGTAGCAAAGGGCCAGTAGCTTCCGACAGTTTTGAGCGCATTGGAACTCGCCAGGGTGCCCTCGCCACCAGCCAGGGCATTACCGCGCAAACGACCGTCGAAGCCATGGCACGCCGCGCACTGAGCATCATAGAGCTCCTTGCCCTTTGTGACCGCGCCGCTCCCTGCGGGCAAGCCCGACCCATCAGTGGCAACCACGGACTCGTAGCCTACTGGCGCGTCAGTGCCTAACTCAGGCTGTACGCCATGACCTAACTCTGCTTGTGATGAGGCCATTGAGAAAGGCATCGCCATTACTAGGAGCAATATGGACCTACCCATGAACATTGCTCACCCTGCCAGATGCTTCCACCATCCAACTCTGAATACCGTTGTAGTGGTAACTAAAACCCGGCGCAACATTCTGCAGTGCCTGACTGCGGGTCGGCTGAACATTGCTGACACTGTCTACTGCTCTGCTTTGCAGCACCGCAGGCTGACCATTCCAGCGCCAGGGAATGCGAAACCTCACCGGCTTATGTTCGCTAATCTCTGATTGAATGACCGCATCGGTCCAGGAACGTCCGCCATCGGCGCTTACCTCGACCCTACGCACGCTGCCATGGCCAGTCCATGCAAGCCCGGTGATTTCGAACACGCCTTTCTCGGGCAGCTGCATCTGACCAGAAGGTGATGTGATCACGGATTTGACGCCCATGCGCAGTGAAAACTGCCACGCGTTACCGTCGAGCTGCAGGTCAGTATATTTGCTGGTTTCTTCGCGCGTATGCGCTGGTTGGTTCATAACCTTGAGACTGCGCAACCATTTGACACTCAGATTACCCTCACAGCCTGGCACGAGCAGACGCATGGGAAAACCCTGGGATCGCCTTAATGGTTCACCATTTTGGTACAGGGCGAGCAGGGCATCCGACGTGGCCAGCGAGAGAGGCACACTGCGATTCATCCCAGCCGCATCAGCGCCCTCAGCCACAACCCAAGTCGCAGACTCATCGAGGCCCGCCTCGTCGAGCAGGTAGTGCAGGGGTATGCCTGTCCATTCTGCACAGGAGATAAGCCCATTCAAGCCTCCGGCGGTTTCATCCAGCACCGTCTCTAGAGTGTTGCGATAACTGTTTCCCGAGCACTCCAAAAACAGTACTCGGCTAATCATGGGATAACGCAGCAAGGCCTCGTAATCGAAACTCAGAGGCCTGCGAACCAAGCCATGAATGGTGAGTCTATGAACGCTGGGATCGATCTTTGGTATGCCACTGTGATGGCGCTCAAAATGCAGCCCGTTGGGCGTAATGGTGCCGTTAAGCAGCTGCAGGGGTGTCGAAGATGACCCGGCCTGAGGGCCAAGGGGATGGACCGAAATCTGCTCGCGCTCGAGCGAAGCCAAGGATGGTTGATCGCCATAATTTGACGGTGGCGCGCCAGATCCACTGCGCCAGGGTTCAAGCCTGGCATCCCCTGCAGCCCAAACCGGCGCAACCATTGTCGCTGCTGCACCGCCAGCCCCCAGCTGCAACCACTGGCGACGACTGAGCAAACCGTTGTCGGCACTTGCAGAACCGTCTGGGTCCGAAACCGTCATCTTTGCCATTTCTTTCCCCTCGCACCCGAAGTGCCTCGAACCCTCTAAAGCCGTTACCCCGTCTGCCTAAGCAGGTGTCAGCGCGGGGCAATCTGTTTGAAGCTAGTCATTACCGGTCATTTCGCACAGAGATTGGCGGTCCTCGTCTTTTGAAAAGGGCAAACCTAGCGATCGTCTTTTGACTGATTTTTCAAATCTCTCCGCGCGAGCTCCTGCTCTTCTTGCTCCAACTTATCTTGGCTGAGTTTATCTTTCAGACTCATCAAATAGGCGGCAGCGCTCAAAATAAGCACAGCACCCGCCTCCGCAATAAGGGTCAACGCCTGCATGTCCTTACTCTGCATGATGATCAGCCGACACAGAGCTGTGATGGCGATGATAATCGGCAGCGTAACGGGAATGCGGTTGGTGGAATAAAACGCTCCGATCATGCCGATAATCTCGACGTAAATGAAAAGCAAAAATAAGTCGGCTAGGGTGATCTCGCCAACCTGAAACATCCCCCAGATGTATTGGCCACTGGCGATGACCGCCAACAGGCCAATTATGGCGAGGAGAATTTTTTCAGAGGCGATGGTAGTCCAGTGCAATCGCCGATTCAGTCGGTTGCGCTCAAAAATACGGTCAAACAGGTCTCTCATGGCCAACTCCCTGATAATACTAAGCGTTAGTTAACCGCACGATCTGTACCTTCCCAGTATGGTGCACGAAGGTCCCGCTTGAGCACCTTGCCGGGTCCAGACTTTGGCAGGGGTTCATGCTGAATATCAATGCCCTTGGGTACCTTGTACCCGCCGATATGCTCACGACAAAAAGCGATCAACTCTTCGGGTTGAACCTCGGCATTCTCCGGTCGGGGCACGATAACCGCATATACCGCCTCGCCCCACTTGTCGTCAGGCACACCAAATACTGCTGCCTCGAGAACTGCAGGATGGCGGTATAGCACCTCTTCAACTTCAGTGGAGTACACATTCTCGCCGCCGCTTACGATCATGTCCTTTGATCGATCCACAAGGAACAAATAGCCGTCATCATCGAGGTAACCCATGTCGCCGGTGTAATATCCGCCGTGTTTGAGTACCGCAGCCGTTTGCTCAGGTTTGTTCCAGTAGCCCGCCATGACGTTCGTGCCGGAAACGACC
>MDSZ01230344.1_pt1 | contig 10348 bp, 10 predicted proteins | sample 811201 | NCBI WGS metagenome assembly MDSZ01 (sample SAMN05326647, study PRJNA326480) | marine metagenome | isolation source: seawater | place: Indian Ocean: North | collected 2010 | reverse complement strand
ATCACCACTTCCAGCTATTAATTCACATGGTATTTCATCACATCGACAACAATTATCTGTTATACAAGTACCATCATCTTCAGTCGCTTCTGGAGTGTAATTACAAGCGTTTTGGTCAGTACATCCCATAAGAATATTTGGTGGTTCTGGAGGGTCTTCACAATTACAAACATTACAACAATTTGTTGTTTCACTAGACATCATATCACCCACACATTCTCTACAATATAATTCTTCAAATTCTCTACAGAAATAACCTTCACCATTATAAACACAATCAGCTATTTGGTCAGGATCTTCTATAGGTACACATTGACATGTACAACCATAAACTTCATCTCTTTGATTTCTAGTAGGAGGGGGTTCTACACCACCATCACCACTATCTTCAACACAACAACCATCAGTACAAATAATATTTGGATCACCTAAAAGTGGAGTTGGACAATCTCTATCTTCATTACAAGATTGTGGTGATAATTGTTGGTTTATAGGTAAGCATACTTTTTTACATGAGGGTACATATCCTCTACTACAAGTATTATTAGTTGGTTCACAATATTGACTATAATAATCATCAAGTTCACTGAAATTGTCACTAATCCTACATCTACATTGTCCAGCAGCTGGGTCAACAGGAGTAGGTGTAAGAGGATCTGTATCTGTAATTGCTGGTGGTAGGTTTACAACTCCCTCATAAACAAGTTCTTTACCAATCATTGAATACCATGGATAACCATCATCAATTCCAGCTAACCATCTACCGATATATGAACCATCAATCGCGGTTATTTCACCATCTTGATCTACATCACATCTTAGAAATTGGAGTGAACCTTCTACAGGTTTAGGATGTATACCAGTCACTATACCATTTATATATTCAGCATCTTCCATAGTAACTTGTCTGTCACCGGTACAGTCACCTAAAATATATGTTGTAACTGGGTTTATTTTGTTAATTTCTTCCGCCATAAACTATAACCTTATTTATTCTTCTTCTACAATTGGTTTGTAACCCCTAGCTCGAAGTAAATCTGTTTTTGAAATTATTTCAACTTTACATTTAGCACCATAACCTGATTTGTGGACTTGTAAGTTTGAATTCGTTGGGTCAATATTTCCTCTCCAATAATCAGAATCATTTAAATTTCCACTTTGATCTGTACAAGTACCATCACCAAAATTATCATGAGTTCCATTGAAATCTGAATCTTCACATATGTAAGGATTATAATTAGCTACTACAAAATACCATTCATCAAAATTTATTGGTACTCGTGTATAATTAAATAAAGATGGATTTCCAGCTTGAGTTGGATCTTCATATAAAGTTCCTAACATATTTTTTGTATTTACCCTATTGTCCCAAGTTGTACCAACATGTGAATCTCTTAAACTACCATCTTTTTCTCTAACTACTAATCTAATAAATCTCTCATAATTATTATCATTAAAAAAACCAGCTGTTGTATTTCCCCCTGCATAATTTTCATAGTCATCTTGGTTCACTACAAATGTTTCTAATTTAAATCCATGAGGATTCCATTCTCTTGTAGGATTACCAAAATTAAATAAAGTACCACCATTAACTTTATCTAAAAATTTAACCCACATTGTTATTGTAAAACCATCCATCAAATAATATGGAACTTCTATATTATTTTGATATAACTCTGATGAATACATTTTTGTCCATATGGTCGAACCAGCTGGTGTATCTGTTTCACTTAAAATTTTATCTTTACCAACACCAACATTTGGCCCTTCACCTTTTTTAATAATAATAGCTTGATTTAAATTTCTTATTTCTAAATAACCATCAGATTGATGTTCATATTCTGGTCTAGTATCCAAAACTCCTTCAGGTGGAGGATTTAAAATATCAGATAAATATCTTGTTAAATCTTGATGTATCCATTGTAATGTTTGTGTTATACCACCCTCTAATTGATTATCAATATTGGCTTCAGAAGCTAATCGCGTTATAAACTCATCTTCATTTGATTCAGAATCAAATGAAATATCATTAACTAATCTCCACTCATCATAGGTCTGTGTATTACCACAAGCTGTTTCACATGGTTCTGGACCTTCACACTCTAGTATTGGTCCATAATCAACCGAATAAGCACCTGTTGAGTTATCAATACAATAAGGTGGAGATTCACTTGGTCTTAAACTAAGATAAGCTTGAAAAAATCTATTAATTTCAGTTTGTCTTGTTAATTGTTCTGGTAATAATTCAAAAATGTCTGTATTTAAAACTTCATTTAATTTAGCAGGGTCTATACTAACAGATGATGTTGTAAAACTCATATACTGACTGACATTAGCTGGAGGAGTTAATTTTCCAATATCAGTTAAATGTTGAATTAATCCACCATCAGGACCAGGATGGTGATAATAATTTTGGTCATAACTAGCAGTAACAAAAGATCCATGATTTGTTAATAAATTATTATAATCATTAGTATCAAGTCCTTTTAAACTTAAAAATTCATCTTTATATAAAACAATTTTATCATCAATTGAAGATGTGAATTGTATATTACCATCTTTTAAAACTTGATTATAATGATTGAAATTATCCGAAAAACTTCCACTACGAAGAGTTTTTCTAGCTAACATTTCAGCTATTTGTCTTTTGTTCATTAATGGTGTACCCATAACCTTTACCTCACTACTTTAAATTCAAAATTGTCATCATAAATTATTTCTTGTCCATCATTATATTTTATTTTAATTAATATTTTATAAAACCTATTTGGTTGGAATGTATTTAAATCTTGTTTAAAATACATACTTCCACTATCAAGTGATAAGTAAGAATAAACATTATCTTGATTATCTTTAAATGGTACGATTGTTTCACCAGTACTCAAGTCAATTATAGAGTAACTACCACTTGTATCTGCGATGTAAGAACCTGTAACAGTTTGGTAAGTAGTACTCACCGTTTTATCAATATATTTTTTACGAGACCCTACTCTAAATTTAACCACCTCAGTTTCTTTATATTCAGGTTTTAAATTTTTCATGTAAATATGATTGTCCACATTACCAGTCATATCTAAGGCTGTAAAACTACTTGTATAGTTTGGTGGTCCTACATGATCATCCCACCTAACTTCAAGTTTAGGTGGATATATTGTATGTGTATTTTTAGAAAAGAATTTTAAATTACCTCTATCAGTAGATGATGTTGTTTCCATAGAAGCTGTATCGTACATTACTATAAATCCATAATTAGGTAAGCCACCAAGTAAACCATCCTCGAAGTCAGCTGGTGATGAATTATAAGTTGAACCACTTAACCATTTTTTAACAATATTAGTAACATCCATATTAATATCTGGAGATTCATAAGAAAATGATTGTGAAGCTACAAATCCTGAACCTGTGTACCAAGCACCTCCACCTTTCAAACCACCTTGAATACTTCTACTACCACTTGAAGCTGTATTATCACCAAATGACCATGTAGATTCAGCGGTTTTATAATCAAAATGTGTCCAAGTAACACCATCTTGTACTATTGGATTAGAACTAAACTTACCAGTCCCCTCTTCCCAAGATTGTGAAACAACAGCGTTAGCTACTAATGTGTACGAAGATGGTAAAGCTGATTGTTCAGTTGAATACATTCGTAAAAAATATTTAGCGTCTGTTTTAATATCTCCATCAACAATTGATTTTGAAATTTGAGTTAAATCAAATTGTACCAAAGCTCGTGTAACACCAACCGTGTAACTACCAGTTGCTTTTGTGTTAAATTCTTTTCTCAATTCTAGTATTTCATCTCCACCAAAATTTTGTGAAGAGGTTGTCTCGGATATCCAAGAATCTTTAGTAGCGTAAATATATCTATGCATTATCTAACCTCCCCTTTTATATTATCCAATGGATTTTTTAATTCAAATACACCAGGATTAGCTTCTGCAGGTGGTCTTATTATTCCATCTTGTATTGATTCAAATTGATAAGCCCATCCATATTGGGAAGTTCCTGTACCACCTACATTATTACCTGGTACACCACCATCCGCATGTAATGGATTATTGATTTCTAATTCAGTAGCGTTCTGAGTCATTATTACTTCTTCTACAACTTTTACTCCTTCTACATTATATAATAGATTTTCTATATCAGCTATATATATTTGTTGTTGAAAATCCATATTTTCGATTTCAAAATATTCTTTTATAACTTCTATACATCTTAGTTTTAAATCAGATTTATTAACATCACTACGACTTATAACTTTAAATTTTATACCAAAATTTACAATTCTCCCATCATCAATATTTACATCATCTGATAAAATTTTAAATTGTGATAAATAATTAGCTAAATTTTGTTTTATAATAGTGGGGGTTTGTATCAAATTTTTATTGTGGTCATAGGATAAAATAAACATATTTAAATTTTTAAATGATAAAAGATTATTATTATATAAATTTAAACCTCTAACCCAATCAACTAATCCTTGTAAATCAGTTGTTGTCCAATCCACACCCGCCTGTACCTCGTCTAGTAACCCTTCAAAAGCTAGGGCATCATTTTCACCTCCAATTAAATTAGTGTTAGCAGTATCGGTTTGATCTAAATTAAATGGTGATAGGTTACTTAAAGATTGTTCATTAAAAGCTCTTCTTTTTACATATACTTTAGCAATATTTCCAAATCTAGCTGGTAATGATAAAGCTCTAAACTCATAATCATCTTTAGTAACACACCTATTCTGTGCTGAAAAATTACCTTTTATATTTTCTCGTATTTGGTCTAATGATTCTTCATCAGCACCACCAGCAGCTTCTTTGGGATTAATAACCGTAATGGTTTGAAAAGCTTCAGTATTATAAGTTGGTAATAAAGATTTTTTTGAAGTTACATTACTAATACTTCTAGCTGGGACATTACTCTTTACACCACCACCGACTCTATATGTTATAGTTAAAGTTGTATTGGATGGTGATTCACCCAATGAACGATAATCTACTGTTGGATTTAAAGCTGTTGGTAATGTACCTTGAACTAACGCGTTTAGTTCAACATTATTGGAAACTACATCTTCCAAAGCACTGGTATTACTATTTCCTTTACTTCTAATTAACCCATTACCAAAAACCAATGATGTTGTATTGTCTGAATTTGTTTCAACCACAAATCTTTTATTAACCGTTTTCATTGAATTTAATCTATATGGAACAGGTGTTGATATTTTTATATTTGTACTATCACTATCATCATCGTACGCGTTGTTTCTACCAGTTTGGGTATTGTCTGTCCAATGTGTTTCATCATAAATTTTATCTTGAGCTAAATATTCAACTTGATTCCATTTTTCATTATTTGAATCTAACACACTTATAATACTAATAACATTTATATCCGGTAATGTTAATCTTAAAAATTCGTCAGGTGAAGTAATTTTAAATTGTTTTTGTTTTGTTTCAGCTGAAACTGCGGGTACTGTTGTTTTTAAAGTATATGATGATGGTACACCAGTCGAGTCATCTATTTGAGCTACTTCTGGAGTATAAGAACCAGTTAAATTAAAATCAACAATATCTAAAACTTCAAATGAAATACCATTTATATCTGATTCTACAACAACCCCTTTATCCAATACTGAAGCGGATACCATATGAGGTGTTTTGTTTGGTCCATCACCAGTAACACCAACCGTTTGTGTAAATTCTAAATTAACCAACGCTGGGACTATGGGTTTAATTCGATATCCAAATGTTTTAGCTAAATTTGTTATATTAGCTCTTTCCTCTACAGTAGATACGAACATTTCTTTAAATTGTTGATCTATATAAAATGATAACACATCACCTACATAAGCGTTCATTTCCATCATCATCATTCCAGGTGATGTTTCATTAAAATCTCTATATGAGTTTGGAAAATATGTTTTCGCGTAATTAATTAAATCATTTTTTAAATTAGTAAAATCCTTATTTAAATAATTTATATAAGGTTTATTAGGGTTATATTTTTCATTTTTTGGCATTTATTTTCCCCAGTTATTTTAATACAATTTCTACAGACTCCATCATATTTGGAGTATTGTTCATGAAAAATTTTACATTTATATGTATAATACTTTGACTTGAAATAGAAGTAACATCTTCTTCTATCTTAATATCACCTACTGTTATATAAGGTAACCATTGTCTAATTGTATCTACTATAGAATCTTTAGTCAGTTGTATTAATTCTTCTGTTATATTTTGAAATAATAAATCTTCTAGTCCTAGACCTAACAAAGGATGAAATATTCTTTCACCCCTCCGTGTTAAAATTAAATTTCTAATATTTTCTCTTACCGCTTCCAATGTCAAAGTTGTAGATTCAAAATATCCGTCTGTATCAGAACCGAGTTGTAGTGGTAATTTCAGGCCAACTAATTGTTTATTTTTATTAGTTAAAGAAATTTGACTTTTTTTCTGATTAGGATTTGAAATTTCGATAGCCATTATTTTATTTCACCTTTAAAAAGTTTAACAACAGATTTTTTTGATTCAGGACTTGGTACATTAGCTGATTTATAATTTGATTGTTTATGTTTTACACTACCTTTAGCTTCTAAAGAACCTCCTTGACCAGAACTTGATTTTAAATCAAGGTTTGGAATAACAACAACATTTTCTAATTTGTCGACAGGTACACCTTCTACCGTAGCTTCTTCAGTGAGACTTCCTATAATACTATTAGTTGTTTTTATACTATCAATTTTTATAGGTAACTCTTGCTCTACAATTCTAAACTCTTGTTTTGTTAAAAAATTTATAAACGCGTTAGAAAGTTTAACTGATAAATCTTTCATGCTTTTTTTAGCTAATTCATCCATCTGAGATTCTCCACCCATAGAAGCTACATAAGCGTCATATATTTCTTTATCCAATGACATTTATTTATTCCTTGTTTTTTCCATACTTTTCTTTAAGATACCACTAAAATCTCTATCGAATAAATTTTTAACTTCTGGAGATTCTTGTGGAGCTATTATATCACTATTATTCATATTTTCACCCATCATATTACCATATTGTGATGACATAACTTCGTTCATTTTACTTGAGTCATAAGTTCCACCACCCATTGTTTTCCATTCTTCCGATTGTGCTGTTTCATTTAATACATCATTTAATACTGAATTGTTTGTATATGATTTTTCTTCAACAACTTTTTTTCTCGATTGTGGTTTCACAACTTGTTTAGTTGGTTTTGTTATTTCAGTAATTACTTCTTGAATTGCCATTGCAACTTCTTCTCTAACAATTTTTCTTATTACTGTTCTTATGTTTGTTTTCTTTTTCATACGCGTTCTATTTGCCTCCTAGCTTATTTTTTTCTATAAAATGGTGTTTACTTAAAAAAGGTGTGGCTTCTGGTGTTTGTAACTTACCAAGTATTGTAGATAATTTACCTATTGTACCTGGATCAGGTGGACCAGACATAGCCGGTGAATTAGCAGTTGTTTTTAAACCCATAACTGCGTTCGTTAAATCTTTTAAAATCTCTCTCAATTCGTTACCTAACACAAGTGGTTGTTCCTCTTTTTCCGATTCTTCTCCTAAATAAATATTTTTAGATTCAATAATTGTGCTATTATTTGTATATACTTTTACATTATTTGCACTACCTATATTAACATTCGCTATAGATGAAATAGTAAAATCACTATTTTTAGAATTAAATGTAATTTTATTTGAATTAATTAAAATTTGACCAATTGGTTCATCTTGAAAAGATATTTGTCTTTTATTATCATCAACATTGGAAGCTAAATTAAATTCAGGAAATGTATCAACATAATCTTCTCTAGCAAAATCATCACTATAAAACCAATGACTTAAAGTTCCTTCCTCACCACCTTCAAGACCAGTACCACTTGTCATAGCTATTAATGTTTCGTCTTCAAATGTTTCTCTACCAAAACCTTTTAATTTATTATTGGACAACATCATATAAGGTAATTGACTACGCTGTCCAATTCTAATACTATTTCCATGTCTACCCTCAAATAATAAATCACCGACAGGATAATCAGCTGAAAAGTTTTCATCCATTAAATCAGATTCAATTCCAATTTGGTCTAAAATATTAATTGGATATTTTTCACTTCTTTCAACGGTATTTGGATTCCATATAAATCCAGGACTTACATTATATAATTGTAAAATGTCTGTAGATACATCAGAGTCATCTATTTCTGTTTCTAAATCTGGGTTAAAATTTGGACTATTAATAGTATTAAGAGGTCCTAAATAATAGTTTACATTACCAAAACTACATAGTAATACTTGGTCACCTCGTGTAGGCACATCAACTACTCCTCGTAGTAAAGGTATGTAAATATCTGATTGAGCTTGTGATAATATTTTATTAGTCCTAGCAGTATTATCATGAGATTTAGTAGCTTTTATAGCGTTTAAATACAATTTATTGTTACCCATTTCTTTAAAAAGAAAATGGTCTCTACTAGCTATAACATCAACAACTTGACCTGTTACAAATTGTATGGGAAAAGTATTTGAATCTGAGTTTGATATTTCTGTAACAAACATTAACTATCTCCCAATAAGCCTTTTGAATTTTCTTTGACCACTTGAGCTTTGTCATTTATCTTTTGTAAATCTTCGACATCTTCTTGTAAAGCATTTATCAAATCTTCTTTTTCAGCATCTGATAACAAAAATGATTCTTCACTAGAGGAAGAAGATTTAGATATTATTCTTTGTATTACTGAAGCTAGTTTTACTAAATGTTCATCATTTTTTACAGCTATATCCATATATTCTTTTATAATAGGAGCAACCATAACTACATCATCTATAGTTGTAATAAATCCATGAATTTCTGAGATTAATAAATCAATTTGTTTCCTTCTATCGCTCGTATTTTTATAGATATCATGTGTCAAGTCTTCAAAGGATTTCCCCTCAAAGATTTCATCTTTAGACTTCATTCAATTCTCCTAATTTCAAATTTAGCACCTGTACTCTTATATAAATATGATATACATAAAAAAAGGGAAAATATATATTACATTTTCCCTTTATTATTAATAATTAGTATTTAAACTTAGATTTTAGAAGAATTTTAAATTACTATCGGTTATTATCGTTCCATTTTTATGATATTGTTTAGCTAATACGATATATTTTCTTTTTAATTCATTAACAACTCTCGTTATTTGAGTAGTTTTAACACCAGTCATTTCTCTAACTAATAGATATATACTTTTTTTGTTAAAATTTTCTATCTCATCTCGTTTTTGTAGTAACTCTAATATAGCGAAAGCTATAGCTATGTCTCTTTTTTTCTTAAACATATTTTTTATATTATTTTCAAAATAAACTATAAGTTCTTCCATCAAATCGGTTATATCAACTTGTTCATGTCTAGGTTTATTATTTAAAGCTTTGACATCAGTGTGAGTTTTATATTTTTTATAATTTGTATTATTATGTAATATTAAATAATTTTTAGCGACTATAGAAAAATAACTAAAAGCTTTAGAACCTTTTGTGTGGTCATATTTATGAATATTCATAACCATAAAAGCTACTACTTCATTTTTAACATCCTCAAATGGGTCGTCAAAATAAGTAAATTTAAATGTATTAATTATGTTTTCAGCCAATTTATCAAAAGCGTAGTGAATTTCATCACGATATATTTTATTTCTTAAAGCATGATTTTCAGGATTACTATTATATACAACAATAGCGTTCTGGACATCTTCGTCAAAATACATGTTACTTTTCTTCTTTTTTCTGCCCATCTTTATTCTCCTCGTTGTTTTCATTATCTATATTTTCTTCAAAAACATTATTTAATAATATTTGAATATCTTTTAACTGTTCAAAAAAGAACCCTACTTCATCATCAGATTCAAAGTGACCTGAATCATCTATAGTTTTCATTTTCTGTGTAGCAATTGCTATAATATTTTGAAATTGTAATATTAAATTTTCATATTGATTTATTCTCCTCAAAGCGTAATATACTGTAATTGAAGAAAGAATACTAATTAATATGAATAATATAAAAAAGAACCACCACATATTATCTCCTAATTAGAAAACAATTCATCAAATTTATTTTTGAGATTGTCTACTTGTTTTTGTTCTTGTTTAGTTTTAGGTACACTTGTGTTAACTACCACTTCCTCTTTACTACTATGTTGCCATTGTTCATATTCAATCCTTGTTGTAGCCATATCAGCTTGATGAAGAATATGTTGCATGTTAGATTTTAATTTCTTTTCAGGAGCGTATGATTTAAGATATTGAATATTACCTTCATCATACATTCCATCTGTTAATTT
>MDSZ01128100.1_pt1 | contig 10348 bp, 9 predicted proteins | sample 811201 | NCBI WGS metagenome assembly MDSZ01 (sample SAMN05326647, study PRJNA326480) | marine metagenome | isolation source: seawater | place: Indian Ocean: North | collected 2010 | reverse complement strand
AATTGAATTATTTTACTTGATAAAGAAGAAGATGTATTTTCTTCCTCTATCCAAACATTATAGGGAAAACCTGGATATTGTGGATCGCCATTTTCATTTAAAATGCCATCTGCCCATTTATTATATGTATTTGTTACAGGACTATTTTTATCCTTAATATTAAGATAATTTAATTCAAATAATTTATTATCAGGTGCAGGATCTAATGGAGAGAATATTTTTAAATATTTACCTGTTGCATTTTCCGTTAAAGATGTCCATTCTTCTTTTATTTCTAATAAATAATTATTTACTTCTCCTAATCCATTCAAATTAATTTCATTGCCACTAATACTATAAATAACGTTATCATTTTCATCTTTGTTTATCTCAGGTAATAATGTACCTATATCTCCATCCATTGCCTCTATATTTTTCAGCCCAAATAAATATATTGCTGTTGTATCTTTTTTCCTTCTGACTTGTAAATGACCATCATAAATTCTTAGTCCTAGTAATTTTTCACTTTGAATGAATTGGTCGATAATTTCTTCTTCTATCCAAACATTATAAGGAAAATCTGGATATTGTGGATCGCCATTTTCATCTAGAATATCAGCTGCCCAATTATTATATGCATTAGTTACAGTACTATCTTTATCCTTGATATTGAGATAATTCAATTCAAATAACTTGTTATCAGGTGCGGGATCTAATGGAGAAAATATTTTTAAATATTGACCTGTCGCATTTTCCGTTAAAGAAGTCCATTCTTCTTTTATTTCTAATAAATAATTATTTACATCTCCTAACCCATTTAAATTAATTTCATTACCACTAATACTATAAATAACGTTATCATTTTCATCTTTGTTTATTTCAGGTAATAATGTACCTATATCTCCGTCTATTGCCTCTATATTTTTCAGCCCAAATAAATATATTGCAGGGGTGTCTTTTTTCCTTCTGACTTGTAAATGACCATCATAAATCCTTAGTCCTAGTAATTTTTCACTATCTGTAAATAAATCATCTACAATTATTTCTGATTCAGGTTCTGGTTCAGGTTCTGGTTCAGGTTCAGGTTCAGGTTCTGGTTCTGGTTCTGGTTCTGCCTCTGGTTCCGGCTCTGGTTCTGGTTCTGGTAAATCTTCTTCATTAAATATATTATAATTAAATTCAGTTGTTCCATCTGCCAACCATTTAAATAAATAACCCTCATTTGGTTTCATATTAATTGTACTTGATGTCGACCATCTATCATATTTTAAATTGTATTGGGTTATCTGTTGATTTCTTTGGTATTCTCCAGTTTTTAACACTAAATTTCTAGTAGGAATACTATCACTTGATGGTAATCTATTTCTATTATTTGTTATTAAATGATCAAAAGCTTGTTCTGGGGTCAATTCTAATGACGGCGTGAAACCTAAATAATTCCAACCATTTATTAAAAGTGATTTATTTTCTTCTGCTCTTCCATCTACTAATTCACCTGTAAAACTCATTGTTACATCTTCTCCTCTCCAATATAAAATATACAATTGAGTTGGAGATACCAACCCTATATTCCCTGAATTAACATCTCTAACCCAACCTTTATAATTTTCATAGTTATAATATTGTATAAATTGATCACCGTCAATCGGGTTAAAAGATTTGATCTCTAATGTTTTATTAATAGGAAGATGTGTTATTAAATTATCAAACAATTCTTCAGGTGCTAAACCATACGGATTATTATCTCTGTTAAATGATAAGTAATTCCATCCTTTTGTAATTGTTACATCATTAGACATATTATATATTAGAAGTATAATATATTATATTAAAAATTCTCTAATAATTACAAGACCTAAATCTATCTATAGCATTTCTTTGGAAATTTTGGAGTACATTTATTTGGGTAACCTATTTTATCTTTAATTGTATAACCATAACTTGACACGCCATATGCCAAAGCATTTGCAACTTCAGATCCGTAAGCATTTCTATAATTAATTGTTGAATTTGTAATAGAATCATATTTTAATCTATTTGTTCTACTACTTGACTCTACTGCTCCTTGATTTGCAAATTTAGAATTACTTGGTTTATAATATATTGGTACATAAGATGAGCTTATTTGTGTTTGTTTTTCTGATACAAATATTTGATTCTCTTTACTGTCATCACTCAAATCACTAGGATAGTTCGTTCCAGTAAATCCTAAAAAACTTGCAATGTCATTATTATTAAATATAAATTGTGGCATCTTTGAAGTTTCTGGATTCACGAATAATGGCTCTAAAGAAAAAATATTATTTGGAGTTCTATATTCACCTGATATTGATGTCGGATCATTTGAATTTGTACTATAATTCGGCTGACCACCTGGATTTGTTATTATTTGTGTCTTATTACTTTCCAAAATGTAATTTACAGATAACAAAAATATTTTTACTCCTGTATCATTTTTTATATAATAATGACCATTCTCTGTCATTGTATTCTTTAATTTTGAATCTATATCTGTTATCTCATAATCTCCTGCTGGTATATTTACTTCGAATTCATTATCGTCTATCCATTTATATTTAAAACTCGTATTTGATAACACTCCAAATTTACTACAATGATTTAAACTATTTGTTTTATAAATATTAAATATTGATGCATTTGTACCTGGTTGTACTGTTGCATCTCCTTGTTTTATATTATAGTATTGATTTTGATCAAACTTCCTATTTCTACTTGCTAAATATTGATTTGTTGAAGTATAATATTGATCATTATTTTTTAGAGCATTGTATTTTTTTGGTATCATTCCCGAACTTCTTACTCTCCTTCTTGCATTAAATTCTTGATTTATACAATTTCCTTTTTTACTGCAATTACCTGTCCCTGGCACTTCTGTTTTATTATTTACTTTTATTAACTTTGCATTTATTTCTGTTGTTAGTCCTTTCTCTATTTTTGAATTTGTTATAGATCCACCTGGCATATTGTACTTATCTAAACTTAATGATATTCTTTCATTACAACTATCGGATGCTAATTCTCTTCTATATATTTTCAATGGATTTGCACGAAATATTCCTTTACCTAATTCTGCCCCATTGTCTCCTTTATTTTTTTTTATTATAGTTGATATCTCATTAAATGTTTTCTTCTTCCATGATATTATTTCACTCATAATTATAATATAATATTATATAATATATATTATATAATAAATGAATTATTTAGAAATTTCAATTTTATTTGTGTTTATTTTGTTTCTTATCCTTTTATATTTCACTAATTTATTCTATAATCTTATTATCTCTACTAAAAAATCAGAAAATTTTGATAATCATTTGACTGAACGAGATGTTGAGGTTGCTAAACAACAACTTGCCGATACCCAAGCTAGGTTAGAACGAGCTAGAGCTGATTTTAAAAAATTTAAAGAAGCTATGGAAGCTGAAAAGAAAAAAATTCAAGGTGATATGAAAGCTATAACTGATTGGGAAAATAAACGTAAATGGTATTTTAACAAGTTCCAATCTCATATTAATTATTTAAATAATCTGTTAGATAGTCAAATTCAAAATTTAGAAAAGATTGAAAAAAAAGTTATCTTCACTGAAGGTGGTAAAGATTATCAAGATAATCCTGATAGTAACTATTCTATCATGAAAAATATTAATGACAAATTCGCTTCTATTTCTAATAGCTATCAAGAAAAAAACAAAATTGTTGATGATTTAGCTAATAAATTAAAAGATGTTAATGACAGACTTGCCTCTTCCCGTTTATACAATTCTCTATAATAATATTTATTTTCTATTTAAATATTATTATATTGTATAATGAACTTTTTAAAATATATTCATAACTTTATTTTAATTTTAATTTTACTTTTCTTTCTTTTTATTTCTTACAATAACTTCATTCTTTATGAATCTTTTAACTTTGAATCTTCTTTAAAAAGACATATTTCTGAAGCTAATAATCAAAAGACTGGTCAAAAAATTGAAGATGACTGGTTTAACAGTGGTGGCTATGGTAATGAAAAGATGGATCAAGGTGTTGCTAATGGTATTGCTGGGAGACAAAAAACTAGATTGTATGATCGAAGTGGTCCAACCCCTGATGGTCGTTCATGGAACGGCAAAGATGTTGATTATAAAGAAATTGAAGATTATCTTAAAGGTGATGGATTACCTAATAAAAATAATTATAAACAAAAAACTGCACACGGAAATGTTAAAGCAGGTGAAATTTATGCTGGATGGCATAAAAGGAATACTGTTAAATGGAGAGCTCAACAAAAAGCTAATGCCGAACTTCAGAATTATAAAAACAATGCTTGGGTCGAAGTCCAAGCTTATGCCAAAGATAAATTAGACCCTGTTTATGCAAAAAGTGGTGGTGCAAAATATCCTGCTTTACCTGAATACCCTAAGCCATTATTATGGAAAATAGATCGTGTTTTTGCAATACGTACCAGAATTCCTTGGTGGAAAAAGGAATACAAAGAGAATGCTATCAAATATATTGATAAATTAGCTGAAGATAGACAAAAAATTGTTGATAAAGAAATTGAAAAAAATAGACAAATTGTAGCAGCTAGACAAAGCTCTATCAATGAATATGCTGATAAACAAAAAATCGCTCAAACAGAACTTGATGAACTTTTAAAAGCAAATAAAGCATATATGGATAGAATGAACTCAGAAGAATACAAAAAAAGAAATGCTGATGCATATTTTGAGAAAAAAAGAGATGAAGAAATGAAAGAACTTAACAATAATTTAAATTCTTCTTCTAATTATCTCTCTAATACTAGTAAAGATTCTATAAAAGTAAAAAATTTCAATCAGTCATTAAATCAAGATACCAATATTCTTGCCAATTCTGTAAAAGATGAACTTGATTATATGAACAAAAATACTAAATTATCTAATAATAACCTTATTACTACACCTATGAACCGAATTAAAAATCTTGCTTCTGTTTCATATTTTTAATTCTATTAACTATTTTTACTTTAAAATTATATCAATCCATTATATAATATAATTAAATGAATATCTTATATAATTTAATCTTAATTCTAATAATTTTTGTTTTTATTTATCTTTCTTTTTATTCATATTTAGAAAATATATTAAAATTCGAAAATTTCTATAATATCGAAGCTGAAGATGGGACAGAATTAGATGACATGGAGGAAAATGATTTAACTACTAAGAATGTTGATGATGATGACAATGAAAATAATGAAGACACTGAAGGCACTCCATTCCCTGAACCTTTTCAAAATCCTGGTTTTATTCCTATGATTTCTGATTTCTTTGTACAAATATTTGGTAAAGAAATTTTTGAAAGCTTTATGACAAAGCCTATACAACCTACTGCTCCCCACGGTCGTAGTAGATCTAGACGAAGAAGAAAGAGAATTAGAAGAAGAAGAAGATATAAACGTGCTTTACATGCTTACTATAATTCCCACGCATATAAAAATTATAAAACACAACTTGCAAAATATAATGCCTGGTTAGAATCAGAAAGATTACGAAAAGAAAGAGAAAGACAAGCTGCTATTAAAAAGAGAAACGAAGAACTAGCTAAGGAAACAACAGCTCATACTAATGTCTCAAATAATAATACCTCTGCATCTAAAGATTTCACAAAATACAGTCAAATACCCCAGGATGCAAATACTAAAGAAAGAGTCAGAAAAGCACATGGTCAAAAATTTAATGCAAAACTTAATGGATATCCTATTGGTCCATCTTCTAAACATCCATTCTTACTTGGTCCTTTTAATAGTTGGGATTTTAATAAAAGAGTTATAGATGCAACTAAACCTACTTTTAATAAGGGATATATATTATCTTCAAATAAAGGAAATGCAGATGTGTATATTAATCAAGAAACCAAATCTAGAATTTATGAAAATCAAGTCAAAAAGAAAGAAGGCAAATTAAAGAGTCTAAAAGATTATGCCAAAAACGAACTTGATCCAGTATATAAGGAAAGTGTTGGAAATATTAAAAGTTTATCTCAATATCCTGATTCTGTTTGGAAAACATTAAAAAATGATTATTTTAAAAATGACATTAAACCTGAACAATGGCTTACTAAATATTATGATAATGCTATTACTAAAGTCGATGAATTCAAAAAAGAAAGAAGAAAAAGACTTGACATTGAAAAAGAAAGACTTAGACAAATTAAACTTGCTGCTGATCTTAAAGCGGCTCAAGATGCAAACAAACTTGCAAATCAAGCTATTAATCAAGTTGCTACCGAAAGACGTGGTATTGAAAAATCTATTTCATTATTAAAACAAAAACAAGCTTCACAAAAAGCTAATTTTTATAAAGATAGAGATAAACAATTTATTAATATGAATAGAAATTTGTATAATGCCAATAAAAATATTTATAGAACACGATTCGATAATATGAAGCCTACTATTCAAAAAAGAAGAATTCTTGCTAGGGATATTCATTCAAAACAAAGAGATGCCATTAGAAAATCAAATAAAAATCTACGAAGTATTAGTAATCTTAATAGAAAACTCAATACAGTTAATATTGATAACATTAAAGATTTAGCATTAGATACTATCGAAAAAACATATAATTAAATCTTTATTTTTATGTAATTATACTTTATAATGAAATTATTAGAATCTATTAAATTTTTTTCTTTACTTTTTGCTTTATTAATTTTACTTTTTGTTATTTACTATTCTACTCACAGAAAACATTATACTAATGAATTTTTTACTTTATCTGAAGATATGCTTAGTAAATCTTTAACAGAATCTGATAAACAAAAAGAAATGTCTAATAAAATATTAGAAAACTCTAAAAGAAATTTACAACATGTTGCTGCTATTAATAGAGAAAGGTGGAATAGTAGAAATTATAAAATTAGAAATCTTAGAAACTTAAAAAGAAAAACTAATAGATTTGATGGCGAACAAAAGATTACCAATCAATTATTATATAAAATTAGAAATGGTGATCCTGATATTGAAGGAGATCCTGGTGTTTTTCACGCAACATTAATGTCTTAATTTGCTTTTTCTTACTATCCTTCTTTTATAATCTTTCTTTTATATATAATATTAAATGTTCTATAAGTTTTTTGTTTTTGTTTTTGTTTTATTTATTACAATTTTAGCAATTTATTCTATCGATAAAAATAGATACACTCATGATAATTCTAATTTGAACGATGATATTTACTATGATTTAGAAAATTTTGTCGAACCTAAAAATCCTGATTATATGTTTTACGATACTGTTGATACTGTCCAAAATAATTTTAATATGAGACCTATTAGCGAAAACTTTGTCACTAGAACTAAATCTAAAATTACTAACAATTGGAATGTTACCAGACATAATCTTTCAAAATCTAATCGTTATAATCAATGGAGTAAATATGTTACTCAAAGAATACCTAGATGGATCGATAGTGATAAACGTGCAATTGACTATCATGCTAGAAACGTTAAATTTAGAAATATTGATATTAATGATAGGGCTTTTAATCGTCTTGCACAAAATCTTGATAATGATGCCACTAATATTAGTAATGAAACTGATCTAAATGTTTTACCTATTTCAGAGTCTGAATAATCTTCTTTTATTAAATAATTTTTATTTAAACTAATTAAAAATTATTCCTTTTATATTTCTATGAATGTTGTTTTACCTATCAATAATTATTGTGACGATAATCTTTGCTTCTTAGATAGTAAAAAAAATATTATTACTGAAGGTATTTTTACTAAAATTATTTATTCTAATAAACTTTTTGTTATGAATGGTATCTTTTTATATTTCCCAATTGATGCTGATAATATTATTAATTCTAACGGTAGATATTTTATTAATTTTAATCCCTCTTCTTCCTACAATTGTGATATTATTCAAAAAATTAATATTGTTGAGGACAAAATTCTTAATTTTTACATTAAATCCAAAAATATTTCTAAAAATAAACATTTTATTTTAACTAACCAACTTAATACTGGTAATATTAAAGTTTATAGAGAAAATAACATTCATTCTCAAAATTTATCTTATTCTAATAAACTTTTTATACTTAAAATCTCTGGTATTTGGGAAAATGATACCGACTTTGGTATCACTTACAAAATTATTATTGCTAAGAAATTTCCTGTTTTCAATACTTAATAATCCTGACTTCGTTTCATTATAGTTGTCATACTTACTGGGTTCAAATTCAACCTTGGTTTTATTTTCCCTATATTTACTGGTTCTAATTCCTTCTCTTTTAATTTTACTTCATATTTACTATTAAAATTATTTACATTCACCATATTGTTCTCTATTTTATAGTCTAAATTTGATATTGTCTTTATTCCATCCACTTCATCTAATTCCACCATATTTGATATTCTCTTACTTATTATTCTTTCCTCTCCATGATGTATTGACAATATGTTCTTATCAAAAAATTTATGGAAATTATCTCTATTTATTTTTATTTTATTTATTTTTGCTCTATATTCTAATAAATTATCTTCTCCACCCCAAGACCAATAATTTGGAAATCCATTTATCTTTTCGAAATCCTTTCCCGTCACCGATACTATCCCTCCTAATGCTACATTTAACCCATAAAAGTGCTTTATTTCTCCTTCTTTTACCCTATAATTTAAATAATTCTCCTTAAATGGCATTGTATCTATATCGTTAAATACTAAAGTTATCTCTTTCCATTCTTTCGGATATAGTTTTTTTACTACTAGAAATCCTATATTCTTCATTCCTCCTCTATTAAATGGTCTTTTATCATTCTGATGTATGAATAATATTTTATAGTCCTTTTCTTCTTTCATTTCTTTTAATACATGTTTTGTCATGTGTCTATAAAAAAAATCCTTTTGGTTCTCTCTATCCCTATACGGAACTATAAATATAATCATTATAATATATATTTTATTATTTATTTCCAATTCTTTCTAATATTTTTGGTGGTATTATCTTTTCTCTTTTTTCATCTATCTTTCTGTAACATTTATTTATTGTTACTTCACTCACATTTGTTATATTTTTTACTTCATTCTTTGTTATATTTACTCCATACAAATCTCCTACAAAATATACTATACCTGCTGCTATTGCATGAGGTATATTATCTGTTATTATGCATAAACTATCTAATTTATTTGCTATAAATTTCCCTAGTTTTGTCATTTCACTTGTATAGTTTAATTTACTACTAAACCTTTCTATAAATGATATTGGTTTTATTATTCCTAATTGCGTTTGCATTGACTTATCTAAATTCCTCTCTATATTGTTTAATATATTTACTGCCATTGAACAACCATTTGTTGCACTAGTTTTATCTAATTTGAATATCTCCGCTATTTCATGAGCTGTTCTTGGACATCCATTCAATCTACACGACAAATATATTGATGCTGCTTTTATACCATCTCTATTCATTCCTCTGAACATCTGTTGTTCTGATATATCTTTATGAATTGTTATTGCATGGTCTATAAATATTTTTGGTATTCCTGCGTTTTGTGCCATCAATGTTATGAATTGAAATTCTTCAAATAATGCTTTCTCCCTATGAGGCATCGATTGCCACTCTGTCCATCTTTTTATCTTTTTCATTTCATATGATGACCCTGGCTTACTCAATACTTTTAAACCATATGATGACTCTACTAGTAATGGATTTATTGGATTTCCACATCTTGTCGGATCATTTGAATTTCTATCTTCACTCTTATAAAATCTCCATTCTGGCGAATGATCTAGAATATCTTTATATATTATTCCACATTCCTTATTTGTACAGATTGGATATCCCCCATCTTCCATTACTAATAGTGCTGAATTGCATTTCTCACATACGTCTAATTTCTCTCTTGAATATAAACACTCCAAATCGTCATTTTTAGCAACTTTTACTTCTTTATCAAATATTTCCCACATTCTCTCTTTTTCTTTCTCTGAATAACGATTCTTTTTCTTTTTTAATGTTCTATTATTACTAAACTCCATTTATTATGCTAGAATATTATAATAATTTTTTTTAAACTTTTTTTCAATTTTATGTGTAATTATAATATATATTTTTTAAATTATATATTATGGATAATAATAATAATAATATTCCCGATATTACTAATAATGAAGTAAGTAACAATGTTAGCGAAATTGTTAAACCTTTAAAAGAAGGTATTGGTAAAATTGTTTCTTATAATTTAACTAAAAATTTAACTGGTGGTGCTGATTTAAATAGTGGAAGTGTTCCTGGTGTTCCTAATGTCCCTGGTGTTACTGATGTTCCTGATGTTCCTGGTATTACTGGTGTTACTGATGTTCCTGGTATT
>MDSZ01058008.1_pt1 | contig 10348 bp, 11 predicted proteins | sample 811201 | NCBI WGS metagenome assembly MDSZ01 (sample SAMN05326647, study PRJNA326480) | marine metagenome | isolation source: seawater | place: Indian Ocean: North | collected 2010 | reverse complement strand
ATAACTTTGAAGCGCTGAATATTCCATTGCATCACCCCGCACGAGCGATGCACGATACTTTCTATTTTGATGCCGGACGTCTGCTGCGTACTCACACCTCACCGGTGCAGGTGCGTACCATGGAAAACCAGCAGCCACCGCTGCGCATTATCTGCCCGGGGCGTGTTTACCGCTGCGATTACGATCAGACGCATTCGCCGATGTTCCATCAGATGGAAGGTCTGCTGGTCGATAAAGGCGTCAGCTTCGCTGACCTGAAAGGTATTCTGAAAGAATTTATGTCAGCCTTCTTCGAGAAAGATATCGAAGTCCGTCTGCGTCCGTCTTACTTCCCGTTCACTGAACCATCCGCTGAGATCGACATTGAATGGGTTATCGAAACACCGGAGGGTACCAAAACGCGCTGGCTGGAAATCGGCGGCTGCGGCATGGTCCATCCGGAAGTATTCCGCCATGTGGGCATTGATCCGGAAGAATACACAGGCTTCGCTTTTGGTATGGGTATGGAGCGTATGGCCATGCTGCGTTATGGCGTTAACGACCTGCGTTTATTCTTCGAAAATGATCTGCGCTTCCTGCAGCAGTTCCGTTAATTGTTCACAACAGGATTAAGCAAAACATGAAATTCAGCGAACAGTGGTTACGCGAATGGGTGCAACCTGAAGTGAGCACCGAACAACTGGCCCATCAGGTAACCATGGCCGGTTTAGAAGTTGATGGTATTGAAGCCGTTGCTGGTGAATTCAGCGGCGTGGTTGTTGGTGAAGTGGTGAAGCGCGAGCAGCACCCGGATGCCGATAAACTCAGCCTGTGTCAGGTATCGGATGGTACTGAGACCTTCCAGATCGTCTGTGGCGCACCCAACGTGCGTGAAGGTCTGAAAATTCCGTTCGCCAAAATTGGCGCCGTTCTGCCAGGCGATTTTAAAATCAAGAAAGCCAAACTGCGTGGCGTCGAATCCTTCGGCATGCTGTGTGCCGAGAAAGAACTCGGTATTTCTGAAGCCAACGATGGTCTGATGGAATTGCCTGCTGACGCACCAGTGGGCGAAGACTTCCGCAAATACATGAACCTCGATGATGCCATAATCGAAGTGGATCTGACGCCAAACCGTGCAGACTGCCTGAGCATGGCGGGTCTGGCGCGTGAAGTGGGCGTACTGAACAAAGCCGATCTGACCGAACTGAAGATCGACGCCGTAGCACCGGCCATCGATGATAAAGCCAGCATTGAAGTGCTGGCTTCTGAACAGTGCCCGCGCTACATGGGCCGTATCGTTAAAGGCGTAAACGTAACAGCGGCGACTCCGCTGTGGATAGTGGAAAAACTGCGTCGTGGCGGTATCCGCTCAATCGACCCGGTGGTCGACATTACCAACTTCGTGCTGCTCGAACTGGGTCAGCCGATGCACGCATTTGACCTGGCACAGATCGAAGGTGGCATCCGCGTACGCATGGCAGAAGAGGGCGAGAAGCTCACTCTGCTGGATGGTCAGGAAGTTGCTCTGAACAGCGATACCGTTGTGATCGCCGACCACGCCAAGCCGCTGGCCATGGGTGGCATAATGGGTGGTGAACACTCAGGTGTGTCTGAAAATACTCAGGATCTGCTGCTGGAAGCGGCTTTCTTCAGCCCGCTGGCGATTGCCGGTCGTGCCCGTAACTATGGCCTGCACACGGATTCTTCCCATCGTTTTGAGCGTGGCGTGGACTACAACCTGGCAGCCAAAGCCATGGAACGTGCCACCGCGCTGATTCTGGACATCTGCGGCGGTCAGCCTGGCCCTGTGGTGGAAGTATCTTCACAAGAAAACCTGCCAAAGCAGGCTCAGATTCATCTGCGTCGTGCCCGTGCAGAGCTGATTCTTGGCATTAAGCTGGAAGACAGCGAAATTGAAGACATTCTGACCCGTCTGGGTATGCAGGTAACTGCGACCGAAGACGGCTGGGATGTGATTGCGCCAAGCTACCGTTTTGATATGGCCATTGAGCCGGATCTGATCGAAGAGCTGGCCCGTATTCATGGCTATGAAAACCTGCCGGTACGCATTCCGACGGCCGCATCGCCGCTGGCGCGTCTGCCGGAAAACCGTCTGCCAATGGGCGATCTGCGTCGTCAGATGGTGGCGCGTGGTTATCAGGAAGCCATCACCTACAGCTTTGTTGATCCACAGATTCAGAAAGCTATGGATCCGGCCAATGCACCGATTGCACTGCTGAACCCGATCTCCACTGAGATGTCCGTGATGCGTACCGATCTGCTGGCTGGTCTGGTGCAGGCGGTGAGTTACAACCTCAAGCGTCAGCAGCCGCGTGTGCGTCTGTTTGAAACCGGTCTGCGCTTTATTCCGGACGGCGACAAACTGGCTCAGATTCCGACGCTGGCCTTTGCTGCGACCGGCAGCCGTCAGGCTCAGGGTTGGGCAGAACCTGCTGCTGATGTCGACTTCTTCGACGTGAAAGGTGATGTGGAAGCGCTGCTGGCGCGTACCGGCACCCTGAAGCAGTATCGCTTCGTTGCTGGTCAGCATCCGGCACTGCACCCTGGACAGACTGCGATCATCGAGAAAGCTGACGAAAACGGTCAATGGGCAACGGTTGGTGTGATTGGTGCGCTGCACCCAAGTCTGTACAAGACCGTGGGTACCAAGCAAAGCATCATTCTGGTTCAGCTGGATCTGGAAGCCGTACGTGAAACCGCGATTCCTGATTTCAGTGAGCTGTCAAAATACCCTGAAATGCGCCGCGATCTGGCGCTGGTTGTTGCCAGTGAAACACCGGTTGATCAGGTGCTTGAAGCAATCCGTGCAAAAGCAGGGGATTACCTCACAAAGCTCAACCTGTTTGATGTGTATGTCGGCAAAGGTATTGATCCAGATAGAAAAAGTCTGGCTTTGGGCTTGACCTGGCAGCATCCTTCCCGCACATTAACTGATGAAGAAGTAAACGATTCGGTTTCGAATGTGCTGGCTCATCTTGAAGAGAGCCTGGGAGCAACGCTGAGAGGTTAAGCATGACCGCTTTGACCAAAGCTGAACTGGCTGAAAAACTGTTTGAAGACCTCGGTCTTAACAAACGCGAGGCAAAAGACATGGTGGATCTCTTCTTTGATGAGATCCGCGAAAGTCTGAGCCGCAATGAGCAGGTGAAGTTGTCGGGATTCGGCAACTTCGATCTGCGTGACAAACGTCAACGTCCGGGACGGAACCCGAAAACCGGGGAAGAAATCCCGATTTCGGCGCGTCGTGTTGTTACGTTCAAACCAGGGCAGAAACTCAAAGTGCGCGTAGAAGCTTATGCTGGAACCCAGCCACAATAACGAACTCCCTCCGATTCCCGCAAAGCGCTACTTCACCATTGGTGAAGTCAGTGAGCTTTGCGACGTCAAACCACATGTCCTGCGTTACTGGGAACAGGAATTCCCGCAGCTCAGCCCGGTAAAACGCCGTGGTAACCGCCGTTATTATCAACGTCAGGACGTGATTCTGGTGCGCGAAATCCGCGCCTTGCTGTATCACGAAGGCTACACCATTGGCGGTGCCCGTCAGCGCCTCTCGGAAGAAGGTGATTCCAACGCGGTCGCGATGGATAAAGCCCTGATCAAAAGCATGATCAATGAGCTGAAAGAGCTTGAGGAAATGCTGAAGCCGGGCGCTCCGCTGTAAGTTTAAAAAACTTTAACTTTTCAGTAGCTTAGGTATACTTTGTGGCTCTCAGATGTACGTCTGAACCTTGAGTCGGGATGTAGCGCAGCCTGGTAGCGCACCTGTATGGGGTGCAGGTGGTCGGAGGTTCAAATCCTCTCATCCCGACCAACTCCTTTTTAGTGGAAGGCCTGTCTTATCAGGTTTCGGAGAACTGGCCGTCCGCAGCTGCGCGCCCCGCACTGGGCGTGCCCGATAAATCTCTCATCCCGACCAATTTATTCTCCTAATCTTTCCTTTCTGTTCTGACCTGTGTTGTCTGGTGTTGAAGACCAGCAGAACCAGGCTCATTGACTCATTAGTCAATGTCATACAGTATATTTCCTATGTGCAGGAAAGCTGTGCACGCTTTGCTTTTTGTATCGCACGCTTTGTTTTTGCTGCTCTATGTAACGCCATGATTTTGCTACGATTATTTTTTGTGCACCGGAGTTAGTGTGCCGGTGACTGGCGTGTTTACGCGCATGCGCGTTTTTGCCGACAAGGTTTGTATAAGAAGTATGGAATTTCTTACTGGAATCAACGGGTTGTTGGTAAAGACGAGAGGAGTGGGGCGGTGGTAAAGTGAGCGTGCGTATGAATAAAACTGTTAAATTCCCCATATTTTAAAATGCGTATGCTTATCAAAGGATAATATAGATGGCAGGATTTGAAAACACACCCTTGTGGCAGGAAACTTTGGCTAAGCAATTGTCAGATGAAGATGTAGTAAAGGAACGGGAGTTTTTTCGAGTTAATTTTGAGAGTTTTAGAGCAAATGCTGGATTGCTAGCTGCCGAAATTTCTAGAGATCTACCAGATTTCACTGTACACGATATAACCCATCTGGATGCTTTATGGGAAATGGCGTCAATTATCTGTGGTAGTGACTACGATCTTAACCCCGCAGAGGCTTTTGTTTTGGGTGGGGCATTCTTAATTCATGACTTAGGCATGGGGTTAGCTGCATACCCAGAAGGTATTGAAGAGTTAAAGAAATTGGTGATTTGGGAAGATACGGTTACTTATCTAACGAAGCAAAGCCCGTCTGCGTCGAAAGAGGCTATAGAGAAAGAATCTACCAGTATTGTACTTCGTTCACTCCATGCAAAACATGCTGAAAAGTTGGCTCTGATTTCTTGGGGCGATGATAAAAACTTATATCTTATTAACGATCCAGAACTTAGAGAGGCATATGGGCCAATTATAGGTCTCATTGCTCATAGTCACTGGTGGACTTCAGACGAGCTAGTAAAAAAACTTCCGGATTATCTAGGTGCATTTGAGAGAATGCCAAACGATTGGGGAGTTGATCCAATCAAGCTCGCTTGTATTATGAGAGTCTCAGATGCCTCTCACATTGATACAAGACGAGCCCCGCTACTATTAAAGGCATTTCGTCAACCGAACGAATATGCTCAACAACATTGGCTATTTCAACAACGACTCTATCAGCCAAGACTTGAGTCAGAACGTTTAGTATATACATCGAAGTCATCATTTCGGGCTGATGAATTTAACAGTTGGTGGCTTTGTTTTGATACATTGAAGATGATTGATAAAGAGTTAAGAGATGTCGACTCAATACTTGGAGATACCAATCGGCCAAGGCTAAAAGCTAAAGGCGTTGCTGCTATTAATGACATCAATCTATTATCCCGTTTAATCGGAACAGAAAGTTGGGTTCCTGTTGATACAAAAATCCATGTTGGAAATGTTGCAAGATTGGTCAAGAGTTTGGGTGGAGAGCAACTATATGGAAAGAATCTTTTAGTTCCTTTACGGGAATTGATACAAAACGCATGTGATGCAGTAAGGGCTAGAAGAATCCTAGAAAATGAAAATCCAGACTGGGGGATGGTTACAGTTAGAGCTGGATCAGATAAAAAAGGACACTATATTGAAGTTGAAGACAATGGGGTTGGAATGTCTACAGTCGTGCTTTCAGGACCTTTTCTAGACTTTGGTGCATCATTTTGGAACTCCAATTTAATGCATGACGAATTCCCAGGTCTTGAAAGTAAAGGCTTCTCTTCTACTGGTAAGTATGGAGTCGGCTTTTTCTCAACCTTTATGTGGGGTGATAGAGTTTCAGTTACAACTAGAAGATTCGAGGAATCTAGGAAAAGCACTAAAGTTCTAGATTTTGAAAAGGGGCTTTCTAGCAGGCCCTTACTAAGAGAGGCGCACGAGGATGAGTATATAAAAGACGGGGGAACCCGTATTCGAGTTTATTTCTCTAACGCTGAAAAATACCGGAAACTATTTTCAAAGGGTTATCGCGAAAAGCTTGAAATAGACCAAGTAGTCGAAGACCTCTGTCCATGCCTTGACGTAAGTATAGCTACAGAAAACTTGGCTTCTGGAAAATCGGGAATAGTAATAAATGCAGATGATTGGAAGTCGCTTGAGTCCAATGCTTTTGTTAAGCGAGCTTTGGGGAATAGAGCCTTTAATAAGCTAAGTGATGAAGATAAAAAGAATCTTAATAAGCTTTCCAAAAACATAAGAAACATTGAATCTAATGGAGATATTGTAGGACGAGGTTTTCTTTCTAATATTCCTCGATTCCAAAGTGATAGGGATGATCGGATATCGATCGAAGGTGCAGTTACTGTAGGTGGATTTAGGACTAGTGGCTTATCAAATCTAGTAGGTTTATTTGTCGGAGAGGCTGCTCGTGCTTCAAGAGATATTGGGTTACCTATCGCAAATGGTCAAGAACTGGCAAATTGGGCCAGTGACCAATCTGCTTTACTTGTAGCAAACACAAGCGCCGAAAATCAGCTAGAGTGTGCGTCATATATAAAGTCTTTGGGCGGTAATATACATGACATGGCTGTGGCCCAACATAGATCGGGAATCATATCATTATCTCAGTTCAGGGATATTGTTAAGAAAGGGCTCAAGGAAATTGTACTTATTCAAGATGCAGCGCTCAGCATTTTGGAACGAAAGTTTGGAAAAATATCCCTTAAAGATCATGTATTTGCTGTAGATATGGGCTGTCCGGGAATTCTTCAGACTCGTATAGAAGATAATTGGATAGATTGGCCAGATAAATCTGAAAGGTTTCATGCCTATACCCTACAGGGGGTGCTTGAAGAATCGTTTTCGATTCTGTGGGAAGTGTCATTGGATTCAGTTTTAGCTTCTTCCGATATTTCATCCGATGATAAAAGTTATTGTTACGTAATAGGAGAGGCCGGCGGTAAGGAAGTGGAATGCGATCATGTAGACATTTTACGGTTACCACGCCTCACTGATAAATAATCATCGTAACTACCATAAATTTAACAAGCGCATCAAACACGACGCTCGTGCCTTGCGCGTTTTATGCGAGCGTTATGAGCTTGGATGTATATGAACAATCAAGTTAGAAAAAAGCGTATTCTGGATAAGATTGAGGCAGGTGAATTTCAGGATGTTTATGATGTTTTGAAATTGTTTGGTGGTGATATTGAAAATTTGGAAGATATCCCACTAGGAATGAGAAATGAGCCAATCAGAATCGCTGAAGATTATACTGACGGGATGATCGATGGGCGTCAATCAATCGAGAGGTTGGTTGAGTTTATATCGGGAATACCAGATGAAGTATGAGAATACTCATAACAAGCCGCACCATTATTGTGGCTTCGCCACTAGGACTCGCTTCGCTCGCCCATGTGCGGAGCGTTAAATGCCTGGCTCCGGCGGTTTTGGGTTTGGTGTTTGGCCGCGGCTTGGCAGTGGTTATCGGGCAAAACACAGCCGCCAGTCAGTCACAGGTTTTGGCTGGTAGCTCGGTGTTAAGGTTGCGGGGCAATCCGGCGTAAATTCCGTGCATCATTTGCGCATAGGGTGTTCTGGTTCCTAGCGCCATGGGTTGGGTTGGTGCAACGTATCGGGAGTAGGCATTCAGGTTTGGGTGCCACAATAAAGTGCCGGGTAACCGGCATCTAACAATTCGCATCAGTACGCGGCCTGCGGCCGCCGGACGCCCTTTACGTGGCTCCTTCGTCGCCACTCCAAGGTCGCCGCTGTGCTCCGCGTTAGGCGTCATAGCAAGGAGAACATATGAGAGCTGCGTTGGTCACGATCTTTGTAGGTATAGGTTACCTGCTTCAATTAATTGGTGGCTTTGTCTTGGTCGGCATGTTTTTCTATGGCATCTATACGCTATTTGCCACATCTATCGCGGTTGGACTGATGATGATCGGTGGAGCAGTAGTTGGCGGGTGGATAGTCCAAATAGTTTCAGGAATATTGATCTCTATGGGTGCTGGTGCAGCGACAGTAGGGCTTAAAGATGAAGAATAACCTTTTATTAGTATTTTTAGCCTTATGTATTACCTTGCCTTCAACACAGGTTGAAGCGCGTAAAGGTCTGGGGTCACTTTTTAAGCTTGGTCGCGGCGCGAAAGCTATCAATGGTGCCAAGCACTACAATTCCGGAACCTTAACTGTAGCGCAACTCAAAGCATGTCTGATGCTCGAACAAAAAATAGAATCGTCGGAAATAGACTTAAGTTCCAAACAAAGTCCTGTTGTACGTCAAGAACAGAAGATAGAGAAAATTGAACGTGAAATATCTACTTTAAAAAGATATCTAGATCTCAATCAAAACACCACATTTTACACGCAGCAGCAAGTCGATGATTTTAATAGAAAGGTTGAAAGATATAACGAGTTTATACCAGCCTACAATAGAGAGCTTGAAGCGTATAAAAACTTAGAAACAATCTATAATGGAGCGGTTGGTCGCCACAATAAAATGGTAAATGAGTTTCAGGCAAGCTGCGCTGGAAAACGCTACTATGAAGATGATTTGCTTTCTGCCAAATCAGCATTAACTAACTAGCGCCTAACAAGGCGCTGCTGCGGAAAATTTACTCGCTGGCGCTCAAAAATTTCCGCAGAGCGCGGCGTTAAATATTATGAGATATTTTTTTGTACTTCTTTTGCTTCTCTCTGGGTTGTCTTTTGCCAAACGCCAAGTGCCTGATTCAGTTACCCCAGTGATATATGACGGGATTAAGTATGAAGTAGTACCTTGGTCATTTGAAAACGGAACTAAGCAGAATGGAGGCTTCGTGCGGGCTGTAGAGGTAAGCACTGGTAAAGTTATTTGGGCAAAGCAAATTTATAAAACGAAGTACGATAGAAATCCGGAGAAGGATATGCAGGATATTTTTATTGTTGACTTAAAAATATCCCCTGAGGATGGTGTTCTCGTAATAGTCAATGAAGCCGGCATTGTTTACAGGGTCGGGTTATCTGATGGAAATATTAAAAAATAGTGTGGGAATATTTAACAAGCCGCACCATAATCGTGGCTTCGCCACTAGGACTCGCTTCGCTCGCCCATGTGCGGAGCGTTAGGCTTGTATGAAGTATCTCAAAAAAATTGCTTTAATCGTTGCCCTGATATTGTTAGCGCCTTTCTTGATGTATTTCGGTTTGGCTGCCAAATCATATTTCGATGGTTGTGATCTGAAAGTATCTGATCAAGAAATTCCATCTAGATATGTTTTTAAGTTTTCTGGGCGACCGAATGTTTCCATTGACGACAAGTTTAATAAATTTGTTAGGTCATGGGGATCATGTCCTGGAAGCATTGAAATAGTGAACGGAGTGCGCACGTTAACCTTCACAGACTCCGCAATCCTAAAAACAGGCGTGGACTCAATTGAACCTCATGATGATTATGTAAAGGTTAAAGGGTATATGGGGATAATTACCCAAGATACGGAGTTCACGGTGAATACAGAAGGCGTGGTTTCTAGTAACAAATGGCACGGTGGTTAGCCTAACAATCACAAGTAAGGGACCAAACTACGCTCCGCCAATTTGCGGTTCGCTTTGCTCACTTTACCGCAAATTGGCTCCACTACGTTTGGCCCCTGTTGTGGGCGTTAAGTGTATGGAGTGAATATGACACAGAAATATACAAAGCCAACATATTTGGAAGTGTCTAGTCATTTTCTACATGATGCTATTGATTTTAAAATTAGGTATCGCTATTGCATTGATAGTGACGGGCCATTATTTTTTGAACCAAAATCAAGAAGAACAAAATGTTTTGTAGATTTACGAATTGGGGTTGAGTCTGTCTTAAAGTCCCTAATTTGTTACTACACATATAATGATCGTAAAGGCAAAACACTTGTTAACTGGATTGAGAAATTTGGCCATAATCTGGCGAAAATGCTAAGAAAGCTAGAGGGTGAACTTCCAGAAGAACTATTTGACAAATTCAAAGAAGATATTCTCAAAATCGATGAGCTACCAGTTGGTTTAAGGTATCGCTTTGATACATGGGATTTTGAAGATAACAAAGAAGCTTTATATCTTGACACGATAGGGTGTGATCGTTGGCTAGAAAGCCTTTACTCTGCTTTAGAGCAACTTATTGAACATTCTAATGAACAGCTGAAACCCCATAGTCGAATTGTTTCTGCTGCTGAAGTGATTGAAGAAATGGGCGAGGCACGATTTGAAAAATACACTTAACAAACGCATGTTGCATCAGCCACTGTGTGGCTTGGACGGTTTTTCCGCTCGTGCCTCGCTACAAAACCGCCGCAAATGCGGGCGTTAGGCATCTTATGAAAGCACGATCACCCGAGTGGGAAGCCCTGAAGATTGAGAATCAAAGAAGGAGGCTGGAATTCGCTCAGAAGT
>MDSZ01265389.1_pt1 | contig 10349 bp, 9 predicted proteins | sample 811201 | NCBI WGS metagenome assembly MDSZ01 (sample SAMN05326647, study PRJNA326480) | marine metagenome | isolation source: seawater | place: Indian Ocean: North | collected 2010 | reverse complement strand
AGGGTAATACCCGATCCCATTCCGAACTCGGAAGTCAAGCCTTTCTGCGCCGATGGTACTTTGTCTTAAGACATGGAAGAGTAGGACGTTGCCAGGCATGAAATTAATATCCTTTAAATATTCCTAATTTCATAATCAATCATATCTTTTATGATAGACTTAATATCATGTTTAGGTCGCCATTTTAAAATTCTTCTTGCTTTTGAATAATCTCCTATAATTGTATCAACCTCATTAGGTCTCAAGTTTTTTTTACTACATTCAATAATGCAGTTATTGTTGGTATATCCCTTTTCCTTGATTCCTTTGCCTTTCCATTTAATTGGAATTTTTAATTCTTTAAGAACGAGATTTATAAATTCTTTTATGGAATATTGTTTACCTGTACAAATTACAAAGTCATCTGGATATTTATTTTGTAACATTTTCCACATAGCTTGAACATAATCCTCAGCATGACCCCAATCTCTTTTTGAGTATAAATTTCCTAAAATTAGTTTTTTTTGTTTTTTGAATTTAATCTTACAAAGAGCCTTGATTATTTTTTTTGTCACAAAATTTTCACCTCTAAATGGACTTTCATGATTAAATAAAATACCGTTACAAGCAAAAATTTTATGAGTCTCTCTGTAATTAACTGTGATCCAGTGAGAATACACTTTTGCTACACCATAAGGGCTTCTTGGATAAAAAGGTGTTTTTTCTGTTTGTGGAATTTCAACAACTTTGCCAAACATCTCAGAGCTTCCGGCTTGATAAAACTTAATTTTTTTATTTACTCTAATAATAGACTCTAAGATTCTTAAGGTTCCTAATGCATCAGCATTTGTTGTAAGTTTTGGTAAATTAAATGAGTCAGCAACATGTGATTGTGCTGCTAGATTGTAAATTTCTTTAGGTTTTATCTTTTTTATTAAATTTAATACAGAAGATGAATTTGTAACATCGCCGGAATGAAGAAAAAAATTTTTTTTTTTTATTAAAGTAGACTTGATGTAATCAACTCTAAAAGAATTTGAAAATGTTTTTTTTCTTTTTACTCCATGGACCTCATAACCTTTCTTAAGTAAAAATTTTGATAAGTATATACCGTCTTGGCCTGTTACTCCGAAAACTAATACTTTTTTCATTTTTAATATGTTGAGAGCTTTTATACTTATTAATTAATATAAAATAAATCAAAAAAAAGAATTAAAAAAAAATTTTTTAAAAATTTGCCTTTTTAATAAAAAAGATATTTACACTGTTTTTGTTAAAAGTTTTTTCTAGAATTAAACCAGATTGAAGACCCTTAATTTGGCTCGAGGTTAATTTATACAACTTATTTTTTTCAAAATTATAAAAAAAACAACTATATTTCTTTTTAAGAAAATTATAAATTTTTTTAAAATTGCTTAAATTATATTCAACGAGAATTACAGGTAAAAACTTTTTAATACATTCCTTCATACCGTACAACACCAAATGATCCAATCCCTCTACATCTATTTTAATAAAGCAAATTTGTTCTCGAATATTGAGGTCGTCAAATTTTTTAAGTTTTAAAAGTTCAGAGCTTATAGTAAATTTTTTAGCTTTATTTCCATAATTATGAAATAATTTTTTTTTAATATAGTCTTTACTAAAGCTATTGTTGAAATGGAAAAGTTTTTTTTTATAGTAAGCTTTATATAAATTTCTTGAATAATTTTTATTAGACAGACCAAACGGGTAAATCTTTATATGTCTATATTTTCTTTTTATTTTGTTCAAAAAAAATTTTATTAGATTTTTATCTGGTTCAAAAATATAAATTTTATTTTCTTTAAATCCTAACTCTCTAAACCCAATAGTGGATAGACCAATGTTTCCACCTACATCAATAAAAGATCTTTTTTCCTCGAGAGGGAATAAAATTTTTAATGCATAATAATCTTTGTCATGAGGAAAAAGAAATTTTAAATATTTTAAATTGTTATAAATAAAAATTTGTAAAAGTGGAATTTTTTCAATTCGTTTAATTAATTTGTGTTTAAAATAAATAAACATTAATCTATAAAATGATATTTAATTAAGCAATAAATTGCTTTCAAACCATCAATTGAGTTTATTTTTTTTCCTTCATTATAAGATCTCCCATTATATGATATAGAAACTTCCTTAATTTGATATTTTAATTTTGAAATTTTTGTCGTCACTTCTGGGCAAAAAGCAAAACCTTTTTCTTTTAACTTTATTTTTTTAAAAATGTTAGCCTCAAACATTTTATAACAAGTATGTGCATCTGTTAAAGATTGGTTATTAATGACATTTGATAAATTTGTCAGAAAAATATTTCCCCAAATTCTAAATAGATGAGTAAAATTTTTTAAATTCTGATACTTATTCTTGTTCAAAACTCTTGATCCATAAATCACTTTAAATTTTTTTTTTTTTAATTCTTTTAAGAGTTTCAGTAAATCTTTAGGATTGTATTCAAGATCACCATCTTGTATTACAACATACTTTCCTTTTACAAATTTTTTTGCTGATTTTATTGCAGCTCCTTTTCCTAAATTCGATTTATGGAGTATAATTTTATCTATTTTGTTTTTATAATTATTAAGAACCGCCCTTGTTCCATCATTCGAAAAATCATCAACAATTATTACTTGTTTTTTAATTTTTAAATTTAAAACTCTTGTTAATATAGTTTTTACAGTTTTTACCTCATTGTAAACAGGTATTATAATCGTTAATGTGATCATTTTATTTTATGATAAATCTCATACTTTATTCAATTCTTAGTATCATAATTATAACTCCATTGGGAACATTCGTTAATAATCAAAATGATTATAACATCTTAAATTATACAAAAAATCTAATATATGGTTTTATTTTTTTATCTTTTATTGCTCTAGTGTTGAATTTTTTTTTCCCTTTAAATAAATTTATTAATACAATAATTCTTTTAATTCCTTTAATAATTATCTTAAGAAAATTTTCATATTTCTTTAACCTAAATTTTTTAAAATTTTTAATAATTAATTCAATAATAATTTTCCTATTGATAGCAAAAAGTAATGTGTACAGACCTGATGCTTACTTGTATCACCTTCCATTTGTTGATATTTTAAATCATAACAAAATTATAATTGGTCTCTCAAATCTACATTATAGATTTGGTCATATATCAATAATTCAATATACATCTTCTATTTTTAATAATTATATTTTTTTAAAAAATGGAATTTTTTTTTCTTTAGCTATTATTGCTTCTGCCATTATAACAAATTTCATATTTAATTTAATTAACTCCATAAAAAAGAATAAATATGATATTCATTTTTTTTTCGTCCTATTTGTAATAATCTTTATTTCTTACAAAATGAACAGATATGGTGAGTATGGAAATGACGCACCTACACACTTTATGTTTTTTTACTTAATTTCTGAAATTTTAAGATCATCATCAGAAAAAAATTATAACATACCAGAATTGATATTAATCAGTGCTTTTATATTAATGAATAAAATTACGATGGGGTTATCAATTATATTGCCATTATTGTTATTCAAAAAATTTTCTAAATCTTTAGTAGTAAATAAAATAAATTTTTTTACCTTAATATTTTTATTTTTATGGTTTATAAAGAATATACTAATATCAGGATGTATTGTTTATCCAATTAAAAGCTTGTGTTTTTCAAAGCTAAATTGGACTGATATAAAATTGACTGAAAAGGTTTCTGTCGAAAATGAAGCTTGGACTAAAGGTTGGATTGATCAAAAAGACGAAAATAAATTTTCTACCAACGATTACATAAAAGATTTTAATTGGATCGAAACATGGTCAAAAAATCATTTAAAAAAAATAAATTCTATTGTTACTCCATATATTGTATTTTTATTGATTATATTTTTTATCCTCTTAATCAGGTCTAAAAAAAATGATTATATCAATATATCATTAATTTATATTTATTTAATTAGTTTATTGGGTATTTTTTCCTTGGTTTGGTTTCTGAAAGTTCCAGTATTTCGGTATGGATACTCTTACATAATTTCATTTGTATGTTTAATTTTGGCTTATTTCAGCTATTCAAGGAACAATTTGGAAAACAAAAAAATTTTCATATGTATTATCTTTTTATGTATTTCAATATTTGTTATTAAAAATTCTATTAGAATATTTGATCCCAACAAAAATTTTGCTGAAGAAATTTGGCCTAAAATCAAATTATTTAGTGAAAAGAAAGAGTTAAAAGAAGTTAAACTCAATAATTTTACATATTATGAAAGTCCCTCAGAGTGCGGTTTTGGTTACCCACCTTGTACAAATTATCGAAATCTTAAACTTAAATCAAATATTATTAATTCCTATGTAGTCTTAAAAAAACTTTTTTGACCATGTTTCAGGTGTAAGTTCATTATTAATTTCTAAATCATAGTTGTAAACAAATTTTTTAACACCATTTTTTTTTATAAATTCTGCCATTCTCTTAAGTGAACTATCAACATTATACTCTGTTTTGTAACCTAGTATATCTCTAGCTTTATCTGCGGAGCAATTTGAATATTTAACCTCATTAGGCCTATCTGGATAATAAATTGGATCTTTGTTAAATTTCATTATATTAGATACTTTTTTATATAACTCATTTATAGTGATATAATTTTCATCAGGGCCAATATTAAAAATTTGAGAACTAATATTTGGATCGGTTGCAAGTTTATCGATACAATATATACAATCATCTACATCTGAAAATGATCTTGTTTGCTCTCCATCTCCATAAATTACGGGCTGTCTGTTTTGTAACATTAAATTAATCATTATTGCAGCAACATTTCTAAAAGGATCATCATATTTTTGTTTTGGACCTAAAATATTATGAGGTATCGCAATATTATATTCTATGCCATGTGTTTTAGATAAATTTATAAGAACTTTTTCAGCGGATAATTTTGCTATTCCATATGGATCTACTGGATTAGGTATATCGCTTTCTTTAAAAGGTTGTTCAATGTTTCCGTACCTAGCCATAGAAGAGCAAAAAACAATTCTTTTTACTTTTTGTTGTATCGCAGCTGTAAAAACAGAAATTGAACCTGAAAAAATATTTTTTGTGATCAAATATGGGGAAAACACTGACAATCCCTCATGTGCGTAAGCTGCAGCGTGTACAACAACATCCACATCCTTAAAATATTTGGAATTTTTTTCTAAGTTTTCACAATCATATTGATAAAAATTTACTTTCTCACTTACATTTTGTAAATCCCCACCAACCAAATTATCATTTCCACTTACTTTAAAGCCTTTTGACAGGTAATAATCAGCAAGATTAGAACCAAGAAATCCTGCGACACCTGTTATGAAAATATGCATTGATATATTATAAATATTTGAAATTTAAAAAATATTATTTTTAGTTTTTTATTAAACTTATAAAATCTTATTTGCACTATTTTTGTGAAAAAAACAACTATTTTAATCATCAAAGAAAGAATAAATATAAATGAAATAGTAAGGGATATCATTGAAACTCAAAATTGAAAAATTGCTGTTTATAATTATGGTGGCAGTATTATTTTATTTTCAAAAATCAATAAAGTTTAATTTCTAATCAAAAAAAGAATATTTTATGATGCAATATAAAGCTCTAAATGCATCTTTAATACCAATCTTTTTTCCCTCATCATAACCTCTTCCATTGTATTTGATTGGGACCTCAAAAAAAATAAATTTTTTTTTTGCTAATTTTATTGTGATTTCTGGCTCTATTCCAAATGAATTTTCCTTTAAATCTATTGATTGAAAAACCTCTCTCTTAAAAACTTTAAATCCTGTCTCCATATCTGTCATATTTAAATTACTAAAAAAATTACAAATTAATGTAAGTATTTTGTTTGCTACAGAGTGCCAAAAAAAAAGCAATCTATTATAATCTCCACCACCTAAAAACCTAGATCCATAAACTATATCTGCTCCAGTTTCAATAAATGGCCTTAAAAGATTAGGATACTGGTCTGGATCATACTCTAGATCTGCATCTTGAATAATAATAATGTCATTTAATGCATCTTTAATTCCACTTCTCAATGCTTTTCCTTTACCATAATTTCTGTCGTGATGAATTAGTTTTATATTCTTTATGTCTTTATAATTTTCTAATAAAGTTTTAGTTTGATCTGTAGATCCGTCATTAATTATAATTATTTCTCTTGAAATATTCCCTAAATCTACGTTTAAAACTTTATCTATAACTTTTTTTATAGTTTTTTCTTCATTGAAACATGGTATCAAGATTGAAACAGAGTTGATCATATTTACTAGTGACTTATACACATAATTTATCAAAAATTAATAAAATTATGGTTATATTTTATAATTAAAAATTTAAAATAGAAATGACAAGATATAATTACATCATTGTTTTCCTATATCTAATCTTAATATCCTTTCTAGAAGCAAATTTTTTTTTAAATAATATATCAGGAATAGACCAAATAAGACACTTAGCATGGGTCCATCTTTTAAGAGATGCAGACCATTTTTTACCTAAAAATTTTTTTTACAATTATAAATTAATTTTTGGAGATAATAATGGATTTGTTTTTGAACTTTTGAGGTACTCTTATAAGGATGTTGGTCATATTTTAAACCTTATTCCTATACTAATCACCTACTTTTTCTCTTTTATATTTGGACTAAGTCCAAATTTATTAAAAATTGTTTCAATTATATTCTCGAATTTATCAGTATTTTTATCTTTATTGATCTGTTTTAAATTATGCAATTTAAATATTAATAAAAATAAAATTTTTACCATATTATTTTTTTTATTATTTTCAGTTAATCATATTTATTTATTTTCAAGTTTAGGAATTCATAATATTTCATTATTTTTTTTTCTATTAGTAATTTTCTACTTTATTTCTAATAAATCTTTTGAAGCTTATCACAAAAACTTAATATTATCTTTTCTGATTGGTATTGCATGTTATTCACATAAAATTAACGCATTAATACTACCCTTGGGAATTTTTTTTTATTTGTTTTTTTCTAAAGAAAATTTCTCAGTAAAAAAGAGTTCTATCACTTTTTTGTGCTTTAACTTGTTAATTATTTTATTACCTGTATCAATATTGTTGATGTTTTCAGATAATACAATATCAGATAATATTTATTATGCTGACCTTAATTATAATATTAAAGAAAATATTTTAAATTCTATTAAGTGGTTTAAAATAATACTCAAAAATATAGGTATAATAAATTTTTTAATCTTTTTATTTGGTTTGGTCTATTTCAATTTTTTTAAAAAGAATGAACAAATAAAAAAGATAAATTTGTTAATTTTTTTACATTTATTATTTTCAATTTTTCTTAATGGATTCCTTGATTATGAAATGAGAACAACTCTTTATTTAACTTTTATTTCACTAATAATCAGTTTTTGTTTTATAAATGAATTAATTAATAAAAATTATAAATTCAAAAATATTTTCTTTTTTTTATTAATTATAAGTTTTATTCAGCAATTCTCGTATGTTGTAAGTAAGAACTCAATAAAAAAAAATAGACCAGATTTTTATAATTTTTATTTTTATAACTTAAATGATACAGAGTTGCCCTCAGTAAAAAAAATTGTCGAAAATATAGATAAAATTGTTGGTAATAACAAAATTATTTTTTATACAAACTTAAGTGAAGATATATTTAATATATATTCGGAGAGTATTGTTAAGGAAATTAAATTTAAAAACTTGAAGCCTGTTAAAAACTTAATTTATTATCAAGAAAATAATAAGCTAGATTCTTATTTAGACAAAATAAATTACTCAAAGATTATTCCTGATTCTATTTATTTATTTTCAATAATCGAGGAAAATAAAGAAGAAATAATTTTTAATTTTAATAAACTAAATAAATATAAATTATTTGAAAATCAATGCTTGATAGTTAAAGAAAATATTTTAGAGGAAAAAATATTCATATCTGGTCAAAGAAAAATTATTCTAAATAAAATTAATTGTAGAGCTTAGTGAAAATTGTGCAAAATTTATTTAATTCACTATAACTATTAATACTAAAGTAATAATTAATTAAAGCTTTTGAATTTAAATTTTCTTTATTTCTACATAAATCTTTTGTTATCCTTGTATTGTCTCCTGCATTATATTTGTGAGAAACAAATGAAAAATTTACAATTAAATTGATTAAAATAAGAAATATCAAAAAAAATTTTTTTTTATCAAAATTTTGTAGTGTTAAAATTTTAGCAAATAGCAGATAAAATATTGGCAATATATATATGCCGTATCTTAAGAAACCTGATCTCATCGAAAATATTGTCCAGAGGATGAAAATTGAGATAAAAATTATATAGTAATATTTTTTCTGTTTAATTGATGTGAATTTTAAAAAAAATAAAACAATTAAGTAAGATATTATTATCAAATAATTTTTAAGATTTTTGTAAAGTTCAGTGTTAAATATAGAATTTTTGACTCCATCATTGAATAAATTGAATAGTAAATATTTTTCTTGTACCCATCTTAAAGAACTTGTTAAAGGTGTGAAAACTGTATTGATATTGTTAATATTATAACTAAAAAATTTTATAAAGATTAATAAAAAACTAAATCCAAAAAAAACAAAAATATAATCTTCAAATTTTATACTTTTGTTAAAATTATAAAAAAAAATGCTTAGGCTATTCAATAGAAAAAAATAAATCAAAGCATCTAGAGTGTTGCGAAAAGTGTAATATAGAAGAATACTAAAGATAGTATTTAAGATGATATTTAATTTAAAGAATTTTGATTTTTTTATATGAAAAAAAATAGATTTGTCAATTTTGCTAAAAATCAACAAATATACAAAGATTAATAAAACCACTTGTATTTTAGAAAACAATGCAAGAGATAAAAATATTCCAAACAGTAAAAAAAATATTTTATATGATATTCTATAAAAGATGAAAATAAACATCAAATTCAAAAATAAAAGAGAGAAAATTTCTGTTCTTACGGGAAAAAAATTATAAGATAAAAAATCATAACTAAAGAATAAAGCTAAAGTTATTAAAAAAGAGAGAAGTTTATTCTTTAAAATATTTTGAAAAAGAAGGAAAAAAGTTTGTAATAGGAAAGCAATAGAAATTAAATTGAAAATTCGTGCATGAAAAATTAGTTCAGAGATATTATTTAATAAAAAACTAGATTGATTTATATCAACTAGATTAAATGAAAGAACATTAAAAAAATCCAAAATTTTTAAATAAAGAGAAAAAAGGAAAATTGTTGTAAAACCAGGATGATCAAAAAAAGATTGAAATTTATTATTTAGAATTGACAAAGAATTAGAAACAATAATGATATCCATGTCAAAATTAGATGACCAATCTTGAATAAAGATACTTTTATGAATTGCTAAAGAAAAACATAAAAAAATAAAAAAAAAAAAATTAAATAATTTTCTTGATTACTTTTAATCACAGAAAGATCTTCCAATAATAATTTCTTTTAAAAGAGCTCTAATAAATGTTATACCAGTTGGTATCGAAGGAGCTTGTGAAACCCCTGCTATTCGGGGATTTTCAATTGTCGGGAATTCCTTTATTTTAAAGCCTAATTTCATAGACCTTATAGTCATTTGATATTCAATAGCATAAAATTTTTCGTCACAATTTAACTTGAGAAAAGATTTTTTTTTCATTCCTCTAAATCCATTAATTGAATCTGTCACAAATTTATTCTTATTAAAAAAAATATTTGCAAGTAAATTAAATATATTATTAGCCCACTTTCTAAATTTTAAAAAGTCATCATCCTCCTCATTTTTTGCATTTTTCATCATCCTTGAAGCAATTATAAGATCGTTCTTTTTATTTAAAAGTCTTATAACTTTAATCACATCCAAAATATTTTCATTTCCATCGGGAGAAAAAAAAATTAAGGCATCACATTTGGTTTTTTCAAAAGCTTCTATTATAGCTGATCCTCTACCAAAGCTTTTCTGTTTTATAAAATTTATTTTTTTTTTTTTATAGAAGTTTAATGAACCATCGGTTGAGCCACCATCAATAACAAAATATTTGATTTTTATTCTTTTTAGCTCTTTATTTAATTTATTATAAATCTTACTAAAAGACATCAATTCATTTTTACATAATAAACAAACTTTTATATCTAGCATCAACATTACGTACAAATTACTTGAATAAGATGCAACATATATATATTAAATTATTAAAGTTAAATTTATGAATTTTAAAATTCCATTAATGCAAAGTACTTTTTTTGACGAGATTTCAATAAAAAAGAAATTATCAAAATTCATAATTTCATCCAAAAAATTGAGTATGGGTAATTATTGT
>MDSZ01262248.1_pt1 | contig 10349 bp, 8 predicted proteins | sample 811201 | NCBI WGS metagenome assembly MDSZ01 (sample SAMN05326647, study PRJNA326480) | marine metagenome | isolation source: seawater | place: Indian Ocean: North | collected 2010 | reverse complement strand
GAGCGTGGCCCTGAGTTGTTTGTCCCTGGAGCGCAGGGCAACATCGTTCCAAACAACGCAATGGGCAGCGCTAACGTGACGGTGAACGTGGATGCTTCTGGTTCGTCTGTTGAAGGCAACGCTGAGCAAGCTTCGCAACTTGGCAAGGCTATTGGTCTTGCCGTGCAGCAAGAGCTGATCAAGCAAAAACGTCCTGGTGGTCTCCTTACACGCTGATGGCTACTTTCCCGTCAATTACGCCGACCTACGGCATCCAAAAGCGCAGCGCACCAAACGTCAGAACGGTGCGCTTCGGAGATGGATTTGAAAAACGCTTGACTTATGGCCTTAACCAAAATCCCAAGGTTTACAACTTGACGTTTGAGGTCTCATCGACTGACTCCAACACTATCGAAACGTTTTTGGACGCACGGGCCGCTGACAACGCTGCTTTTGACTTCACTCCACCTGGCGAGGGAAGTAGTTCTAAATTTGTCTGTGAAGAGTGGAGCAAGTCGATTCCGTACTTAAATCGCGCCACAATTCAAGCAACGTTCCGCCAAGTATTTGAACCGTAATGGCAGTTGTAGCATGGTCCGCTAATACCGCATTTTCTGTCGGTGACATTCGTCGTCCCAGCGCTGATCAAGGAACTGGCCTAAGTTTCCGTTGCACGATTGCTGGAACATCAGGGGCTACAGAACCTGAGAACTGGCCAAAAGCTTTTGGCAGCACGGTTGAGGATGGAACGTGCACATGGACTGCAATTTCTTCAGTATATGCCGATCTGATTGCTTCAAATCCAAGCGCAATCATTGAGCTGTTTCAACTACGGTTGAACGCAGAACTGCACGGCAGTAATGACGTTTACTACTTTCACGCAGGCACCAGCAAGCTTGGCCTGAAAAACATTATCTTTGATTCCCAGGCTTATAAGCGGTTTCCGATTGCAGCTGAGGGCTTTGAGTACACAACTTCTGGAACGTTGCCACGGCCAACGCTGACCGTAAGCAACCTTGACAGCAACATCACCGCAATACTACTGCTGGTCAATGCGACAACCTTAGGCAATGATCTTGGCGGAGCAGAGGTAAGGCGAATCCGCACGCTTGCCAAGTATTTGGACGACGATAACTTTTTTATACCTAAGTCTGCTATTACACAAGATAATAATTTTTTGATTACGCAGGGCGGTGATAATCTTCTGTTCTTCGACGTTGATGCACCGACTGGACTTGCTGACCCGAATGCACGGTTTCCTGACGAGCGTTGGTTCGTGGACCGTAAAGCGAGTGAGACCCGTGATGCTGTGACGTTTGAGCTGGCTAGCAAATTTGATCTTGCAGGGCAAGAGATCCCACGGCGTCAGATTATTGCCAACATCTGCCAGTGGCAGTACAAAAGCAGCGAGTGTTCTTACGATCCTTTGGTTGGCCCAGGCAAAGTTGTCGGCGGTGTTACTTATACCCGTTTTAATGCACTAGATCAGCCTGTCTTGACTGATGCTGAGGACGTGTGCGGCAAACGCCTTTCCAGCTGCAAGTGTCGCTTTGGCGATAACGGATTACTACCATTCGGCTCCTTCCCTGGAGCGGGCTTGACTAAGTGATGGAGTTGCCAGACGAGTTGCGGGCTGAGATTTTGCAGCACGCAAAAGCAGAAGATCCCCGCGAGTGCTGCGGTTTGGTTGCTGTTGTCAAAGGACGTCAGCGTTATTTTCCCTGCCGGAACATTGCCCAGACACCTGATGAGCACTTTGTTCTTGACGGCTGGAACGAAGTGGAAGACAAGGGCGAGGTGGTTGCGGTTGTCCACAGTCATCCCAAAACAAACCCCGCCCCATCAACTGCCGATCAGGTCGCGTGCGAAAAGTCAGAATTGCCCTGGTTTATCGTCAATCCAAAGACGGAAGGCTGGGGTTATTGCGAGCCAAAAGGCTTTGAGTTGCCCTATGTGGGGCGTGAGTTTGTCCATGGAGTTGTGGACTGCTACACCCTGGTGCGCGACTGGTACGCAAGGGAGTACGGCATCCAGCTACGCGATTATGACCGGCGTGACCAGTGGTGGGACCACGGTGAAAACTTGTATGTAGAGAACTTTCAGAAAGAAGGGTTTCGCAAGATCCCTGTCAGGGATGTGCGGCAGGGAGACTTGATTTTGATGAATCTGGTGTCACCTGTGCCGAATCATGCTGCGATTTACGTGGGTGATCAAAAGGTGCTGCATCATGTGCAGGGCAGGCTATCTAGCAGGGATGTGTATGGCGGTTACTATGGGAAAAGCACTGCCTGCGCCTTGAGGCATGAAAGTCGTTAAGGTCTACGGCGCTTTGCGCAAACGCCTTGGTCAATGCCGGTTTGAGTTTGATGTAAACACGCCAGCGCAAGCCATCAAGGCGTTGTGCGTCAATTTCCCTGGACTTGAGAAGTGGTTGATCGATAGCGAGCAGGATGGCGTCGGCTATCGCGTTGCAATTAGCAGAGAAAAAGCTACTGAAGAGAATGTTGCGCCTTTGCTAATGCCTTTCAGCGACAAAGAAGTGTTCAGCATTACGCCTGTGGTCGCTGGTGCGGGACGTGGTGCTGGGGCAATTTTGGCGGGGGCTGCGTTGATTGCAGTTGCTATTGCTGCGCCTGGCGCTGGTTTGGCACTTGGTGGTTTTACAACCACTGGTGTTGCAGCATCAGGGGCTGTTGGCGTTATTGCTCCAGGATTTGCGTTGTCTAGTGCGTTGGCGGCAGCAGCCGGAAATATAGGTATCGGTCTTGTTTTAACTGGCATCGCTCAAGCAATTTCGCCGCAAACGCCTGATGAAGACAAGAAAAAAGCTATAGAGCTGGAGTCGTTTTCTATGTCAAACGTCGTTAATACAAGTCGGCAGGGCTTGCCTGTACCAATAGCCTACGGTCGAGTTTGGGTTGGATCAGCGGTAATATCTAGCGGGCTTGATGTTGATCAGCTGGGAGTGCCAGGACAATGAGCGAGAACAAGTCTTTTGTCCAAGGTTCTGGTGGTGGTGGCGGCAAGGCTGGCGCTAGTGGCGTTAGCCAGGCGACCACGGCTGATGACACCCTTGCGTCAAAACAATTTGCCAGGGTCCTTGATTTGCTTAGCGAAGGCGAAATTCAAGGTATTGAGGAAATACGTTTAAACAACGTTCCATTGCAACAGTTCAAAGGATATGAACAGTACACCCGCCTTGGAACGCAAGATCAGGACCAGATACCTGGCTTTCCCTCCACGGAATCGACAACTGGGGTAAACGTTCCTCTCACAAAAAACAGTCCGCAGACTATAACCATTAGCGACCAAGACGTTGATCGTGTTCGGCTAACTTTAACCATTCCGTCTTTGCAAAAAATTGAAAAAGACGGTGACATCGTAGGGCATAAGGCAAGAGTTGGAATTGAAGTTCAGTACAACGGAGGCGGTTTTGTTGAGGTTGTTGATGACAAAATAGTAGGCAAAACCAGCAGCAAGTACCAAAAAGATTATATTATTGTTCTTACTGGCGCTTTTCCGGTAGACATCAAGTTTTCGCGACTTAGCGACGACGACGGCGGGGAAAGCAAAAAATCTAGCACTACAATTTTTCAAAGTTTTACTCAAATTATTGATGAAAAGCTGCGTTACCCCAACTCGGCTTTATCCGCTCTGCGAATCAATTCACGTCAATTTAGCAGTATTCCATCTCGCAAGTATTTAATTCGCGGAATCAAGGTCAAGATTCCAAGCAACGCGGGATTGGATGTAACAAACTACATTGGGCGGCTTACATATACCGGCGTTTGGGACGGCACGTTTCAGGCCGCAACGTGGACGAATGATCCTGCGTGGATACTTTATGATCTTTTGACTTCTGAAAGATACGGGGCAGGAATTCCTGAAACCCAACTTGAGAAGTTTGATTTTTATGCAATCAGTCAGTACTGCAATGAGCTTGTTCCGGACGGCATAGGCAGCGAAACTAAAGAGCCGCGATTTAGCTGCAACATATTGATTAACAGCAGGGATGAGGTCTACAACGTCATTCAACAGATGACGGCGATCTTCCGCGGCATTGCGTATTACGGTGTTGGAACGTTGCAGTTACTGCAGGACAAGCCAGCAGATCCGCAGTATTTAATTGGTCCTAGCAATGTTGTCGAGGGTCTTTTCGAGTATCAAGGCACGTCACAGAAAACTCGGCATAGTGTGGTTTCTGTGGCTTGGCAGGCTTATGACACGTTTGGTGATGTTGAGTACGAGTATGTTGAAGACCCTGATGCCGTAGCCAAGTACGGCATTGTCAGAAAAGACATCAAGGCAATCGGCTGTTACAGCCAAGGACAGGCACACCGTATTGGCAAATGGACGCTCTTGTCTGAGCAGGCATTATCTGAGGTTTGTAATTTCAGCGTTGCCATCGAAAGCGGAATTATTCTGCGCCCTGGGATGGTTGTTGATATTGCTGATCCTATTAAATCAGCAAATCGTCGATCTGGTCGAATTAAGTCTGCAACCACAACTCAAATTACAACTGATAGCAGTGCTGACCTGACTGCTGCACTCGCTGCAAACAATCCGTTGCTGTCGGTGCTGTTATCTACTGGCCATGTAGAGCAGCGTACTGTTTCAAGTATTGCAATCGTCGGCGACACTGCTCAGATAAATGTAGCCACTGCCTTTAGTGAAGCACCCCCTGCTGGATCAGTTTTCTTGTTCCAAAACGATGATGTTCAGTCGCAGCGGTTCCGTGTTCTATCTGTCGCTGAAGCAGGAGACGGCATTTATGGCGTTAGCGCGGTTGCCTACAACGGCAGCATTTATGACGCAGTTGATAAGGATCTTGACCTCACGTTTAGAAAGATCACCACTCTTACTGATCCGCCTAATCCACCAGGAGATTTAACTGGCACGGAATATCTATACGAAGAGGGTCTGACAATCCACACGGGCTTTGACCTGAGCTGGTCTCATGATGGAGAAAACTTGGATCATTTTGAGGTCAGGTATCGACTTAATGATGACAACTTTACTGAAGTAGAGACTGAGGTTCCAAACCTGACAATTTTGGCCCTTAAGACTGGTGTGCTTGAGGTTGAAGTTAGAGCTGCCAGTTTCATCAATGTACTAAGCGATCCAGCAACTGCGGTGTTTGATATTGCTGGCAAAACAGCTCCTCCAGGAGATGTTCAAAACCTGTCTATTGAAGTACTGACTGATAAACTGGCGCGGCTAAAGTGGGATCAAACTGTTGACCTAGACGTAAAAGTCAACGGCTTTGTGCACATTAGGCATGCTGGCGAACTTGATGGCACTGGAACGTGGCCCGACGCCATTGATTTGGTTCCTGCTGTTCCTGGCAATTCCACTGAAGCAATTGTGCCCCTACTGGAGGGCGAAATTCTTGTCAAATTTGAAGACGACTTGGGTAATAAGAGCGTAAATGCAACAAGTGTGCTGGTTGATTTTCCCGATGCATTGGGTCCGCTGCTGGTTAAGGCACAGCGAGAAGATGCGGAATCACCGCCATTTAACGGAACCTTCACTGATTGTTTTTACGATTTAGAGCTTGATGCGTTGACGATTGACCTGGCAATTAAGTTTGACAGTTTGGCGCCTGACGGCAATTTTGATGGAATCACACAGCTTATAGACTCTATTGGAGAAACTTCGCCTTCCGCTACGTACCAGTTCGAGAACGCTCTTGATTTGGGTAGCACTTTTGCTCTTGACCTCAAGAGAAGATTCGTTACCAGGGGATATTTCCCTGACGCTTTTATTGATTCGCGTGTGGGTCTTATTGATACCTGGACAGACTTTGACGGCGGTGAGCCTGATGCTGTCAACGCCAAGATTTATTTGCGGAGTACCAATGACGACCCGGCGTCTGGAACGGCAACTTTTAGCGACTGGAAGGAATTTGTTAATGGCACGTTTAAGGGACGCGGTTTTCAGTTCAAGACTGTCTTGACTACTGCAGACCCTGCACAGAACATCTTGGTTGATGTGTTGGGCTATATCGCAACGTTCCAGCTCAGGATAGAAAACGCCGGTCCGATCGACTCAGGGACTTCCACTAACACAGTGACGTTCAACAACCCGTTCTTTACTGGAGCTTCTGGAACGATTGGTGGAGAGAATAAATACCCACCAAGTGTGGGGGTTATGGTCAACAACCTTGGGGCTGGCGAGGTTGTCAAAATCAGCAACGTAACTAGCACAACCTTCGACATCGACATACTCGCTTCAGACGGCAGCAACGTAGACAGGGAATTTCACTACAGCGCGGCTGGCTATGGCAAAGGAGGGCTATAGACTGTCAGAAATGTTGTCTGCAGCAAGCTAAGCAATGGCCCAACATGATTATGTGATCGCCAATGCGTCAGGCGCGGCTGTCCGTTCTGACATCAACGCTGCCCTTCTGGCGATCTCTAGCAACAACAGCGGTTCTGCTGCACCGTCTGGTGATCAGGTTTACGCATATGAGTGGTGGGTAGACACGTCAAACGATCTGCTGAAGATCCGGAATAGCTCCAACACCGCATGGATAACGCTGCGCGGGCTTGATGGAAAAGTGCTGGGCCTTGATGGAACGGCTTCCGCTCCTGGCCTGACATTCACAAGTGATACAGACACCGGCTTGTACCGTCCTGGGACAAATCAGCTTGGTATCACAACTGCTGGTGTTGAGCGCGTCAACTTTACAACAACCGAGGCTGTTTTTAATAACAGCGGTGCAGACTACGATTTTCGGGTTGAGGGTGACTCTGACGGAAACCTATTTCATATTGATGCAAGCGCAGACGCTATCGGCGTTGGCATTGCATCACCTGTCAAATCCAAACTGCACCTCAGGGGATCTGGTCAAACATCGACCTTGAGTGATGGTGGAGGTGCAGACGACATATTCCGCATAAGTTCAGACGGCACTACGGTAGGCACAGGCGGTTCAATCGCGTTTGCAAACAGCCAAGGCGACACGGCGGGCAGCATTGGATATGCGGCGATTAAAGGGTTTCTGCAAAATGGCAGCAGCAACACAAAAGGTTCTATTTCGTTTCAAACCAGAACCAACGTTGGAGATACAGCGTTGACTGAAAAGATGAGAGTCACCGCCAATGGGGAGGTGTTCACTTATCAGTTCCCTACCTTTTCGGGAACCGCTGTTTCTGGCGCGATATATACCAGAGGTCGCGGCGGCTTGCAGGGCACAAGCGCAACTGCATACGGGAACCCGTTTAATTTTTATTGGACTGGAAGTGTTTTGCAGGCTTGGGTCGATACGACAAATGTCGGCAATGTAACCCTGACTTCTGACTATCGCACCAAGCGTGAGATAGCTACTCAGACTGAATCCGGCATCGATAAGGTCAAGCAGCTTCGCCCTGTCACCTTTAAGCGTGCTGAGTTTGGTACGTTATTCCAGGATGAAGATGTCGTCAGGGAAGGTTTCATCGCACACGAGGTTGGGGAGGTCATCCCTAGCGGTTGTGAGGGCGAAAAAGATGCAGAGAATCAAATTCAATCGTTGAACATTGACGCCATCGTCTCTGTGCTGACGAAAGCGTTGCAAGAGACTATCGCCAAGGTCGAAACGCTGGAAACCCAGAACGCAGACTTGCTGGCGCGTGTCACTGCCCTTGAGGGCTCTTGATGCGTAATTGCACTGGCTAGCACTAAACTCCAACCACGGCAGGAATCCTGATGGCTAACGTCAAAATCACAGAACTTACGGCGATCACCGCCCCCGCAAGTTCAGACGTACTGGCGATTGTTGACGTTGACGCAGATGTCACCAAGAAGGTGACGATCGCGAACTTGGTTGGCAGTGCAGCTCCAGGGTCATTTGGTGCGCCAAGTTTTGGCTTTGCCGATGACGATGACACTGGGATGTATCGCGCTGCGGCAGATCAGCTTGGGTTTGCTACTACTGGTGCGGAACGTTTTCGTATTGATGATGCCGGCAATTTGCATATCAGCGGTGACTCTAAGTATCTGTATCTGTCGAGCGACGATAACCAGTGGATTCGCGCTGATGCTTCAACTGATTTTATTCAAATTGGTACGAGCAACAGTGAGCGACTCAGAATTGATAGCTCGGGCAGAGTCGGTATCGGGACCAACAGCCCTGGTTTTGTATTAGACGTTCAAGCTGCAACCGGAACCGCAGGCATTAAATCAACAACCGGAACAAACCTTGCGTACCTAAGCTTTACTAACACTTCAGGCAACGCATTTGTCGGACTAGAAAGCTCTGCAGGTGGAAATTTTTCGACCGGCACTGGTGCATATGCACTTTGCCTCGTGCATCAAGGAGCGTATCCAATTTCTTTTGCTACAGGCAACGCTGAGCGGATGCGTATCGATAGCTCAGGCCGGCTGTTGGTTGGGACTACCACTCCTGGGCTGGCCGCAGGGGATGAGCTAACACTTGCAGGATCTGGAAATAGTGGACTTTCGATCCGCTCTGGATCTTCTAACAGTGGCTCAATTTATTTTTCAGACGGAACTGCTGAAATTGATCAGTACAAAGGACTAATTCAATACACGCATAATGGCGACTACATGCGTTTTCTTACCGCTAACAATGAGCGGATGCGCATCGACAGCTCGGGCAACGTCGGGATTGGATCGGCGTCGCCTAGCAATATGCTTCACATTGAAGGCAGCAGCCCTTCTATTCGTCTGAAAGTAACAAGTGGTCCGCGCCACATGATTTCACCTTTTTCTGGTGATCTTTACATTGAATCTGATCCAGATAATACCAGCGCATCAACAAACACTATTTTCACAGTTGATGGCACTGAGCGGATGCGCATAGATAGCTCGGGCAACGTCGGAATCGGCAACTCAGCACCTGGCGCAAAACTTCAGATTGAGAGCACTTCTGACCAGCTGAAACTTACTTACCCGGGCATTGCTTCGTATATCCATGAGGTTGACTCTAGTGGTAATTACGCAATTTCAAAGGACGCTACTGAGAGGCTGCGCATTGATAGCTCGGGAAATGTTCTTGTTGGTACAACAACCAATGGCAGTTCAGCCAAAGGTATTGCTCTTCGTAATTCTGGCGAGCTGCTAGCCACTAGAGATGGTGGACCAGCAATGCTTGTCAATAGACTAAGCAGCGACGGCACGTTAGTTGATTTTAGGCAAGCTAATACTTCAGAGGGCAGTATTTCTGTTTCTGGTGGGACTGTTTCATATAACGGTGCTCACCTTTCACGCTGGTCACAACTTTCTGGCGGCGCAGAACGCACTGAAATCTTGCGTGGCTCTGTTCTTAGCAACCTCGATGAGATGTGCGAATGGGGCGATGAAGACAACGAACAGCTCAACCGTATGCAGGTCAGCAGTGTTGAAGGTGACGCAAATGTGGCTGGTGTATTTCAGGCTTGGGATGATGACGACGACACCTACACCAATGACTTTTACTGTGCAATGACGGGTGACTTTGTTATCCGTATTGCTAAAGGAACAACAGTTGCTCGCGGCGATCTTTTGATGTCCGCTGGTGATGGAACGGCTAAGCCACAAGATGATGACATCGTGCGTTCTAAAACCATTGCCAAGGTGACTAGCACCACTGTTTCTGAGACTTACTCAGACGGCAGCTATTGCGTGCCTTGCGTACTGATGGCTTGCTGATTAGCCAGCCGCCCCGTGTCATAACGGGGCTTTCGCGTTTACACTTCCACTGACATCCAATCCGTCATGTCTGATCCTGTCACTACGTTCACATGGGCCGTCGGCAGTATGGACGGCGATGCGTCTGACGGCTTTGCCGATATTGCTCACTACACGGTGACAGCTGTCAGCAGTCAAACCGACTCAAACGGCATCGCGTACAGCGAAGGCGCCTATGGGACTGTTGTGCTTGAGCGCCCTAAAACGCTAGTTGCCTTCAACGACTTAGAAAAGGCTGATGTGATTGCTGCTGTTAAGGCAGTTCTTGGCGCTGAAAAAGTAAGTGCTATTGAAGAGGCACTAGCGTCGAGGGTCGCTGAAAAGATTGCGCCGACGCGCTTCAGTGCTGTTCCTTCCAGCTGGTCCTGATGCAACGCCCTGACCCGATGATCGCCTCCAAGCCTGGGGCGTCTGATGTGCAAGCTATGGCGGCGAGAACGTTGTGGCTGGAAGAATTGTTCTTCCTTGATGGCCGCGACATGCTCAGCCATCCACAGCATGGTTTGTTCACTGGCTTAGCCCTCAAATATCAGAATTTGCAGTCGACTGACGGCTACTAATGGCTAAGTCTTTGAGCGGGCAAAACTTTGTCCCTAGCAGGCCCAAAAAGACACGTCAAGGTAATGGATCACATTCAAAACCGTCCCATGGACGGAAGAAGTATCGTGGCCAAGGTAAGTAATTCTGCTCCCCATGTT
>MDSZ01170389.1_pt1 | contig 10349 bp, 10 predicted proteins | sample 811201 | NCBI WGS metagenome assembly MDSZ01 (sample SAMN05326647, study PRJNA326480) | marine metagenome | isolation source: seawater | place: Indian Ocean: North | collected 2010 | reverse complement strand
GGGAATATTTACTGCGTATTCGTGAAGTCATCTTGGAAATATTTGACCCATTTCCCATTAGTAAGGACCTCTCCATATTCACGAAACCCGCCATCATCAGTTGACCCAAAAACAAATCGTTTTGTTTCACTGCTTTGAACAATCAGCTGTCCATTTATGAAGCTTGCGGGGGCAGGTCTTACACCTCTTTTGGAAAACGGGTAATAATAAAAGGTTTTATCCTCTTCATCATAATAAATGATGGTATGCAAAAGCAAGGACTCACTGTTCAATTGTAGTACTAATATACTTGAATCCAAGTCGTATGCGATGTTTTCGAATGCCGGAATTTCCTTGTTTAGTTTTCCATTTGCATAGGTCTTGGATGTTCCGACCCATTCTCCCACCATAAAATCGAGTTGAGCCATTTTTTCTTGTTGTATGCTTTGCGCAAAAGAAAAGCCAGAAATCAAAAACACAAGGATAAAAAGTTTAAAAATCAATTTCATTTGGTAATATATTATGTGCCACAAAAGGTTTGATATGACGCCTCAAAATCCGCTGGAGGTTTTTCGAATAGTAGTGCGTCAGGATAATCATCATAAGGTTTAGCAAGCTTTGAGAGTAAATCTTGAAAGGCCGACATATTGCCCTCTACTGCGGATTCAAGTGCGTTTTCGACCCAATGGTTTCTTGGAATCACTCTTGGGTTATTGGTCTTTATTAGTTTTTTGTCTGGATTTTTACTCTTCCAGTTTTTCATCCAGATTTTAAAGTCGTTTTGTTCGAATATGGGCATATCGATTGCTTGGTTTCTTTCTAAAGCGTGAAAGAACTGTGTGTAATCAGCTTTGTGTGTTTCCATGAGCTTCAATAAACCATCTATAAATTCCTTTCCTTGATCAATTTCATATTTGATTCCTAGTTTCAGAGACATCATGGTATACCATTGTTCTGTAAATCTATTTTGAAAATCATCCAGAACCTCTTTAGCAAGTTCAACTGCTTTATCCTGGTTATCCGATATCATCGGCAATAAGGCGTTCGCAAATATGGCTAAATTCCAATGGGCAATATTGGATTGATTGCCAAATGCATACCTTCCATTTGCATCAATGGAGCTGTAGACGGTTTTTGGGTGGTACGTATTCATAAATGCACAGGGGCCATAATCTATGGTTTCTCCACAGATACTCATGTTATCCGTATTCATCACACCATGAATAAACCCAACACGCATCCAATTGACCACCAAGTCTATCTGTTTATGCATTACAGACCTCAATAATTCAAGAGCTTGATTATTTGTTTTTCTGATTTGAGGGTAATGCCGCTGAATGGTGTAATCCATTAGGGATTTGAGATCTTCTTCGCTTCCAAAAGCTCGAGCATATTCAAAAGTCCCAACACGTATGTGGCTTGATGCTATTCGGGTGAGCACAGCCCCCTCATGAATGGGTCCCCGATACACTTGCTCTCCTGTGGAAACAACCGCCAAGCTCCGAGTTGTTGGAATTCCCAATCCGTGCATGGCTTCACTGATCAAATATTCTCTCAGCATGGAATATAGTGTTGCTCTACCATCTCCCCCTCTTGAAAATGCGGTCCGACCCGAACCTTTGAGTTGAATGTCAAGGCGATTTCCTTGTATATCAATTTGTTCACCAAGCAAAAGGGCCCTTCCGTCTCCAAGCATGTTAAAATGGCCAAATTGATGGCCGGCATATGCCTGCGCTATGGTTTTCGAACTCTTGGGCTCTTTATTTCCCGATAAATAAGCATCGATATTTTTTGGATTTTCTGATAAAAAATCCAAGCCCAATTGATGCGATAATGCCTCATTGAAAAGTATTTTTTTCGGGCTTCTTGCAGGTTCAGGTGACTGAAATTCATAAAACATCCCCGGCAATTCGGTGTACGAATGTTCAAGCTGCCAGCTGTTTTTTATCATTTAGACATTCTTAATTTAATATTTATACATATCCAATTCATCAATATCCTTTATTTCAGAAAGCTTGATTAAGTGTTCTATTTCAATATTCTCCCAGGTTTCTTCGAATATTTCATCCCCCCCTTGGTGCGCATCCTCATTGATGTTTTCTCTTGTGAGCTTCTTTTTTGTCAAAAAGTTAATGCTCACCTCGCTACTTACGACAACCCCTCCATTGCTTTCGTCATAACCAATCAATTCAAAGTTAGCGTTTTGGTATCTAAAAATATATCTCCAATATCCATACCTGCCATGTCCGTAATGAATGATTAAATTACCCCTTTCAAATTCAAGGGATAGCTCGGGCGCAAAGTATACGCCACCATCTTCATTTTCTGATGCAAAGCAGGAATAATTTTGAAGAGCCAGCTCATAGTTCTTTCCATTTTTGAATAGTACAATAATTCCACGTCTATTTCTATCCACTTTTTGGTCAAAACGGTTAATTACAACATTGGTCGAATCCACCTTTTTGATTATTAAAATACAATCATCTTGACCGTCATTGTTTAGATCTTCGAATTGTTTTGAAAATTCCGTATATCTTTCAGGAATAAAATCGCTGGGTTTGTTTTCTTGTGTATGACCGACAAGAATAGTCATCAGGAAAAAAGGAAATAGGATTAAAGTTTGTTTCATGAATCTTTTAATTTCTTCAAATTCATACAATTGGTATGCCATTATAAAGTCTAGCGTTGTTTGTTCGAATAATTCTCAAAGCTTTTAATTTTTTGACAAATAAATGATTTCACAAAAAATGATGGTATAGATTGGTTATTTAAACGGTCAATCGCAATGAAATTCGTTTAAAACCGGAAGTGCCCTATTACTAAAATCAAATAATGCTTGATTTTCCCATGGAGAACCGTCAGTTGCTTGTTCACCATTCCAGGAAATCAATTCAGCTCCCCAATAACAAAAGCCCAAGCCATTTTCCACCTCATTTGTTATGGTCTTGATAGCCCTAATAAAATCTCTTTGACCCTCGGGGGTGGCCGGGTATTGAGGCAAAATCAGATGTTCGTCTAAGCCCACAATATTATTGGTCCAATCATTCCAGTCAAGTGTAAAAGGATACGCGGTTTCTGCAATTAATATGTCTTTATGATGTGTCTGGCTGAGGTTTTGCATGCATGATTGAAGGTCATCTAGGGATGTGCCATGCCAAATGGGGTAATAGGATAAACCTATGATATCATAATCCAAAACACTCACCTGATTGTAAAACCATTCGGCACCGTCAATTCCTGCAAAGTGCAGGATAATTTTTGCATCATTTCCGTGCGTTCTGACGGCCACAATTGCGGTATCCATAAGCTGCTTAAATTTTGGGAATTCGTTTGAAATATGGCCCTCTGGATGTAGGAACCCCGTATTGATTTCATTGCCAATTTGGATATATTCAGGTTGTATTTGAGTTACGATGTCTTTTGTATAAAAGTAAACGCTGTCTTTCAGCTGCTCAAAACCAATTCCCTGCCATTGTGTTGGGGTTTCTTGATGGGCAGGGTCCGCCCAAGTGTCAGAATAGTGAATGGTTAACCAGATTTTAAAGCCCTCATTTTTGAGCGTTTCTGAAAACGATTTGACTTCATTAAAGCCACAATGTTCATTTCCTGGATTGACCCAGAGCCTGAGTCTGACTGTATTGACATCATTGTTTTTTAAGATTCTGATGAAATCACTTTGATTCCCATCGAGATCAAAAAAGCTTGGATTAGAATTTGATATTTCAGGGTAACTCGAAATATCAACAGCGGAAATTCTTGTTGAATGTTCATTTTCGTGAGATGAATCAACATCATCTTTGTTACAAGAAAATAAAATCAAAAAAGCGATTAATATTTGCAGTATTCCTTTCATTTTAAAATATGAATAAGGTCAATATTCGTGTTAGTAACTTTATTCTTTGATAAATTTAGCTTTAGCGATTCTCCCATCCGAACAATGAATTTCAATGACATATAAGCCAGGTTTCAAATGTGACATACTTATATACTCATGGTTATTCGAATTGTAATGATGCAGTTGACCAACTTCACCATAAATTCTCACTTCATTAACTTCCTTATTAAATTTTTAGTTAACAGGTTATAAATATAATAAATACGAAACGGGAGGAGCCAAATTTTGTGCCAAAGGCTCATCCGCCTGTAACAAGAGTGATGGAAGATACACGGAATATTTTAAGTTTTCAGTACCTCATTTTAAGATTACTTTTCGGCTTTGGTCGTTGATTTTTAAAATGTAAATACCTGATTCCAAATCAGAAACGTCAATACTCGTAGATTGTCCAAAGTTAGAATCTTGACGAACCAGCTGTCCGGCAATCGTGAATAGAAAACACTCTAATTTTTCATTATTAGTTCCTGTGATATGTATCATATCTTGTGCTGGATTTGGATACACTTGATAAGACACCAACTCTTCTTCAGCAACAGATGCATTGGGGTCATAGATGTAAAATTCATATTCTGCTCGTTCCGGAGAAAGTCGCATGGCATTGTTGTTTTGAGCTCTGATGTAATATTTCACTGCTTGTCCTGAAGCATAATAAGGAAGTGCCGCAGTATAAATACCATCATTGGCAATTGCATCTCCATTGCTTCCATCGTCGTACATCTGAAAAGGGACAAACATCGAATTGTGTGGGCTCGTGGTGACCATTAAATCAACTTGATTTGTATTTCCTGCAATTACCGTTATAATTCCATTGTTTAGCTCTACATTTGCCAAATTCGGTGGCATATTTGTAATGGCAGGGAGTCCCATCAAATAGCTGTTTCTTTCATTAATGGTGGACATAATACCTGCAAAGCCCCATCCCGCCCAAAAAGCCTCTTCGACATTACTGTAAAAATAGCTCATCGGGAAGGCCTTATTATAGTCCTGATTGGCTGGAATCAGTGCCTCCTCATGAAGCTCAGCGATATCATTTCTTATGCTTGCGGTATCAAGAAGTGTTTCAGAAAAAATAGTGCGCAAATGGGCGTCAAATTGCTTTTTTCTGAGTGGATCTGCCATAAGCTTTTGAAACAAGGGTCTTGAATTGGCGTCATATTGACTACCATATGAATCGTAGTTGTAAACCACCTCCGGAGACCAATATTCAAATCCCAAAATGGCTCCAACAAAGGCATTATCGAAATCCCAAGGAATCATTTGAAAAAGACCATCTTCTGTTCTATACAGGTAGTAATTGTGTACATAATATCCATTATAGGTATCCAAATTCAAGATGGCGGTATTCACAGCAAAATTCCACAAGACTCTATCAATATTTAGTATGCTTCCTAAATTTTCAAAATCATAATTCAAGGTATAAATCAAATCCATCAGCTCCCCCCATCCTGATTCTGATTTAAGGTCATAGCTCGTGTAATAGTTTGTGCTGTCCGGTCCTAACCATTTCAAATCTGGGTTTCCTCCAGGGTTTGTATTTCCGCAGAATACCTGCGCTGGATCGCACTTGAATAGCACACCATCTTTCTCACCGAAATGCTTCTCCATAAATTGCTTATTGATGGATTCCGTGTTTACATATAAACCCAAATAATTTCCCTGAACTTTTACTTTTAATAAATTTACCTCAGGAGAAGGCATGTATTTTTGGTAAATGTTTGTTGCCGTAATTTCTTTGGCAAAAGTGGGGTCCATCCACGCATTAGCGAACTTCAGTTTTTTATAATCCGAAATTTTTTGACCAGATATCCAATAATTGGCGTCAAGGTTATAAGGAACCTTAGGATTTCCTTCGTCATTAGGTATGCAAAACGTAGAATTGCCCTTATACCTTACCCCAACACTATCATACGACATCCCGTCAAGCGAGACAACTGCAGGAATGCGATAAGCGGGATCGTTGAAAAAAGCATTTCTTAAAATATTGTGGTAATTCGCATCATAAAATTGAATATTCATCTCTCGAATCATACTTTGGTCATAAAACCCACCAGGGGCATCATATAGTGTTTGCGGATTATACAATACAGCTTGTGCCTGAGCTGTAAATGGCACGAGTAGAGTTAAAACGAGAACTTTTAAAATGAGGAATTTATATAATTTTCGCATAGGACGATAAAGTTATGGATAAACACACCTAACCTACAAACAAAATCATGCTTTTGTTTTTTTAATTTTGCAGACTAAATATCAATAAATGATAAAATACAATCCGAAAATCTGGTTCAAACACATTATTTCTTTTAATCACAGTGATACCATTAATAAATTATGGAAAGAGCTTATTGCGCTTGGTATATTTACTTTGGGGATTGCTTATATAGAAATCAAATACATTGGAAATACCGAGAAGCTGTCCGAGCTGATGCAGGTGTATTCTTTGATTGGTTTTGTTTTATCTCTTCTATTGGTTTTTAGAACCAATACGGCTTACGACCGCTGGTGGGAAGGACGCAAAAAATGGGGTGAGCTGGTCAATAATTCTCGAAATTTAGCCATTAAGATTTCTGCACTTACAGACGACCCCGAAATCAGAGCTTATTTTAAGCGCATGATTTCGAATTATGTTTTTGCCATGAAGGAACACCTTCGAGAAGGCGTAAAATTAGAAGAGCTTGATTTGACGGAGGAAGAAAAAAGAGAGCTTTCTCAATTCGATCACAAACCCAATTATATCGCACAAAAAATGTACGCCAAGCTCCACGCTATGAAGCAAAGCGGCAAACTAACAGAAGAGAATTACATTGTTATCGATGTCAATCTCAAGACCTTTTCTGATATCATCGGAGCTTGTGAGCGCATCAAGAATACACCGATTCCTTATTCTTATAGTATGTTTTTGAAAAAGTTCATATTCATATACGTGACAACACTACCATTGGCCTTTGTGAATACTTTCGGTTACTACTCTTCGTTAGTATCAATCTTCGTGTTTTACGTTTTGGTGAGTATGGAAATTTTGGCCGAAGAAATAGAAGATCCATTTGGTAAAGATGACAATGATTTACCTACGGATGACTTGTGTCAAAAAATCAAAGCAAACGTTTCAGAAGTACTCCGATAATCTAGAGCTTGGGGTTATTTAATATCCTTATTTAAAAGTGTTTGTGTAGGGAAAGCAAAATCTAATCCTGCTGCATTAAACCTTTTTAATACATCCTTACTAATGGTGTTTTGAGAATCCAACCAGTGTGCCTCAGGCTTGATATAATAAATGAAGAGGATACCAAGAGAGAAATCACCGAAATCTTTAAATCCCACCGCGCAGTCTTGCTCAAGAATATCCGAATTATCGGCAACAATCTGTCTTAAAATATCAACACCTTTTTGCATATCTTCCTCTGTGGTATCATAAGTCAACCCAAGATTGAGCGTGATTTTTAATGCAGGCTGAGAGGTGACATTTACCACACTGTTATCGGTAAAGGTACTATTTGGTATGGTCACAATTCTTCCGTCCAGGGTTCTAACTCTGGTACTTCTTAACCCTACCTCTTCAACAACGCCATCGTATCCTTGAATTTGAATACGGTCCCTGATTTTAAAAGGTTTGTCTAAAAAGATCATTACACCAGCAAATATGTTTTTTACTGAATCTTGAGCAGCTAAAGCTAAGGCCAAACCACCAATACCAAGTCCAGCAATCATCGCCGTGATGTCAAAGCCGATATTGTCAAGACCTATAATGACACCAAACACCCATATAATCGATTTGGTTACTTTACGAATTATAGGGAGCATATAGTTGTCTGCACCACCATCCGTTCTCTCAACATAGGGTTGTACAACCTCCGTTACAAGCGCATCAAATACCCTTGAAACGATAGAAGTCAATGTAAGAACAATAGCAACATTTGCTAGGCCTTGTAAAAAAGCCAATATACCCGGATTGCCTGATAAATCTAAATAGTGTATGGCAACCCAATATCCTCCAATTAAAATGGAATATATGATTGGTTTCTCTAAAGTTTCAATCAATACATCATCAAGATTCGTTTTGGTTTTTTGGGTAAGCTTCTTTACAATATTTGCGATGACCCAATAAGCAATTTTAGTTGCAATAAAAGAACCGATAACGATTCCCACTGCAATTCCCCAATCTTCAATGGTGTTCCCCAAAAATTTCTCATCTAAAAATGACATAAGCTATGTTTAATGTGTATTCAATGAATGCAAAGATATACAGGAATATCCAATTATCATATTAAGGTAATCATCAGTGGCCAAGATCAGAGTTAAATGCCTTAATTATTTAATTTTCATAAGTGCTTCAGCAATGCTTTTGGAGATATTTAGGTTTAATTTTTCTTCCATCCACAGCCATTGTCCCGCGGGGTTTACTTCAAGAAAGTAATACTCCCCTTTTGGATTGACAATAAAATCATAAGCGCCATAGAATATCTTAAACTCTTTATGAAGATTTAGAAGTTTGTTTTTTATTTCCTTGGGCAATTTGAAAAGCTCATATTCAATATTTAATTGATCCTTTCTCCAGTCAAATTGAGTGAATTTATTTATTTGTGAATTTATCTTTATCGGAAAAACATTGTCTCCAACTATCGTAATTCTTAATTCAAAGTCCTTGTCAATATATTCTTGAAATACACACGGAGCCTGCTCAATATTAGTACTTTTTTCACCTATCTCCTCTTGAGACATCATTGAAGAATATAAGATGCGATCCGGTGGTACTATGAAATAGCTTAAGGGTTTATATACTGCTTTATTGAAATCTTTTGTTTTATCTTGGACAAGACCACTGTGATTACTTATGATACTCTTGGGAATCTTAAATCCAGTTTGATGAGCCCTTTCAAGCTGAAAGGGTTTATTTCGGGTTAAGGAATCGGCTTCTCTTCGATTGATCCAAAAGCAATTTTTAAGAAAATATTTTAGTGGCTCTAAGGTCAATCCCCATTCTCTTTGAATGAACTTTGCTCTTTCAAATTCGGCCTTGCTGTAAGGTGCTGAAGTAATGTTTGGCTTTAACCTCCACCAAACGGATTTAATTTGATTGGCATCGACTGAAAGACTACCCGCTTGGATTAAAATACGAAATGGATTGTAGGTGTAGCTAATGGCGTTTGTAGCGCCCTTATAAGGATTAAAAATAATAGGGGTGTAGTTATTTTCTTCTAGTATACGAGATATAACTTGTATATGAGAATCTTCCTTGTCCCCGATAATTAATATGTATGACATAGGAAGAAAGTTAAGGCCTCATTTAGAGGCCCATTAATTTACATATCAGTATCTGAATCAGCCCCTGAATCAGTTCCTCGAGGACCGTTAGTTATTGTAGTTGTAGTTGTTCCGCCATCAGAATCTCCAGCGGCCACTCGGCTTGTCATTGTCTCACCTAAAGGCTTAATTGTTATTTCTTGTCCTTCTTCGACCTCAAGTGTAATTTTGTACTTTTTACTCATCTTCTTGAATGTTTGATTAATTGCCTACTCTATTCAGTTTTGGGCACCCCTGTTTAAATATTAGTTTTAGTCTGAAAATCAAATTTCGGAGTCAAATATACATCTTTATTTTTATCAAAGGAAAGGCTTTTTTGATTGGAAATCAGAGTATTGATTCACCATTGAGATCGGTGGTCAAGATTTCGCCCATGTAATTAAGAAAAGGTTTGATAGCATCGCAATGTTCTGACATCCAATCTCCAAATTTAGGATCAACAAGGAGCTGGTCATCAATATGCTTAATGAAAACAAATTGTTTATGTCTCAAGTATTCTATTCCTGGGTGCTCTCGCTCAAATCCCTTCGGGGCTGTTTTGAGTTTTTCTCCTTGAAGCGCTCCCCACTTTTCATTTAAAGGTTTGGCTGTTGCCATTTCTCTAAAGTATTCGTGATCCATTTCAATTTCCTTTCTGAGGCGGAATAGATCTTCTTTACTCGGCCCCCAGAAGCCTACCCCCAAAAACGAAGCTCCTGGCTCGATATGAAGGTAATACCCTCCACGATAAACTGGTTTTTCTCTTCGGAACGACATTCCGAAATGTGTTTTGTATGGGGTTTTATTTTTCGAAAAGCGAACATCACGATATATACGAAATACTTTATGTTGATCAAGCTGGTTATTGTTTTTTAGTAAATCAAATATTTGTCTTGAGAATTCTTCTACTTGTTTTCTTGCTTGATCGTGAAGAGGCTTGTTGTCTTTGAACCAATCTCTGTTATTATTTTTTTTAAGTGATTTTAAGAAAGTGAAAACGTCTTTTTGCAGCATGATTTTACTCGAATAAGTGAACTTGAAAGTTACAAATACATTTCCAAATTCAATTAGATCAAATATCCGAATGTGATTTTACAATGCCTTTAATGAGTGCAGAACTAAACCCATTGTGTTCCATTTCGTTCAGGCCAGAAATTGTACATCCTTTTGGTGTCGTGACTTTATCGATCTCAACTTC
>MDSZ01078345.1_pt1 | contig 10349 bp, 11 predicted proteins | sample 811201 | NCBI WGS metagenome assembly MDSZ01 (sample SAMN05326647, study PRJNA326480) | marine metagenome | isolation source: seawater | place: Indian Ocean: North | collected 2010 | reverse complement strand
GGCGGACGTAGAGGTGGATTTGTAAAGACTGCTGCGGGACTCACTGCTGCTTTTGGCACTGGGATGCTAGTTAACCAAATGATGCAACCAGGTCAAGATGGACAAGATGGTGAGGATGGAAAGGATGCTGATCCTGAAGACATGAAGAAGATGGTGGATCAGAAGTTTGCAGAATATGAAGTAGAACAAAAATCACAAGGTGGCAAGGTCAAAAAACTGCCACAAAGATCACAAGGAGGATTCATTAGTGGACCACAATCGGGATACAAGGTATCGTTGGACGGGGGGAGATCCACCTCGTTCATCGGACATGGAACTGAGTATGTTGCTAGAAAGGCAAATGGGGGAGCTTTCGTCGTTCCTATTAATACTCCTGGAACAAAAACACAACCCCACCTAACTCAAAAAAGAGTTCAGGAAGCAAAGAGTCAAGGGTATAGCGTTCCTGGAATGGCGATCGGTGGAGACTATCTGAAAGCAGTCAAGGCAAATGACGCTACACAAGGTGATAACTCAGCAAAGAAAATTTTCTTACACTGGAGTGCTGGTAACAGAAGTGATACTAGTTTTTACAAAGGTAACGGATATCACACTTATATTCCTGCCAGTGGTAATCCTGTTCGTAGGGCAAAGTTTGGTAGCACTGGACGACCTCACCATACTTATGGTAGACCAAAGTCACAATCAGCAGCTATCGGTGTTGCTGGTATGTCTACTGCTAATAATGAGAATGGTAGAGACTGGGGTTCTCAGGCAATTACTCCAAACCAATATCAAGCTATGGCAAAAGAAGCAGCAGCAATTGCTACTGCTTGGGGATGGAAACCTTCAGACATCACTGACAAGAGAGTAAGAACACACGCTGAAGAATATAGAGATTATCCAAACTGGTATCATAGAAATAATTCTAGTCATTATCGTTGGGACTTGTCTAAACTTTATGCTGGTGAACCAGCATTTTCTGGTGGTCCTAAGATCCGTAATATGATCAAGCAGCAAATGGGTGGTGCCGCTGCTGAAGGAGATGGTAACTTTACAGAACAAAGCAAGGACGGATCGACGCCAGAACTTAATAAAGCACCTACAGGAATTATGGGTAATTTGTTGGGTGCTGTTGATTTTATAACTGGCGGTAGAACAGACTTTGATGGTAGAGGTAATGGTTCAAGTCCTCAGCGTAATATCACTAATCCAGATCAGAAAGGGGAAAAAGAAGCAAACGCTAGAGAAGCACAAGAAAGTGAAAGTAAGACGCAGGGAATGGTATTCCCACTTCCAAATGGTAGATTTGCTGCTGGTGCAAGGCAAGTCTATGGTGCTGGAAGAGACTATGGCGGTCATGCTGGTATCGACTTAACAGAGTTACCTCCATTTGGTGCTGATCCTAAGATTCCTGTTGTTGCTGCTATCTCTGGTACAGTTCTCAACGAAAGATATAAAAGTGGTCAGACATACTATTCTGGAATGATGATTCGAGGTGATGATGGATATGATCAAAGATATCTTCATATGGAACCATCAGTTAAACCTGGTCAAAAAGTTCAGGCGGGTCAACAGATTGGTAGATTATATGATGACAAAGACAATACGCACCTACACTTTGAGGTATATAAAAGAGGTAAAGGTGGTCACTTAAATCCATCTCAGATTTATCCTGATCTCTTCAAACCTGGATCTCAAGGCGGTGGTGGAGTCATTCAAGGAGCTGTTACATCACCTGGTGCAACTAATCCCCCTCCTGCCCCTGGTGCTGATAGTGCAGCAAATCCTTCCGATTCTAGAAATACAGGTAAGACATTCTTCTTACCTAAGGCATCTTCTGGTATGTCTTATGAACAAAGATATGGTAATTATCGTAGCATTCAAGATAATTTTGAACTTGCAACTACTAAAGAGGAGGAACGTAGAGCGCAACTTCAAGGAATGCTGCCTAATATGAATAACTCTTTTGGTCCTGGTGGTCCTGTAGCACCCAATCAAGGTGGTATGACTGCTAAGGAACTTCAGAAGATAACTAAAGATAGGAATAACGCAAGACAGCAGGTTCAAACAAAAACCCAAGAAATGATTCAGCAAGTTATGTCGCAGGTCGCCCAACAAAATGGCATGAATCAGCAGATGGCACAGCAAGCTAGTGCTATGATTGCTCAGATGATGTCTCAGGGTAAAGCAGGTGCTGGTGCTGCTGGTGGACAATCTCAATATATCCCATCAGGTGGCCAAGGTCGAGGAACTGAAAACTCTGGTGCTGGTCTCTTAAAGACTACTGCTAGTGTCCTTAATTCCAATCTCAATCCATTAAAAGGTCTGTTTCAATGAGTTTTAGAAGAGAACAAGTAGGTGACGTTGAAGTATCTCTTACCATTTACAGAAATGGTGAGAGACTTGAGAACGATCAAGGTTCATATGACTTGAAAGAATTTTTGCGTGGATTTGAAATCTATGAAAGTATGACTCAGGCAACCCTTGAGTGTATGCTTGTATTGGAAGATGCTGCTGGTTTGATTGGTGCTTTGACAGGATCAGAACTTTTTGTACTGAATATTGTAGGTACAATTCAAGACAGAACCTACCAATTCAGAAGTTATGAGATTTCTTCTAGAAATAGAAATAATCAAGGTAATGATATCTTTATTGTCAATTGTGCTTCAGACGAATACATTAGAAATGAAATTACCAATGTATTTGGTAACTCTGAAGTTATCTTTGAGCAGAGTGGATTTGAATCAAGTCAAATTGTAGAAACTTTATTGTCCAGTCAATTTTTCTTAGGAACTAACAAAGTTTTATTCTTAGAAGAATCACTAAATTCACACCAATTTGTAATTCCCAACTGGAGAGTATTTGATACAATTTATTGGTTATGTCAACGATCTATTCGTCGTACACAATCTGGTGGTAGTCTTCAGAATGGATTTGTTTTCTATGAAAATGCTTTAGGGTTCCACTTCAAATCTATTGACAAACTTATCGAAGATGTCAACGATCAGACAGAGAATCAAGAAACTGATTTAACTAGTGGTAGAGCAAAACTATACACATATGTTTATGCTCCAATGAAAACAGATGAAGGTGCTAGAGATGCCTATAAAATTCAAAAGGTAGTATTTCCCAATGAAAGAAACTTTTTGAATGGTTTACGTCATGGTACTTGGTCTGGATTTAGTATGGGATTTGATCCTAATACAATTACATCATCTAAGATGGGAACATCTACAGATATGTCGGTAGATGCTTATCGCTATAGTCTCAGTGAAATGTGGGATCAGATGGAGCACTTAGGCGACACTGGAACACATACTAATCCATTTGAGCAGGCAGATGAAAATGTTCGAGCATACACTGAATATCCGAAGAGAGTACGATATACAATTCTACCTAACCAGATCTTTGATCAAAGAAATACAGAACAACCTGGTAGAAATTACGAAGCGTTAGTTGAACTGCAAGCATATCAATGGATGCGATTTGAAACTCTAAAGACAATCAAACTTCAGATTGAAATTCCTGGTAACTTGGATTTATATGTTGGTGCTGGAATCAACATTGTAATTCCATCCACTGCTAAAAGTGGAGATCGTAAGAGAGTAGATAGAAAGTATAGTGGTAAATACGTGATTGCTGCCTTGACACATAAAGGTACAGGGTCTACAATGACAACAGAGCTGTTCCTGGTAAAGGATTCAGTTCTAGGATAAATATTATTGTATCACTAGTATACTACTGCTATGGAAAGTATCGAAAAGCATATCGAGATGGATAAGCAAATTCTCGATAATCCAAACACAAATCCTCAAATGCGTCGTCACATCGAAAGCGAACTGCATGACTTAGAGGAATACAAAGAGCATCATAAGAAAGAGATTGAAGCAGGAGATCATCACGATCCAACGTATCTTGAACTTTATTGTGATCAAAACCCATCAGAACCTGAATGTCTTGTGTATGACGATTGAAAGTGAACTTTGAAAAGTATCTACTTGGTCATTGGTCTAATAAAGCACAAGCACAATCAGATCCTCAAAATTTTGCCTCATTAAATATTGTGTGGAAAAAGATTGAGGATGGTTATGAGTCTATGAACTATAAAAGGTATCGGGGTGCATATGACCCCTACAGACGTAAATATCATAAACTAGAGATAGTTTCCGACACCGAAATTATTATGCACAACTATTATACGGACTGGACACCTCACGAAGATTGTGATATGATATTCACATTCGATGGCAACTCCTGGACTGGTCGCCTTATTGGTAACAACTGTCGAGGATATAGAGGTCATCGAATTGTATCACACATTCAACTTTTTGGAAACAAACTACATAACATGGATCAAGGATATGACGATCAAGGTAACTTGGTTTGGGGCACTGAAAAATGTTATCGATACATCCGTATTAAGGGCGAATAGCTCAGCGGTAGAGCTACTCGTTTACACCGAGTCGGTCGGGGGTTCGATCCCCTCTTCGCCCATATAAAATTATGATGAAAGCCATACACCCACCTAATCTAGGATGGGTACAACAAAAATTAAAACCCGATGCAATGAAATTCCTGTGGAATGCGATTGAAGCAGGAGGTAGTTCCATGCGTTCAAAACTGGCAGGTAATATTCACAATAGTTACAGGTTGTCAGACAAAGATGATTGGTTTTTCAAGAACGTATTAACTGACACCATGAAATTCTATACAGAGGAGTTTCGAGATCCTTTGTATGATTTCCCAACCAAGAAAAATCTAAAGTATGTCTTAGAAGACATGTGGGTTAACTTTCAAAAACAGACAGAATTTAATCCAATTCATACTCACACTGGTGTATTCAGTTTTGTAATCTGGATGAAAATCCCTACCATTTTTGAGGAGCAGAAAAAATTACATATTGCTTCCGAAGTAAATTCTAACTCTATTTCAAACTTTGAGATTTCTTATTTGGACATTTTAGGTAAACAGATATCTCACACGTATGATATGAATCCTAATAGAGAGGGCACAATGTTACTTTTTCCATCTGCATTAGGTCATTCTGTGTATCCTTTCTATAATTGTAATGAAGATAGGGTTAGCATTTCTGGCAATGTTATGGTAGAATTGGCATGAAAAATATCATAGCACTTGTAGTCGTCACTCTATCTACATTAGCGGTTATTGTTGCTGGTTATTTTCACGGCAATATGCATCTATTAACAACACTCAAAAACGCGAGAGAATTTTACTCATGAAACTCCGTAATGCAATCCTTGCTGGACTTATGTTTGGCATGGCACATGGACTAGCAGTAAATGCTGGTGAAGAAAAAATTACTAAGGGTTACTACACCATGGATGCCATGGGTTGTATGCTCCTTAAAGAATGTACAAAAGATGTGGAACGCATCAATTCATCAATTGATCTCGAACGTGCATTTCCGCAATCTAATTGGGATGTAGTCAAAGATGAGTTTGATCAGATTATGATTGCCTTTCAGAAGATTGGTGTTCATGTTCACCTTGCTGATGAACGTTACTTCCCAGTAGGACATCGTGGTGTATATCATACAGTAAGCAATCACTTTTATCTCAACAGGAGTTATGTATATCGTCCTCACATTTTGATGAGTGTTGTTCGTCATGAGGGATGGCACGCTGCACAGGATTGTATGGCAGGCACGATCAAAAATAACATGATTGCTATCATCAAACCTGAGGAAGATGTACCAGAGATCTGGCAAGAGATGGTGCGTCGTACATATCCTGCTCATGCACAACCCTGGGAGAAGGAAGCAACTTGGGCAGGTAAAACTGCTGGTATGACACAGAAAGCACTAGAATCCTGTGCTGCTGGCACTATGTGGACTGATTATGATCCCACACCTATGACTCGTGAATGGTTGGAGGAGAATGGTTACCTTACTAAATAAAATTGTAAGATCCTAAGAAAATATGGCAACAATTGAGGGAATCACTAAAGAACCCGTAGTAAATTTTGTCGGTAAAGACGGATTTTTCTGGTGGGTTGGTGAGGTAGAAGATAATCAAGATCCTATGGAACTCGGACGTGTAAAAGTTCGAGTTCTTGGTTACTATACCAATGTGCGTGGTGGAACTACGGCAGATCTTCCTACCGAAAAACTGCCATGGGCAACTGTCATGCAGCATACATGTCAGGCAGGTAACGATGGTCAGGGTGAATCTTCTGGTCAGTTACAACCTGGTGCTATTGTTATGGGATTCTTCATGGATGGAGAATCTGCACAGATGCCTATCGTTATCGGTGTTCTTCGTGTTCAAAAATCGTCTGATACAGCAACAGATAAAGTGTTTGCTTTTACAGGCGAATTTATGGAACCTGGTGTTAGTCCCAACGCTTCTGCATTGAGTCCTGGTAATCCTAACTCCGTTACCGCAAGAACATCAGAACAGGGATATCAAAGACAAGGTGATAACAACTCGGTATCTATGCCTGGTATGAGAACTACCACTCCTGGTGGTTCTGGTTCTCCTAATAACTTAGGTATTCAACCTGGTATTAATGGTAGCAGTGGTAATCCTCACAAACCAAGACAACCCGAAAAACCTATTCCTGCTGCCAATGGTGTTGGTGGACCTTGGAAAACATTAGAATATAAGTTGTCTTATTTGGTAGAAGATATTGCTGACACCGCTGGAACTCTTGTAAAGGGTGAAGGTGGAGATTTTCTCGATGTTGTTAGTGGTAAACTTGTAACGGCACAGGCACTTACTGGAAAGGTCAAGAACTTTCTAGGTTCAGTCTTTGCTCAGGTTGTATCTGCTATTCGACAATATGTTTCCAACTTAGCAGAAAGTCTTAACATCGCAACCTTTATCAGTTCTGCTACTGGTATCCCTCTTGCCATGATGTCGGTTATTCAGCAAGCGGTTCAAACAATTCTATCATCTCTCTGCAACATTGATAGTAACCTCGCTGGATACATTGCTGACCCTATTGGATCATTAACAAATCTTGTTAATGGTTTCCTTGATGGTTTGTTTGACAGAGCATCAATGGTTCTTCAAGGTGTTCAGGGTGTTATTGATTCTGTGATCTGTAAAGTTCAAGAAATCATCAACTCGATCATGAGTCTGGTTGACACAGTAAAAGGTATTGTTCAAGGCGTACAGCAAGCACAGGATATCATCAACGCATGGCAAGAAGGTTCGGGAATCTTTGAAGAAGGAACTGACCTGATGCAGCAAGGTATCACAAGTATCACAGGTTTGATTCAGTTGTTCTTGGGTTTCATCGGCGGTGGTTGTAATAGAACTGCTGATGGTGGTGCTGATACAGTAGGTTGGTATCCTATGTTTGGTGTTACACATTGTACACCTGAGGAATTGGATGAGATTAATAGGATACGTGGGCAAGGTAGAGGAAGTTGCGGCAACAATAGCAGTGGTGGAAATCTGATTGATAACATCATCAATCAAGCAGATCCATACATGTCTGTTGCAAAAACTTGGGTCAATGGTGCATACGATCATTTTGTTGGTACACCTGGTCGTCAAGCGAAACTTTCTAGATCACCTAACGGAACTATGCACACTTCCGTTAAGTTGAACAACTACGAATATGGTAAGTATGTTGCGGAGAAAGAGATTCGTAACACAAACAACGAACTCACAGAGGATGAAATCCAACAAAGAGCAGAGCAAGCGGGTAGAGAAGCTGCGAACAATCAATCAGAAACTGGCAACTTAGTTGCTGATCACTCTAGTTATGCAGGTAATTACACATGTGAAGTACATGGTGATGATTGCAGACAGATTGATGGCGATCATGTTGTAAACGTTGAAGGTGATTATTTCCTGAAAGTCACTGGTAACATGCATATTGAGTGTGGTGGTGGATTCTTCTTCGGTGCTGAGGGTGCTCCTAAATCTGCTGACAAAAATGGTAATGACCAAGACACTGATGTTCAAAAGCATACACTTCGCTTTGGTTCTGACGTTGATGTTAACGTAGTTGGTGCAAAGTTTGCACTTCAAGGTTCTGAAATGGAACTTGCTGCTCAGTCACATAAAATTGTTGGTGGTAGTTATGATAATGGTTGTTCTAACATTTCATTAGGTGCAGGTGGTGACCTCATCCTTTCTGCAACAAATAGTGTTAGTATTGTAACGACAGTTCTGAATGAAACTATCAACATGACTAGTGCTGTTCCTGCTCTTAAGTCTGGTATCTTTAGACAGATCAGAGGTTCTGAAGAATCATTCTTGATTGCTGGTGGTGGTGCTAGTGATAACCCTCCTAGATATACCATTGCTAACCCCTCTGGTGCATATACAAACACTCAAGGACTTGGGTGGACTACTACAACCGCAGCAGGTGCTGCAACTCTTACAGCAGGTGCTGGTCTAGTTGCTATTACTGCTGGTGCTGCATGTACTATCAAAGCTGCCGCTGCCATTGGTATTACTGCTGAAGCAAACGTAACAGTTGTCGGTGCTTCTATTTTCCTAAATTAAATTATGAAAACTTGGTCTATTGCTCCTCTGTTTGTGCAACCAATTGCATCAACAGAGATTGAAGAAACATTGTGTACACAATTAAAAGAAATTTCGGAAGACGTATATTGGTTCTCCACTGATGGAATCGATATTACGTCTAAAGATAAACAAATTCTTGATAAACATAAAGACCTTCGATCTAGTATCAAAGAGATTTCTGAAGATCTTGTTACTCAACTTGGGTATGATTGTGATATTCAACTCACTACATCTTGGTTGCATAAATTGCCACCAGGACACGAGGTTCGTGCCAAAACTATCTACAACTCTTGGTATACTGGTATGATATTCTTTGATGAATACACAGAAAAATCTGGTGATATTGAATTTTTTGTTGACCCTCAAGGTATTCATGTTGTCCCCGCTGAGTGGTCTCAATGGACAGCACCATTCATCCGTTTGTCACCTAATGCAAATCACATGATGATGTTTCCCAGTCATGTAAAACATAGGGTTTACACGAACACTTCAGACACTGATAGATTGTGTCTTACATTTAACGTCATGCCTAAAGGACAGACGGGAAGCGACGAATCTACGTTTATTTACTGATGTGGAATGTAACTCCTATATTTGCCAAACCATTACTAAACACTTATGTAGATCTTGGTATTTGTGATGATCTAAAAAAAGTCTGTGCCCAGATGAAATGGAATGAAGACACTTGGGAGACTGGATATAAAAGTGGAGCGAGTAAAGACACTCATGTTCTGCATACTATGGACAGATCCGTGTTGAAATACTTTGAAGATCTTTTTAATGAATGTGTGAGAAGTTATCTTGGGTATCAAAATTTTATACAGATAACAACATCTTGGTTTACTAAAACATACCCTGGTGGTTTTGCTGCAGAACATGTACATACTAATTCATGGTATAGTGCGGTGTTGTATTTTGATGAATATAATGATGACTCTTCAAAATTAAAACTTATCGAAACTCCTTCACCCATTCTTCCTCTGCAGGATGAATATAACATATTCAATGCAGGAGCTTATATGGTTCCACCACAAAAAGGTCTGATGGTCATGTTTCCCAGTGAAGTTCGTCACCTTGTGACACCAAATAATTCTGATCAGACTCGATATTCAATCGCTTTTAACATGATGCCCAAGGGTCCGTGTGGCAGTGGCGATTCTGCACACCACTATTGACAGGGGCACCCCTCTCTGCTATACTACATAGGTACTGAAGAGACACCCATGGATTCCCTGTCGCACATCTTTGTCAACTTTTCAAAGCGTAAAATGACTTTGGTTGATGATGAAGGTTATGAAAAGGATGTACAATGGAGGTTTGATGATGAGGGTGCGGAAGGATTCTCTGAAACAATCTCGGAAGTTCAAGAGATTATTGACAACAACATGATCACTTATTGCTTTGCTGTAAAATGATTGGACCGATTGGTATTACGCTGCGTCAAGCAGAAGATCACTTTGATTTCATCATGGATCTAACAGAATCCCAACATGTTTGTTGGAAAATTGTTCGTCCTGATGGAAAGTCTGCAATGATGGTTCCTGTAAATGAGATCCCTCCTGTTGCAGATGAAATTCAACAGCAAGCAGAAGAATTTAGAAAAAAATTCCTGGAGGAAAATGCGACCTGAAACTCGTAAATCTATGGAAATGCTTTGGTCAGCAAAATGGAACTTGCCAACAGCAGCAAAACATGCTAATCTTAGCAACAAGGAAATGAAAATTACTTTCAATGAGTATTGTCATTTCCATCCCCCGTCTTATAAGGTGCCAGATGGGAGTGTGGCGGAATAGGTAGACGCACCAGACTTAAAATCTGTTGAGAATTAATCTCGTGGGGGTTCAAGTCCCCCCACTCCTATAT
>MDSZ01048463.1_pt1 | contig 10349 bp, 8 predicted proteins | sample 811201 | NCBI WGS metagenome assembly MDSZ01 (sample SAMN05326647, study PRJNA326480) | marine metagenome | isolation source: seawater | place: Indian Ocean: North | collected 2010 | reverse complement strand
TAATTATGTTTAAGTTATTAATAATTATATGATTGAGTTTTAATAATTTATAAATATATTATTAAAATGTTTATTTTTTAAACGAACAAGTATAATTTACATTTGATAGTTTACATTTTTTAGGTGTTTCCTTACCAAAATAAGTCAATGATTCTTTAGTGGGGACAAAATACATAGCCAAGAACCATCCAGCACCAAAAACGCCTGCCAATATCCAACTAAAAGCCATTTTAGCTATACCTGTCGCGCCTTTTTCTTCGCAACCCTTTAACCATCTAAATGTCATATCTAATATTCCGTATGCAATAATGGCCAAGGAAAATACTAACCCGTCATTGTATTTATTAAATATAACACCCATTAAAAAATACAATGATGTAAATCCATGAAACCAAGCTCTAGCAGACGGCCATTTTACATATTTTAATGAACCAGGCATAGGGCTTTCAAGTATATCACAATAATCGCCTCGTGTAGAAGGGTCATTAAATGCTGCATCAACTTGTTTTTTAGAAGAAGACATACCTTTTAATAAAATTAATGGTAGTTGTGATATAAGCAAGCCTACTAAATATACAATACCTTTCATATCATAATTCATAAAAGAACTTAATATCGTAAATCCAATAATAATAAATGGTGATATGGAGGAATAAAAATGAGCTATATTTGTTAATGTAAATTGTATGGCGGTCATATTTAATATATAGATATATAAAATTATATATTAAATTAAACAAATACAATTTTCAAGACATCGTGAATATTATCGACTTGAATAAAAGTTATACCTTTTAAATATTCTTTTTCTTTGTATTTTTCATAAAATAGTTTAAAATCTTTTGCATTTTCTTTTGGGAATAAAAATGTTTTCACACCAGCGCGTATACCTCCTAAAATTTTTAAATTTAATCCACCAATAGCAGTTACACGACCTTGTAAATTTATTTCCCCTGTAATGGCCAAGTCATGTTTGATTTTTTTATTGTTTAACAAACTAAATAAAGTAACGGTTATAGCAGTGCCTGCTGAGGGACCATCTTTTGGAACCGCACCTTCTGGACAATGAATATGCATACCTTGCAATTTATTTTTCTCAAAACTTTTCAATAGTTCTATTTTTTTAGTTTCAGGTGTTAATTTCCATGCAAGTGTTTTAGCCACTGTCATACTTTCTTTCATGACATCGCCTTGTAATCCAGTTAGTTTCAAGTCTAAAAAATTAGTGGCAGGAATAAACATACTTTCAATGGGTATAATTCCTCCCATTCCCAATGCATTGGCCCATAAACCATTTATGATACCGACGCTAGATTCACTGTGTATTTTTTTATGATTTATTTCATGCCTTTCTTTTAAATAATGTTCTTTTATATCTTTCTTTGATATAGTAACAGGTAGTTCAATGTTATCGTCTGAATTATTTAATATTTTTAAATTAATTTCACTAATAATTTCAAATAATATTTCTTTTAATTTGCGTACACCAGATTCATTTGTGTATTGTTCTATTATGTAAGTGATGACTTCATCAGAAATATATACGGTATTTTCTAGTTTCATGTTTTCATATATTTCAGGTAAAATGTAGTCTTTTGTAATAACTATTTTATCTTCAAGAGTTAAATTATCGAATTTAACTCTGTGGATTCTATCCAATAAAACTCTATCAATTACCGATACATCATTATATGAAAAAACAAATAAAGCTTTGCTTAAATTTAAATCGATTCCATTGAAATATTTATCTTGAAAGCATTCGTTTTGAGTACCATCAATTAAGTGTGTTAATATACCTATTATTTCTTTACCATTTTCCGTGCGACTTACTTTATCTAATTCATCTATAAAAATGATGGGGTTCATACATTTACTATCCATCAATATATTAACTATTTTACCCCATGTAGAACCTACGTAAGTATAATTATGACCAGCAAGAGTACTACCATTACTAGAACCTCCCAATGCTATAAAAGAGAAAGGTCTTACAACACCATCTTTATCTTTTAAACATTGTGCTAATCCTTTTCTAGCCAATGATGTTTTACCTACCCCAGGAGGTCCTTCAAATCCAAAACAATAACCTGTTTGTTTTCCCGTTATCCATTGACCAATTACTCTTTCAATTTGTCGTTTTGCTTTTTTATGACCATAAATAGATGTTTCAAGAGTATTATGTATATCATCCATACTTTCATTAATTTTATTCCACGATGTGTTAATATCTTTGATTTGTGATAATAAATTTTTATTATTATATAATGAAAAATCTTTTTTGTATAATTTTACTAGCGGTGTTATAATATCTTGATTATTTTGAAATTTATGTAGTAATAAAGAAATTTGTTCTTTCATGTATTTACTTTTTTTTCCAGAATGACATATTCGTTCTTTTTTTATGTTGTTTTGTTTTAATAACTGGTTAATCATATTGATGTTTTTTACCAAGTCTTTTCTTTTACCTTTTGATAAATTAGAAATCAACATATTGATGCTTTCTTTGTTTAAATAAGAAACATGTTCGTTTTGTAATGTAGTTGTGAAATTTTTAATTTCCATAATAGTATAATGATTTTTACGTACAAATGTTTCATTAAAATTGTATTTCTTAGATTTGTCCAATGAATTTATCATTTTTATAAAAGTTTCGTTTATAGTTTTCATAAGAACCAAGATTTCCTCTTGTTTAAAAATCCCAAAAGGTATTTTTAAAAGACCATCCAAGTATTGTCTAGCTTTTGAACCGGAATCTTCTGATTTTGATTTTACTTCTTTTAATTTTATCATAGCTTTTTCTTTAATACTATCTGAAGCTTTCATTAAACATATTTGTTGTTCAATAGGAATATTATTTTCATCAAAATTGGATAGTGATTTTGTATATTTCATAGTGTTTTTCATAGCATCACGAAAATATTTTTTGATGGTCCATGGTAAACTATCAAACAATAAAGTTTGTTCAGTCGTATCAATTTGTGAACTAGAGTCGTTGGATAATAAATCATACAATAAATATGCCAAATATTGAAATTCAGGGTCTTCTTTTTTCATCAATAATTGAATTAATGTTTTTCTTTGTGAAAATAAAGGTGCGTTTATAAATTCTTTTACGATTTGCGAAATAGTTTTTTGTTTTATTAAATTTGTTTGATTAATGTATCCAAGATATCTTTGAAACAATTCTTTATTGTTGTAAACTAAAAAATCTTTTAATATCAGAGTATCAATAAAACAAACATAATCGTGTGTCATAAAAGATGGTTCGGAGGGTTTTTCATTTAACAATTCATTTTTTCTATCATTTAGATAAGGCTCATTTAAACAAGAAAGTAGCATATTATCAACAATGCCAGAGATGATAATAGTTTGCTTGGTTTCTTTGTTATGCAATGATATTTTTATACCTGAAATTTTCAATTGGTAATTTTGAGATGTTCTGGCAAGGTCAAAACAGTCAAAATTTTTTGCCGACTCAATTATCATAAAATCTTCAACTATTCTGTTTTTGGATATTAATTTCTTAACATTTTTTTTTGAACTATTCCAGTTTAATAATTTATAACTAATTGGATGAAAATATGATTTGATAATGTTATATAAATATTGATTTTCTTCTGTAATAACACTATCTAAATATTTATCATTAAAAACAATAGATAATAAATCATTTATATTGTTGGTACCATTTGTTTTAAAAATGGTAGATAATTCTGTATATACTTCTTTTATTTTGAGGTCAATATTTTTATAATCAATATTACCATCGTTGTTTTTTAAAGAAGTTACTATATTGTTTAATTCTTCATAAATTTTTTCAAGACTTTGTATACAGATATTATAATCACTAGCTGTAATTATTTCCATTTTTTTATATTTTTGAATTGATAAAATCGTAGTACGTATTAAATTTTTTAGTTTATTTGTTTTTTTGATATATTCCAGTTTCACCGTATGATATTTGTTTGTATTTGATTTTTTTTTGGAGGAACTTTTGATTTTTTTGTTTGGCATATATATAATTATAAATAAATTAAGATTTAATATCTAACTTTCCCTAAATATAATTAAAAATAGTGATTTTAATTATATTTATTTTACAATTTTACAAATTTTCTATATACTTCATATAAAAATTTAAAAAACGTAGCGGATCAAAAAAAATCGTAGAAACAGAAAAATGATTCGCGCCGTATTTTTTATAATTTTCAAGTGTTTTATAGTCATATATACCACCACCAGCAATAACTTCTACATCATTATATTTATTTTTTATATATTTTATTATATTGGTAGTGTAAGGTATTAATTTTCTTCCACTTAAACCACCTTCTCGCACCTTTAATGTATTGGAACAATGAAATTGGCGAAAACCTTGGTTATAATAACTATCAATCAATTTTTTATCACAAGTTGGTGATAATTTTATAATACACCATGTACGTTCTTTATTTAAAAAAGGTTTTAAATTAGGAGTGATTAATTTTTTATTTAAGTTGGGACAGCTTATGTTTATTTCAATATTCATGTTGTTTGGTATTTTGTTTACCATAGGTTCAATATCACTTTCTTTCATTATAACCAAACTAACAATATGGTTAGTATTTTTATATTTGTTGACAGCCCATTCTATACCTTTATTTCTTAAACCTATTTTGTTTACCCACCCACCATGAGTATATGAATATCTTAGTGTTTTAAAAATTTGCATAATAAGTCCTGGTCTAGGATGTAATGTAAAACTACCTTTAATAGAAGTAGTAGTATTATTAAAATGTAAATAATTCCCAAAAGGCGGGCTAATAAATAACATATATAATAAATTGAATAATTATGTTTATATGTTATTTATAAGATAATAATTAAAAATAGATAATGGAAGAAAATAAAATAAACTATTATAAAATATTTCTTAATGACGGTTGTAAAGATGAATTTGTAGCATGGTTTGTAGAAGTGATGCAAAAAAAACACGGGATATCAAAAGAAAAACTAGTAAATTTTCTTGGAAAACAATTAAACCCTTGGGTTATACAATGTTTATCATGGGGATTCTGTTATAATATAGCTTTGAGAGTTTTTAAACCAATGCAAATAATGTATAAATGCAAATAATTTAAAATAATTAGTATATATTATTTAATAATGGGCATCCCTACATATTTTTCTCATATAGTAAAAAATCATTCAAAAATAATAAAAAAGTTAATAGAACTAAATAAAAATGTGGATAATTTATACTTGGATAGTAATTCTATAATTTATGATGCTTTGGCAAAATTAGCAAAGATGGATAATACATATGAAGATATAAATGAATTTGAAGATATATTGATAATGAACGTGTGTGATAAAATAAAGGAATATATTGAAATAACCTTACCTACAAATCGAGTTATCATAGCATTTGATGGTGTAGCACCTGTTGCAAAATTAAAACAACAACGAGATAGAAGATATAAGTCAGTATTAGAAAAAGATATATTTAAACAAATACAAAAAAAAGAAATAAACATGCAAAAAGACAACGAAGAGTTTACGGTAAATAAATGGAATAAAACGGCTATAACACCGGGAACAGATTTCATGAAAAAAATGAATATAGGGGTATCATCATATTTTAACAACTACAATGATAATAAAACATTAAATATAGTTGTTAGTGGTACAGATGTGGAAGGTGAAGGAGAACATAAGATATTTGAATTTATTAGAAACAATGTATACGAACATAAATCAAATGTAACGCTTATATACGGATTGGATGCAGATTTGATTATGTTATGTATAAATCATCTGCCTGTTACAAGAAATCTGTATTTATATAGAGAGACCCCAGAGTTTATTAAATCATTAAATAGTGATTTAAATCCTAATGAAAATTATGTCTTGGATATTCCGATGTTATCAAAAGAAATAAAAATAGGTTGGAATAATAGATATCAAGTTGGTGGATTAAATAATAATAGTAAGTTGTATGATTATATATTTATTTGTTTTTTTCTTGGAAATGATTTTTTACCACATTTTCCAGCTGTAAATATTAGAACAAATGGTATTAATATATTATTGGAAGCATATAACACTGTAATGACAGAAAAAGATTATTTATTTAAAGATGGTAAAATAATATGGAAAAATGTAAATAAGTTTGTAAAGTATTTATCTGATTGTGAATACGATAATTTAATAGAAGAATATAAAATACGTGGCAAAAAAGAAAAATACAGTTATCCCAACGAAACCGAAGACGATATGTATAAAAAGTATTTAAATATACCTTCTAAAAATAGAAGAGTTGAAAAATACATTGACCCTTACAAACCATATTGGAAAAATAGATATTACAAATCATTGTTTAATAATGATTATAATAATGATTTTACTAAAAAAGTATGTATGAATTATTTGGAAGGATTGGAATGGGTAATGAATTATTACACACATGGTTGTATTGATTGGAGATGGAAATACAATTATAATTACCCACCATTGTTATCAGATTTAATAAAATATATTCCACAATGGGAGTGTAATTTTTTAGAAAAGAAATCAAAAAATCCAGTAACCAGTCAAGTTCAATTGGCATATGTGTTACCCAGGTCTAGTTTGTATTTGATTCCTAATAATAAATATTTGACGTTATTAAAACATGTTCCTGAATATTATGAAAATAATGGTGATTTGCAATGGGCTTTTTGTAAATACATATGGGAAAGTCATGCGGTATTACCGGATATAGATATAGAAAATTTGGAATATTTATTAAATAAATAATTATAGATTATTAAATAATTATAGATTATTAAATATTTGCAGACTTTATAATATTTTTTGTTTAATTATAATATTTATCTAATATTTATAATTAAATAAATATCTACTATACAAATATATGGCAGAAATAGTAAATGAGAATTTAGAAACCATAGGTCAAATAAAGGACCGGAATGAGTTTAAACAATATGTTAAAGACAATCGTTATGTTATGGTAAAGTTTTCCGCTGAATGGTGTGGTCCATGTAAACGTATAGCACCAGCATTTAAAAACTATTTTAAATCAGCATTATCTTTTAATAAAGATATAAAATTGATTTTGGTTGATATAGACAAAGATAGTGAAGTATCTAATTTGTTACGAATTAGAAGTGTTCCAACGATGGTTACATATGTTAATGGTGTCTTGGAATATTCATGCAATAGTTCTGCTGAAAACGATGTAAAACAATATTTTGAAAAATCGATAGTTAAAATGAATGAATATAATAATTCTACAAAATATTTTACAAATGTTGAGTAAAGAAAAGCGTTGGGTTTAAAAACATCATTGTATTTGTTATATTGGGGTCAACATTATAATAAGGTAGTAATAAAATAACAGATTCCTGTTCATTGTCTGTTACTATTTTAGTATATAAATAAAATTCATTTTTCATTTTATTAAAATTACTTTTTGAAAAATAATCATTTGTAATTTGTAGTATAGATGAAGTAGGTATTGGATTATTAAAAATATTATTTTTATACCAACTTGTTGTTGTATGACTTGAAAAAAAACGTATATTTTGCTGTAAATTTTGAGGTTTTGTAATTTGAAAATTTTCAGGTATATTTTCTATACAATACGCTGCATAATATGAAAATATTATATGTATATCATTTTTTAACAATTCTTTGTATATTTTTATAGTACTTTCTATATTTTCAAAATTATTAATAAACGGTGGTGATATAGAAAGTAGTCCAAATATTGTATTTTCTATTATATACTTGAATTCTACTAAGTCTTCGTTGTTGGAATTATAATCCAGGTTTTTATGTTGATATTTCCAGTAATATTTAAATAAATCAGGTCTTTCTTTTAAAAGAATATTAAATATAGACCATTTAAAAAAAAATTGACCTATCCATAATTCTTCATCAGCAAAAAAAAATTTATTGTAATGTTTTTTTGTAAGTAGTGTTTTAAATAAAAAATAGGAGGCTAAATTTATTTCGTCATCGTGTATCCCATCTTTTTCTTTGGTATATAAAGTCATATGTCTGCATAAAGCCATTAAATAAGAATCGGACTGAAGATATCTATAATTATTATTTGAATTTATCATAATATAACAAAATAATAAGCTGAATAGTTGTTTGTTGTCTTTTTCTGTATTGTAATGTGAATCAATGGCATTGAACCTTGGATAATCTGGATATAAAGATTGCAAAGACAAAACAATATAATTTAAATTTGTTTTTTCAGAAAATTTTATGCTAAGTTTATTGAATAATTGTTTTATAGTTATGATATTTATGCTATTATTTTTAAAGTAATATTTCGGAGAATTTGGTATAAAATATTCAGATAATTTGTAAATTTTAGTGAATTTTTTATTTTGTAATTTAAGTTTTTTTTTACTACATTCACATAATTCCATCCAAGATTCATGAGGTTCTTGGATATCTAATAAATCATTAATAATAATATAACTATTGTAGATATTTGAGTCATTCATATAATAATATAATAAATTGTTTATAATTAATTATTATTATATATTTTTTATAATATATGGATTCTTTGGATTTAGATATCAACAATTATGATTTAAATGATATATTGAATCTATTTCAATTAAACTATAATTTTACAGAAGAGGATTTAAAAAAAGCAAAATTAATTACATTAAAAACACATCCAGACAAAAGTTCTTTGGATGTGAAATTTTTTTTATTTTTTAGAAAAGCTTATAATTTGATTTATGAAATTTATAAATTTCGACATAAAAAATTTACATCAGCTCAAAAAATTGAATATGGTCATTTAAAACATGAATATGAGCAAGACAATGAATCAAATAAAATGTTACTAAATAATGTATTATCAAATAAGTCACAAAAAGAATTTAATGTATGGTTTAATAAAATATTTGAAGAATTTAAAGTAAGAGATGAATCCAACGATGAAGGATATGGAGATTGGTTTAAATCTGAACAAGATATAGATAATATTAAGGTTACAACAAAAAATGATTTTAATAGACAATTTAATAAAAAGAAAAATATGGCTAGAGAACACCAATTATCTATTTACAATGGGGTTCAAGATTTAAATTCAAGTAATAATAGTTATGAATTGTCGAGAACCAAACCGGTTAAATATAGTTCTGACATATTTAGTAAGTTATCTTATGAGGACTTGAAAGTTGCACATACGGAAACGGTAGTACCAGTGACAAATGAGGATTATAACAACCATAGAAAATTTGATAATGTGGAAAATTTAAAAACATATAGAAATCGCGATACATTAAAAAACCCTATTTCATTAGAGCAGTCTAGAAAGTTATTAAGAGAAAGAGAATACAATATCAATAAAAATAATACAGAACGCGTATTCGAATTACTTAAAAAAGATGAAGAAATTGAAGAAGCAAATAGAAATATATGGGCTAATATTAGATTGTTAAAATAAAATAATTTATTTATAATAATTATATTATTTAAATATATATAGATGGATATAGTAAAGGTATTTTCTTTATTTATAATATTGAGTGTTATAGGTATTCTTTATGATAAACATATTAAAAAATATCGCGATGAAGACAATTTAAATAAATATAATTTGATACAAAAGTATTTATTCAACGATAAAACAATACTTGATGGTCGCCCTATATTATGGATTCATATAAAACATGATATTAATAGTAGATATTGGTTGAATTTTATGTCAAAAAATACGAAATTTTTAAATCAAAGTTATAAAGAATTATGTATAGAAAGTATTATAAAGCATTGTGGTAATTCATTTAATATTTGCATTATAGATGATGATAGTTTTTCAAAAGTTTTACCGAATTGGTCTGTAGAAATAAATAAGCTTGCTGACCCAATTAAAGAACATATTAGAACTTTAGGCTTATTGAAAGTGCTATATAAACACGGGGGTATGATTTTACCAAGTCATTTTATATGTTTAAAAGATATGATACATATACATGAAAAAATGACAGGATATGGCAAATGTTATGTAGGTGAAGTTGTCAATCATACAAGAACCCATGATAGTAAATTATTTACTCCTAGTGTAAAAATAATGGGATGTGAAAAAAATAATAATACAGTAAACGAGTTTATTTCTTATTTGGAAAATGCAGCGTCTACAATACACAATGATTTTTATAAATTTGAAAGCGTTTTAAATTATTTACATGCATCAATCAATACATATAAAATGAATGTTATACCGGCGATAGATTTGGGTATAAAAAATACAGAAGGTAAGATGGTTGTCATCGATGATATGATGGGAAATTCTCCAATGAATTTGAAATGCAATAAATTAGGTGTCTTGGTAG
>MDSZ01140947.1_pt1 | contig 10350 bp, 11 predicted proteins | sample 811201 | NCBI WGS metagenome assembly MDSZ01 (sample SAMN05326647, study PRJNA326480) | marine metagenome | isolation source: seawater | place: Indian Ocean: North | collected 2010 | reverse complement strand
TTTTTATGATATTTTGTTGGCTGAATACCAAAATTTTTGAGAATATGTTTTCCAGCTATTTCAGTAGACAATCTAAATAATGAACTTTTATAAAAAACATATAAAATTTGGTTTAAATAATCCTCATCATCTGTAGATACTATGATTTTTGTTTTTTCGTTTGAATATTTACTAATCAACTCTGGAAAACTTGAGTCAATTAATCTCCTCTTTTTATGTTTTTTTTTTGGCCAAGGATCAGGAAATAAAATAGTGATATGTTTGAAATATACCGACTCAATAAATTTTAATAATCCACGAAAGTCTAAATTCGATAAAAAAAGATTTTTTAATTTATACCTTTGGATTTGTTTCTGTAGATTTATCGATCCTTTAATAAATGGATCACATCCAACAAAAAGTTCTTTTTGGTTTTGCAAAGATTGAAAAAGAAGATTTTCACCAACGCCAAACCCAATCTCAAGATTTATATTTTTACAACCCTTGAGTGCTTTCTTTAATTTTTGGATGTTAGAACTATTAAAAAAAAAATTGGAATCTTTAAGTTGTTCTAATTTTTTATGATCTAACTTTCTAGGGCACCTTCTCCCGTAAAAATTTAGCACTATAAATTTTCTTTAAATAATTCTTTGCTACGAGTGGATTCCCATGAAAATGTTCCTTTTTCTGAATTAAAATCTCTACCAAAATGTCCGTAAGTAGAAGTTACCTCGTAAATAGGTCTGTCTAACCTCAGAAAATTTTTAATACCGGAGGGAGATAAATCAAAATTACTTTTTATTAACTCTATGATTTTTTCTTTTTGACTGTTGCATTCTTTGTCAACTTTAACAAAAATAGAAATTGGTTCAGCTATTCCTATTGCATACGAGAGTTGTATCAAACATTTACTGGTCAATTCACTTGCCACAATATTTTTTGCCAAATATCTTGCCATATAAGCTGCAGACCTATCAACTTTTGTATAATCTTTACCAGAAAATGCTCCGCCTCCGTGGGGAGCGGCACCTCCATAAGTATCAACAATAATCTTTCTACCAGTTAGTCCTGCGTCACCATCAGGTCCACCAATAACGAACCGTCCAGTAGGGTTGGTTAGAATTTTATCTTTTGAAGGCAATGAGTAATCAGGTATTGCCTCCTCAATAATTTCTATAATTTTATTTCTTATTTCTTGATTGTTTGCGCTTTCTTCATGTTGGCTAGAAACAACAATTGAAGTAATTTCATGAGGTTTATTGTTCTTGTACAAAACACTAACTTGACTTTTCGAATCAGGTCCAAAAAAGGAGTCATTTTTATGTCTAAAATTTGCAAGGTTTTTTAAGATTTTGTGACTTAAATCAATAGGTGCGGGCATTAAATTTTTTGTTTCATTGCATGCATACCCAAACATAATTCCTTGGTCACCTGCACCAACTAAATTACTAGACTCGTCTTTATCTACACCTTGAGCGATATCAGACGACTGATCATGTAAAAAGTTCTGAATCTGCAAATTTTTCCAATGAAATCCATCTTGCTCATAACCAATTTCTTTAATCTTATTTCTTATAACTTCTTCAATTAAATTATTATTAATTTTATCCTTGTTTTTCTTTAAATTGACCTCTCCAGCGACCACGATTCGATTTGTAGTGGCCAAGGTCTCGCATGCGACTCTTGAATTATTATCGTGCGTCATGTATAAATCTACAATTGCATCTGAAATTTGATCGCAAACTTTATCTGGGTGCCCTTCAGAGACAGACTCACTTGTAAATATAAAATCTTCAGGAAATTTGTTCATTATAATTTTAAAGTTTTCTTTTATTAGAAAATAAAAACTCTATTAAGCAAAATAATATCAATAATACAACAAAAAGAATAAATATTAAAAAATTCCCATACTTTTCAAACGGAGTTGTGAAGACCAATGTTTGGATTTTTATATCAAAATATCCCTCAGAATCTAACTTCATTTTCTTTAAAATTTTTCCTCTATTATCAACCGCAACAGAAATACCTGAATTGGCTGATCTAAGAAAAAAAACTGATTTTTCAACTGATCTAAAAATTTGAGCAGCAAGATGCTGTCTTGGTCCAGTTGTTTTTCCAAACCAAGCATCATTAGTAATATTTATCATAATAGATGATTGCTCAGCTCCTGATGTTTGAAAAATTGCCTCATAACAAATTGATGGCTCAAAAAATATTTCTAAATTATTGACTATAAGTTTAATTTGATTCTCTTTACCCCCCTCACTAAAGTCTGTTGAGCCAGGGGTTAATTTAAAGAGGTTTAAAACACCCCTTAAAGGAACAAACTCACCAAAAGGAACGAGTTTTTTTTTATCGTAAAAGGAGAGAGTCTCGTTATTAAGTAAATATAATGTATTATAAATTTCAAAACCATTTTTTTTAAAAACTCTTCTTAAGCCTCCTGTTATTATTTTCGTATTTTTGGGAATTTTACTTGTAAGATAAGAAATTAAATCATTTTCTTCATTTAAAAAAAAGGTTAATGCAACTTCCGGCCACACTACAATAATCTCTTTATCATAAAAATTATTTTTCGTTGTGAGATTTAATAATCTCTCTAAATTTTTTTCAAATAATAATTTATCCCATTTGTCTTTTTGGTCGATATTTGGCTGAACTATTCTAACAGTCAGTTCATCATACTCGCCCTCATTAGGGTGATCGAAAAGATGAAATGAAAATAGAAAAATTGGAAAGAAAAAAAAGGTAAAGAACATGGTTTTCCAATTATTCCTATTTATTAATGAAACTAAAAAACCAATCCAAATTAGTGTTAAGAAACTTAGCCCATAAACTCCTATATATTTTGAAATTTGAATAAACTCTTCTTTAAAGGCCCAAATATGTGCAGTTAAATTAAAAGGAAGCCCACCAAAAACATATGACCTAATAATTTCTGCTAGAAAAAAAGCACTCGCAATAATTAATGATTGAAAAAATATAAAGTTTTGCTGAAAAACTTTTAAGTAAATTTTACTAATTTTTAAAATATATACAGGAATTACAAAAAAAACTCCCATCAAAATTGGAAATAAAAGCGATATAGGGGCCAACAGAAAATGTCTCTCATAAATGAGAAATGGAGAAACTATCCAGTGCATTGAGCCTAAAAAAAAACCTATACCGAAAAGCCAACCTCTAACCAATGAAATTCTAATTGGATTTTCTGATAAACTGTTTTTTACAAAAAACCAGTATGAAAAGATTACGACTGGCAAAAGAAAAAGAAAAGAAAGAGAAAACCCTAAAAAAATTCCCAATACAGCAAAATTAAAGCCAGTATATTTTTTCATTATTTTAAAGAGACTAAGATTCTTTTTATTTTTCTTGTATCTGCTTCAAGAATTGTAAATTCCAATATTTTATCATAGTTAATAACCTCTCCCCTTCCGGGAATTCTTCCCAAATAAAAAAATATAAAGCCTCCCAAAGTGTCTATTTCCTGATTTTTATCAATTTTAAGCTTTACTCCTATCTTCTCTTCAAACTCATCGATAGGTGTTCTAGCAGAAATCTCATAGTTTTTTTTAGAAACTTTTTTAATTTCCTCAATTTCTTCAAAATCATGCTCATCTTTAATTTCCCCAACAATCTCTTCAACTAAATCTTCAATGGTTACCAGACCATTGGTTCCACCAAACTCGTCAACAATAATTGACATATGAATTTGTTCTGATCGCATTTTTAAAAGCAAGTCTAATATTTTCATTGTCGGAGAAGAAAATAAAATTTTCCTAACTATTTTTTTTGAAATTTTTAATTTTTTTTTTTGGGAACTATTATTATGTATCTTTTCAAAAAGATCTCTGATATGGATCATGCCCTGAACTTTGTCAAGATTACCATCAAACACAGGAATTCTTGAATGTTTAGTCTTATCAATAAATATTAAAAGCTCGTTGTAAGTTGTATCAATCGAGACGGCATCAATATCCGCCCTAGGAATCATAATATCTTCTATACATTTATCACTTAAATTGATTACATTTTTGAATATATTTCTTGTTCCGTCATCAATGTTACCAGATCCATTTACATCATCTTCTATTAAATCTTCTAATACCTCTTTAATATTCTCTTTTTCGGAAAATTTTATTAGGTTTTTAAATTTATTCAAAAGTTTTAGCATTTTAATACGGTGATAATATTTCTAATTTCGTTAAAACAGAAACTTCCTTGTCTTTCATAATATTAAAGTCCTTTTGTTTTTCATGAGTAAATCCAAATAAATGAAGAACACTATGAACTGTCATGTGTGTCAAATGGTGTGCAAAAGTTTTATTTTCAAAACTAGATTCCTCTAAAACTTTTTCAAGTGAAATAACAATATCTCCTAATATAACTTTTTTTTTTTTCGGTTCAAAAAACCTGGTTTCATTATGAGGGAATGACAATACATTTGTGCTTTTATTAATAAAAGAATATCGCTTGTTTATTTTTTTTATTCCTAGATTATTCGTAAGTAGTATAGAGAGGTAGAAGTCTTTCTTAAATGATATTTCATTAAAAACCTGAGCAACTGCTCTATTAATTATTACCTTAATAGGCTTTTTTTGAAAAGTTTCAACATTCTCAAAAATAAAATCAATCATATGTAACCTCAAACATATTCTTTTCCGACACCTTTATCTTTTTCAAATTTTTCATATTGTGTTACTATTTTGGAAACCAATGGGTTTCTGACAACATCATTTTCTGAAAATTCAATAAAACCAATATCTTCAACTCCCTTTAAAATATTTATAGATTCTCTAAGACCTGATTTAGTTCCTGACGGAAGATCCACTTGAGAAAGATCACCATTAATTATCATTTTCGAGTTTTCTCCTAATCTTGTCAGAAACATTTTCATTTGTATAGAAGTAGTGTTCTGCGATTCATCTAAAATTATAAATGCATTTGACAGAGTTCTTCCTCTCATGAATGCCAAGGGAGCAATTTCAATAAAACCGGATTCAATTTTCTTGATAACCTCTGAAAAGGAAAGCATGTCATTGAGTGCATCGTAAATGGGCCTCAAATATGGATCAATTTTTTCTTTGATATCTCCGGGAAGAAACCCAAGTCTTTCACCAGCCTCAACTGCAGGTCTTGTTAAAATAATTTTCTCTATCTCACCAGATTTCAGCATTGAAACTGCATAAGCTACGGCCAAGTAAGTTTTCCCTGTCCCAGCTGGTCCACAACAAAAAACCATTGGTTTTTTTTTTACTAAATTAAAATAATCTAGTTGTTTTTTTGTCCTTGGCTTTATAATTTTCCTTCCTGCTACAACACTTATTGACTCAATCACTTCATATTCCTTTATTGGCTTTAATTCGTTGTTTTTAAAAATTTTAATAATAGCTTCTAACTCACCTGTATCAATTATCTTGCCTTCTATGGCTCCGTCATAAAGCTTATTTAAGATTATGCTGGTGGTTTCGACATTTTTTTGCAGACCTTCAATCTTAAGATAATTTCCCCTGGGTAGTATAAAGACCTTAAAAACATCCTCAAGTTTTTTTAAGTTTTCATCATTACTTCCAAAAATCACTGGAAGAATTAAATTATCATCAAAGGAAATACTTTTGGAAAAGATATCAGTATTTTTTTTATTTTTTTTTTTCAAAACTTTTATGAATTTATGATTTTTCCATGAAATGAAAAGGACGTCAATTTCTCAATTTTAATTCTAAGAGTTTTTCCTATTAAATTTACCTTAGAAAAAACGTGAACAGGTTGTAAATATGGTGTTCTTCCAACAAACTGGTCGGTTTTATTTGTTCTTTTTGTGAATAAAACTTCAACCTCTTTTTCAAGGAAAGAATTGTTATAATTATTTTGTTGATCAAGTAAAACTTTTTGGATTTTTTTGAGTCTTTTATTCAAAACTATTTCATCAATTAAATTTTTGTCAAGCGAGGCAGGTGTTCCAGGTCGAGGAGAATATTTGAATGAATAAGAGCTTGCAAATCCAACCTTGTCAATTAGGTCTAAAGTTTCTTCAAAATTCTGTTCTGTTTCACCAGGGTATCCTACAATAAAATCAGATGAAAATGCTATTTCAGGGACACGTTTTTTAATTTTCGAAATTAGATCCAAATAATCTTTTTTAGTATGTTTTCTATTCATTTTTTTTAGTATTGAATCTGAGCCAGACTGAACTGGCAAGTGAAGAAAAGGCATAAGCTTTTTATTAGAACTATGCTCTCTTATTAATTCATTAGAAATATCCCTTGGATGTGAAGTCAAATATCTTATTCTTTTTAATTTATCTAACGATGAAAGAATTTTGCAAAGACCTGCCAGACTTACACTATTTTTCATTAAATTTTTATACACAGAGGAATTATACGCACTTACATTTTGACCAAGAAGAGTGAGTTCTTGAGCTCCATTATTTACGAAATTCTGTGCTTCCGCATATATACTTTCTACCGGTCTAGAATATTCAGATCCTCTTGTGTAAGGAACAACACAAAAAGTACAGAATTTATCACATCCTTCTTGAATAGTAAGAAGTTTAGAGACATTTTTATCTTGAGATGCAGGAAATGATTCAAATTTTTCTTCACATAGGAAACTGGTATGAATTGTTTTCTGGTTAGCAGTTGCAACTAATTTTGGAATAACCTGAATATTTTGGGGACCAACTACATGGTCTACAGATGAGTTTCTCTTTAGAACCTCATCACCTTCAGCCTGGGCAACACAACCCATAACAATTATTTTTATTTTTTTTCCTAATTTCTCTTGATTTTTTTTAAATATTGATAACCTTCCAAGATCAGAGTAAAATTTTTCACTAGCCTTTTTTCTTATGTGGCAGGTGTTGAGAATTGCTATGTCTGATCTTTCAAAATTCTTTGCTTTTTTAAAACCCTCATGAATTAAAAGCTCATCTATTTTTTCAGAATCATATTCATTCATCTGACAGCCATAGGTTTTTACATAAAAAGATTGGTTCATGAATTAATAATTAAATTAATTTTTACTTATTACAAGAGCATAAATTCATTTAGTCTAATTTTTTTTTCAACTTCGGTACTCTGAAAATCCTGACTAATTTGCGTTGCAATAAGATTATAACAATATTCTGCTGCTTTTTTTCTGTTTTTAAAAAAAGAAAATCTTTTAGGTTTGTGAAATTTTACCTTTACCTCACTAAATCCTAGTCCCATAAATTTCCATGCATGTGAAACAAGATCCATGTTCCCAAACCAAGCAAAAAAAGGTCTGAATTTTATTTCTATTGGAATACCATCCAGTTTACTGTAGGAAATAGAAATTGGTTGTAAATTAAGATTTCTGTTTTGTTCACCCTCTGTGACACCGAACAATGATGTTTTAAATGGCAAGACTCTTGAACCGTCACTAGATGTTCCCTCAGGGAAAAGAATTACACTGAAGCCTTTAGAAAGAGACTTTGTAATTTTACTAAGTTGTCCTTTGACTTTTACAAAATCTTCCCTGTTCACAAAAATGGTTTTGCCAAGTAAACAAAGTTTATTAATAAACGGCCATGATTGTATTTCGGATTTGGCAACAAAACGACCCTCGACTATTGACCCTAGTATAATGATGTCTAAATAAGAAATGTGGTTGGAAACAAAAAGTGTGTTTTTTATTTGGGGTAACCCCTCTAAGTTAATTTTAATACCAAAAATTTTTACTATTCCTTTAAAAAAGATTTTAAAAAAAAAGAAAAAGCTATTTCGTAACAGAAAATGGTTAATAAATTGAGAAAGGCCACATAGAAAAATCCATAAAAAAAAAGGGAAAATTCTCAAAAATGACAGAATAGGTGAGTAGAGCATTACTTGAAAGATAAATTCGAATATTTTTTAATTATATTTTTTGATTTTAAAATTATAAAAACATCTGTGGTATCAAATTTTTTGTCTACTACAGCACCCTGACCAACCCATGCTCCCACTCTTATATAAGCCTTAATAAGTGGTGGCAGTGTTCTAAATATCTTTTCTGAATCAATGTATTTAGGATTAATATGAGTTAGTTTTGCTCCATATTCTAAAAGTGGAGAGGTTGAATATTTTTTTGGTGGTTTGTGAAAGTGATTTAAGTAAGAAAGTTGACTCTTAAACTGTCGAAAATTTGAGGAAGGGAAACTTGCACAACCAAAAATTAAATCAACCTTTTTTTTTATTATGTAATAAGCAAGACCCCGCCATAAAAGTTTTATAATCCTTCCATCTCTATAATTTTCATGAACACAAGACCTTCCTGCTTCAAGCATTGATACGTTCTTAATTTTAAGTAAGTTTGTTAGGTCAAATTCTGATTCACTATAAAACTTCATTTTTTTTTCAATTTTGTGTTTTACTAAAAGTCTGTATGTTCCCACGACATAGTCATCAGAAATAGACCTATCAATCACAACAAGGTGGTCGCAGCATGAATCAAATTCGTCTGAATCTATTTCTATCTTTGTATCACCTTTAAAAAAACTTTCATGTCTAAGGGCTTTAGCCTTGTTTAATAAATGGTGAGGATCTTTTATTAGTTGAATCTTAAAATTTTTAAATGTGAAATCAAAGTCTTGCCGAAAACCAGGCTTAACAATTTTCTTTATTTGAGCTTTTTTAGATTCCGCCAACTCATTTGTTGACCATTTCTTTACAAATACAACATTTTTAGCAACATATTTTACTTTAGAAATTATCAGTTTGAACTTACCAATATTTGAAATTGAGTTGTTTTTTGATAACTTATTTTTTTTCTTTAATGGGAATACCATATAATTCTAGCCTATGATCTACTAATTCATACCCAAGTTCCTGAGCAACCCTTTTTTGAATCTTTTCAATTTCATCATTCTGAAATTCTACAACCTTTCCATTTCTTACATCTATAAGATGATCATGATGTTCCTCTGGAACTTCTTCATATCTGAATCTACCATCTTTAAACTCATGTTTTTCAATTATATTATTTTCTTCAAAAAGTCTGATTGTTCTATAAACAGTGGCGATACCGATGTTTTTGTCAATTTTTGAGGCTCTTTTGTATACCAATTCAACATCAGGGTGGTCTTTTGAATTTGAGAGAACCTCGACGATTATCTTTCTTTGGTCTGTCATTTTCAAACCTAATTCATTGCACTTCTTCAATAATGATGACATTAGTTATAAATTTTAAGTTTTTACTTCATTAAAAATTAAATTTTTAATACACAACACACAATTTTATTATAACATAACGGGACAAATAATGAAAAAAAAAGTTTTAGATATAACTAAATATGATTGTCCAATAACATTTATAAAAGCTAGGGAATTTATTAAAGATAATTGTGACATACAAAAGATAATTCTCATAAAAGGTAAAAAAGATTGTGAAAGATTAAAAAAATCTTTGGAAAAAAATTTTAAGATTAAAATAGAAAAAGTAGATAAAGATATTTTTAAATTGATGTTTATTTAAAAAGTCTAAGATGCATTAACAAAGCGTCAACTTTTTCTTCAGTTAGCTGATAATAATCTTTTCTTAATCCGTAAATTTTAAAATCTGTCTGTAAATATAACTGCTTAGCCTCTTTATTGTTTACACCCACCTCTAAAATTATTTTTTTAATTTGTTTATTCCTACAAAAAGCAACACAATCAGCAAGAATCTTTTTTGCTATCCCAAGCCTTCTATAAAGTGGGTCTACAAAAATTGTGTATAATTCAAGACTTTCTTTATTTCCGTTAGCAAGACAGAAAGCTCTGATCTTTCCTTCACTAACACAAATTTTTCCATAAAACGACTCATGTTTTATTAGAGATTTTAACTCACTTTCATCCCAAATATTGTCATTTAAATATCTGTTATTTTTAATCTGAAATTTAGCCAAGGGAGTTAAAAAGTTTTTACTTAAATTTAATAAGTTATAACTATTCATAATAAGTATTATGGTAAAAAATTTTAAAGTCTTTATCGCAATAACCATCAAAAAAAGATTGAGTCAGATCTTTTGCATTCGCATTGTAAAGTTTCACATCCTCCAATCGAAAAAATTTAAAGACACTTTTATCATCAGTGATTAATGATATCTTTTTCAATTTTTCTTTTTCTTTAAAATAAAAATTTTTAATACCAGCAATCTCATCAACCAGAACATTAGATTTTGCAGAAATTTTTTTATTTAAGATTTTAAATTGTTGAAAAAAAAATTTGCTTCCGAAAGTTTTAAAAATTACTAGTACATTTATTGATTTATTTGAATAAACACTTAAAAAAGGGGTAAAAGTTGACGAAGAATAGATTTTTGCACCTGAAGACAAAGCCAGTGCTTGACAAATTGATTTTAGTGAACGAATTCCAGTAAAACTTCCTGGACCGTTA
>MDSZ01127797.1_pt1 | contig 10350 bp, 12 predicted proteins | sample 811201 | NCBI WGS metagenome assembly MDSZ01 (sample SAMN05326647, study PRJNA326480) | marine metagenome | isolation source: seawater | place: Indian Ocean: North | collected 2010 | reverse complement strand
TCATTTAATCTATCGCGCTCATTAATGCCTTTGCTTTATTAACTGTCTCATTATATTCTTTTTCTGGTTTGCTATCAGCTACAATACCTGCACCAGCCTGTACGTAAAACTTATTATTTTTTATAAGTGCTGTTCTTAAAGCTATACAGGTATCGAATTCATTATTAGGAGTGAAATAACCAATGCCACCAGCGTATAGTTTTCTTTTATTTTTTTCCATTTGGTCTATTATCTCCATTGCTCTTATTTTAGGAGCGCCACTGACTGTTCCAGCAGGAAATCCAGAGAGCAATACTTCAAATATAGAAGTTTTTTTATTATAAGATCCCTCAACATTTGAAACAATATGCATAACATGGGAATATTTTTCGATGTTGAACTTTTCAGTGACTCTTACAGAGTTTATTTTAGATACCTTACCAACATCATTACGTCCTAAGTCCAAAAGCATTAGATGTTCCGCTAGTTCTTTTTTATCTTTTAAAAGTTCTTGGACATATTTTTTGTCTTCGTTTTTTGTATTTCCCCTTGGTCTAGTTCCTGCAATTGGTCTTATTGTAACTTTATTATCTCTTAAACGTACTAAAATTTCTGGACTACTACCCAAAACTTTAAAATCATCAAAATTAAAATAAAACATAAATGGAGAAGGATTAGATTTTCTAAGAAAATTATAAATTTCAAGAGGTTTTTTTTCAAATTTTCTTTCAAACCTTTGACTGAGGACCACCTGAAATATATCCCCTTTTTCAATATATTTTTTTGCTTTATTTACCATCTTTTTGAATCTTGACTTTGACGTATTAGAAAAAATTTTGTGTTTATTTTTTTTAAATGTAAATATTTTTGGTAGAGATATATTTGATAAATTATGAAAATAATTCAATCTTAGATTAACCTTTTGAAATTCGTTAACATAATCATTAATTTTTCTGTCGTGAAATATATTTTCTATGAGGTAAATTTTTTTCTTTAGATTATCATAAATAACTAAATTTCTTGGCCTCATAAGCCTAACATCAGGAATATCAAGATCATCATTGCAATTATCTGGAATTTTTTCAATGTATCTTATTATATCGTATGAAAAATAACCCACTATCATTGAACTCATTGAAGGCAAGTCTTTTGGTATTGTAATTTTGTAATCAGAAAAAAGTTTATTTAAAAAAATTAAAGGTTTTTTCTTAACTATTTTTTTTTTATTATCATAATATTCGGTAATCTTATTTCTTTTTATGTCCCATTTTTTATCAGGATACAAACCAATTATTGTATATCTACCTCTAATAGTTCCTTTTTCTACTGACTCAAAAATGAAACTGTTATTCTCTGATAGTAAAGATTGAAATATATTCTCAACTTTTCGGTAATCTAAACATTTATGAGACTTGAATAGGATTTGATTAATCTTCCCTTTATGGTTTTTTTTAAACTTTTGAAAATTTAAATTTGATTTCATTAAAATGAGTTTTTAACACGATTTAAGACTTTTTGGTTAATTCTAATATCGTATTTTTCATTTAAACTTAAATCATAAAAACTGTAAATTTCTTGAGCTAAATTTAGTTTTGCTTTAGCTTCATAGGATTTGTAATTTTCAGAATTTTCATTTATTTTTTTATAATCAGTTCTCTCACAAAAGATTATAAAGTTATCATTTAAAGAGCTGTCTGTAATCAAACCTGTCTCACCGTCTCTTAATTCGAATATTTTTTTTAAAATATTTTTTTTAAATCTTTTATCATTGTTGTCTTTTATTTCTAGGACTTGAACTTTAAGATTATTTTTATTAGCAAATGAAGTCAGGTATTCATTTTGATTATTAATAAGTTCACTTGCTATTTTTTTATTATTTTCAAACTTATATGAAAATTTTAATTGAGCAATCACTGAGTCTTTTACACCAATATCACTCAAAGATTTTTCTTTTAATTCAATCTCTTTCATTTCAGCCACATAATAAATATTTTTAAATTTAAATATTTCTGGTTTTTTATTTTTCTTTAATGACAATAGTTTTAATAAAATTCCAGCTTGCTCTTCATTTCTGTTTTTTATCAAATCAAAACTAATTTTACCTGTATTTAATATTTTTAAATTATTTTCGTTTGCAATAATTTTTAAATCGGCTCCATCTAATATATTATTTTCAATTTTATCTAGAATTTTAAAAAATTGATCTCCTTCACTCTTCTCATCAGAAATTATATTAGGGTCTAATTTTATGTAATCGTATATTTTTATTTCATCTGTAAACAAACTTTTATTTTTCTGAAAAGTGTTTTGAATATCTTTCTCTGAAAATGACATATTTTCATAAAATTCTTTTAGATTAATTAATTTAATTTTTTTTGTTTGATTGTTTTTGCCGTATTCATATTGAACTAGATGCTTAGATATTTTTGTACCACCAGATAAAAAACTGAGTAATTGTCTTTTTTTCTCTTGTTCTGAAATATTTTTTTCAAGAGTTGGTGCAGTTAACTGATTTTCAATTAAAAACTTTTCGTACTCTGTTCTTGAAAATTTTTTATCTCTAAAAAAGGTTTGATCGTTTTTTATATTTTCTCTAAGAGAATTATCTGAAATTACAATTCCATAATCCTCAACTTCAAGACTCACAATTTTTTTTCCCACATAATCTGATAGAATCCTTTCTAAAATACCATTAGTTCTAAAATTTTTATATTCATCCTCTGTAAAGTTTAACCTGTTTACATAATTGATAAAATCTTGTGTATTTAATTTTTCAGAACCAATCGTTACCAAAACATTTTGATTTCCTCCTCTAAAAATGTCGCCCATCCCCCAAAATATAAAGGGTAGAATAATTATAGCTACAAGTAATTTGATAAAAAAAGATTTTGTAAACTTTCCTATTGAATTAATCATTTTTATAATTTATTAGTTGTTAAAAATTAAATCTATAAGACATAATCATAATTATAGCAAATAACATGAGATATTTTATTGGAAATTGGAAAATGTTTGGTACGCCTAAATCGATTAAAATTATTAAAAATATTAACAATTTTGTTCAAAAAGATAAAAAAAAGAATAGTTACAGAGCTATTATCGCTCCTCCTTTTACCCTTCTTCATGACTTTTCAAAATTTTTTAGCCAAAAAAAAATTGGTATAGCCGCGCAAAACTGCTTTCATAAAGATGGTTTTTCGTCTGACACAGGTTCAATAAGCGCTTTAATGATCAGAAATCTAGGTATCAAAAATATAATTATTGGACATTCAGACAATAGAGCTCAAGGTGATGATAATAAAATACTGTCATTAAAAATTAATCATGCACTGTCTAACAATCTAAAAATTATTTTTTGCATCGGAGAAAATCTTAAAGAAAAAAAACTTAAGAAAACCAAAAAAGTAATCCAACATCAACTTAAAACAGTACTAAGCAATGATAAAATAGATAAAAAAAAAATTATTGTTGCCTATGAACCCATATGGTCTATTGGAACTGGCCTTATACCAAACAATAAAGATCTTTTAGGCACTATAAAACATATAAAAAAGGTATTAAATAGTATTTTTAAGAGCAAAAAGGTTCCTCCAGTTTTATATGGTGGCTCTGTCGACGAAACAAGTGTCAAACAATTTAAATTAATTAAAGAAATTGATGGTTTTTTAATAGGCGGAGCATCAAAATCAGATAAAAAATTCATTGATATAATAAAAAATTATTATAGATAGTTATCATGGAAAATATAATTATTACTTTAAATATTCTACTAGCTATTATTCTTGTGATCTCAGTTTTATTACAAAGATCCGAGGGGGGAGCACTTGGATTAGGTGTTTCACAAGATAATTTCACATCTTCTAGATCAGTTGGAACTTTCCTTACAAAATTTACAGCAATAGTTGCAACATTATTCATAATTAATAGCTTAATATTAGTAGCAATTTCTAGAGATGAGATACGTGAAACGCAATCTGTTTTAGAAAAAGAGCAAGAGCAGAACTCAAATCTTCCACAAATTCCAGAGACTAAAAAATAAAAACTTTGTTTTCTATCAATAATGAAGTATAACATACTTCCATGGCGCGATATATATTTGTCACTGGCGGCGTGGTTTCTTCACTTGGAAAAGGACTTTCTTCTGCTTCATTAGCATATCTCCTTCAGTCCAGAGGTTATAGAGTAAGAATTAGAAAATTAGATCCATATTTGAATATAGATCCAGGAACTATGAGTCCGTTTCAACATGGCGAAGTATTTGTTACAGATGATGGTGCTGAAACAGACTTAGATTTAGGTCATTATGAGAGATTTTCCGGTATTTCAGCAAAAAAATCCGACAATATAACCACGGGAAAAATTTACAATGATGTTTTAAAAAGAGAGCGAGATGGAAAATATTTAGGAAAAACTGTTCAAGTCATTCCCCATATCACAGATAGAATTAAAGAATTTATAAAAAATGATATTTCAAAAGAAGATTTTGTTATTTGTGAAATCGGTGGAACTGTAGGTGATATTGAAAGCCTCCCATTTCTGGAAGCTATCAGACAGTTTTCCAATGAGGTTGGAAGACACAATACTTTATTTATACATCTTACTCTGGTTCCATATATGAGAGCTTCTGACGAAATAAAAACTAAACCAACTCAACACTCTGTCAAAGAGCTTAGAAGCATAGGTATTCAACCTGATATTATAATTTGTAGATCAGAAAGAACTATTCCCGTGGATCAAAGAAAGAAAATTTCACTTTTTTGCAATGTCGCCATTGAAAATGTAATTGAAACAGTTGATGTAAAAACTATTTATGAAGCACCTATTAGTTTTAATAAAGAAAAATTAGATGAAAGAGTATTAAAATTTTTTAAACTTAAATCTAAAAAGAGACTTAATCTTGAGCCTTGGAAAAAAATTACTAAACTAGTGTTAAATACTAAAGACAAAGTAGATATTGCAATAATAGGAAAATATGTAGAACTCAAAGATGCTTATAAGTCTTTAGATGAGGCTTTAACACATGGCGGGATATCAAATAATTTGAAGGTAAATCTTTTAAGAATAGATTCAGATTTCCTTAAATCGAAAGAAATAAAACATAAACTCCAAAAAGTTTCTGGAATTCTCATACCAGGAGGATTCGGCAAAAGAGGTACAGAAGGTAAAATTTCAGCTATTAATTACGCAAGAAATAATCATATTCCATTTTTAGGTATTTGCTTTGGTATGCAGATGGCGGTAATAGAATTTGCAAGAAATAAACTAGGGATTAAGAGTGCAACATCAAGTGAGTTTGGTCCCTCTAAGGCATCTGTAATAGGACTTATGAGTGAGTGGACGAAAGATGGCAAATTGATTAAAGGAACTGACAAAAAGCTAGGAGGTACGATGCGTCTTGGTCTTTATGAAGCTAGACTTAAAAAAGACACAAAAATAAGCAGAATATATAATTCAATGAAAATATTTGAAAGGCACCGCCATAGATATGAGGTTAACATAAATTACTTAAAAGATTTTGAGAAAAATGGAATGATTTTTTCGGGCCTATCTCCGGACAATAAACTACCAGAAATTGTAGAGCTAAAAAATCACCCATGGTTTATAGGTGTTCAATTTCATCCAGAATTTAAATCTAGACCTTTATTACCACATCCTTTATTCTCTTCATTTATTAAAGCCGCAAAAAAATACTCTAAAAAATGATAAATCATAAAGTGAAATGTTCTAATTTTGAAATTTCAAATGATAAGCCATTCACATTAATCGCTGGTCCTTGTCAGCTAGAGAATGAAGACCACGCAATTAAAATTTCAAGTGAGTTAAAAAAAATTACAAAAGAGCTAGGCATTAACTTAATTTATAAAACTTCATTTGATAAAGCTAACAGAACTAGTTTGAAAGGAAAAAGAGGATTAGGATTAAATAAGTCTTTACCTATCTTTGATAAAATTAGAAATGAAATTGGAGTACCAATTTTAACAGATATACATACAGCTGAGCAATGTTCAGTTGTTGCAAATCATGTTGATGTTTTACAAATTCCAGCATTTTTATGTAGGCAAACCGATTTGCTAATCGCAGCAGCTAAAACAGGTAAAATAATTAATGTTAAAAAAGGACAATTCTTGGCACCATGGGATATGGCTAATGTTATCAAAAAGATTGAAGACTCTGGAAATAAAAATATTTTAATTACTGAGAGAGGAGCTAGCTTTGGATACAATACTTTAGTTTCAGATATGAGAGCTTTACCTATAATGTCAAAATTTGGTTTTCCAATAGTTTTTGACGCCACACACTCTGTTCAGCAACCTGGTGGAATGGGAGAGAAGAGCGGTGGTCAAAGAGAATTTGTTCCTTTTTTAGCTAGAGCAGCCATTGCAGTGGGAGTTGGTGCTATATTTATGGAAACTCACGAGGATCCAGACAATGCACCATCAGATGGACCAAATATGGTTCCACTTAAAGAGATGAAAAGTTTATTAAAAAAATTAACTGAAATTGATAAGCTAATAAAATAGCAATGAACAAAATCAAAATCATAAAAGGCAGACAGGTCTTTGACAGTAGAGGCAACCCCACTGTAGAGGCGGAAGTTCAACTAGAGAGCGGGGCTTCAGCAACTGCAATATCACCATCCGGAGCTTCAACTGGTGCATTCGAAGCTCATGAATTGAGGGACAATGATAAAAAAAAATTTTTAGGCAAAAGTGTAAATAAAGCTGTAGATAATATTAATAAAAAAATTTTTCCAAAGCTTAAAGGGCATAATGCACTGAATCAAAGGGAGATAGACAATATTTTGTTAGATATTGATGGAACGGAAAATAAAATTAACTTAGGCGCAAATGCAACTTTAGCGGTTTCGCTAGCTAATTCAAAATGTTCCGCATTACATAACAAAAAATCTCTATTTAGAAATTTGGGAAATAATTATTCTGTTCCAATTCCATTAATGAACATTATTAACGGTGGGGCTCACGCAGACAATGATTTAAATATCCAAGAATTTATGATTAGACCAGACTCTGCTAAAAACTTTATGGACGCTACAGAAAAGTGTTTCTTGGTTATTCAAAATTTAAAAAAGATTTTAAAATCAAAAAAAATGCTTACTAATGTAGGTGATGAAGGCGGTTTTGCTCCTTTAATAAACACTAATGAAGAAGCACTCGAGTTAATTGTAGATGCTATAGAGAGCTCACAATTAAAACCAGGTCAAGACGTAGTTATTTGTTTAGATGTAGCTGCAAATGAATTAGCAAATAAAAATGGACAATATTCTATTCAATCAAATAGTTTTGTTTCGGCAGATGATGTTATTAAATATTATAAAAAACTAATATCAAATTTTCCAATTAAATCTATAGAAGACCCGTTTTCAGAGGAGGATTGGGAGTCATGGAAAAAAGTTACTCATCAAATCGGAACAAACATTCAAATTGTAGGTGATGATTTATTTGTAACAAATTCACATCGTTTAAAAAAAGGCATTAGTGAGAAATCAGCTAATTGCATACTTGTTAAACCAAATCAGATTGGAACTTTAACTGAAACATTAGAGGTAATTTCTTTAGCAAAAAAGTCAGGTATTAACACAATCATTTCTCATAGATCAGGAGATACTGAAGATACTTTTATAGCTGATTTGGCAGTGGCTACAATGTCATCTCAAATTAAAACCGGATCACTCGCTCGATCTGAAAGAGTGGCTAAATACAACAGATTATTGAGGATTGAAGAAGAGCTTGGAAATTCAGCAAAAATGGCTAATGTTGTATAATGAATTTAAATAATTTTTTTCTTAAAAAAAAATTTCACCTAATTTGTATTTTTTTTACAGTTTATTTTTTGACTAATTTAATTGGAGGTGATAGAGGAATGCTGGCTTATATTGAAAAAAAAAATCATTTACATAAGCTTGTTCAAGATAAAAAAAATCTTAAATTAGATATAGAAGATCTTGAAAAAAAAAATAGTCTACTATCTGAAAAATTAGATTTAGATTATATAGATATATTGTATAGAGAAAAATTAAATTTTGGTAAAAAAGATGAAATACTTATAAAATTAAAATAATTATGAAACCTAGGCATCCAGAAAAAGTCAATAAACCGGTAAATCCAATAAAAAAAAAACCAGATTGGATAAGAACGAAAATTACAAACTCAAAATTATTTTTTGAGACAAAAAAAATAATTAACCAAAATAACTTAGTTACTGTTTGTCAAGAAGCTAACTGTCCTAATATAACAGAGTGCTGGAGCAAAAGACATGCAACTTTTATGATAATGGGTGATACTTGTACGAGAGCATGCGCGTTTTGCGATGTGAAAACTGGAAAGCCTCAAAAGTTAGATATATTTGAACCTTTAAAAATTTCTAATGCCGTTCAAAAACTTAAATTGAAACATGTTGTCATTACATCAGTAGATAGAGATGATCTAAAAGATGGAGGCTCACAACATTTTTACAATGTCATTACTTCTATTAGGAAAAAAAATTCTCAAACATCGATTGAAGTTTTAACTCCAGACTTTTTAAGAAAAGGCGATGCGTATAAAAAAGTTCTACAAGCCAAACCAGATGTATTTAATCATAATATAGAAACTGTGCCTAGGCTTTATGTTCCAGTTAGGCCGGGAGCTAGGTATTTTTCATCTTTAGAGCTTTTAAAAAATGTAAAAAAAATTAATAATAAAATTTTCACAAAATCAGGACTGATGGTCGGTTTGGGAGAGAGTAAAGATGAAATCATTCAAGTCATGGATGATTTAAGATCAGCTAATGTTGACTTCATAACTATTGGCCAGTATTTACAACCATCGCCAAAGCATTATCCTTTATCAAGATATTATAGACCAGAAGAATTTAAAGATTTAGAAAACGTTGCGAAATCAAAAGGTTTTCTACTCGTATCTTCATCTCCTTTAACAAGATCATCTCATCATGCCGACGATGACTTTAGAAGACTCCAAGAAGCGAGAAGCAATAAGAGCGAATGTCGTCTGCCTCAATAAAAAAAATCATACCCTGTAAAAAAATTCAGCTCATTGAAATGGTTCTTGACATTGAAAAGTATCCAGAATTTGTTCCTTGGTGTCTTGATGGGGCAATACATGAAAAAAAAGAGAGTGAAGATTTAATAGAAATAAAAGCAGATTTAAAAGTGGGAAAAAAATTCCTAAATGAAACTTATTCCAGCCTAGTCCTTTTTTATAAAGAGAAAGATAAAATAATCGTCACAAATATTGGAGGGCCATTAAGCCATCTTAAAAATGAGTGGAAATTTAAAGAAATTAATAATGCCACTCAATTAGAATTCGATATAGATTTTGAATTAAAAAATAACATTTTAAATGCAATAATGAAAAGATCTTTTAATCTTGGGTTAAATAAAATAGCTGATGCTTTTGAGAAAAGAGCTATTGAATTATATAAATAATGCTAGGTAATATAATTTTACTTATAATTTTTTTAATAATTTGGTGGTATTTAGTTGAATATATAAAGTATTTTAAAACAGGCGACCCCGAAGAAAAAGATCATAATTATTGGAAATTTTCTTACGATTTTAAACCAATAAAAAAACAAGATTTCATGCCTGACTCTCCAGACATTTTGAGAAGAAGAAGGTTTAGAAATAAACTTGTTTTTCTCTTATACGCAGACTTGTTGATAATATTTATTCTATTAAATAGCTTGGCGTCTCAAATACTAGAGAGAATTTTTTATTAATTTAAGAGCTTTTTTTACCGCTGATCTTTGAATAAAAGTTCTCCCTTTATTTTTAAAATGAGATTTATTAATGGTCACTTTTCTACCAACCCCAACTCCAATATAAACAGTACCTATAGGTTTTATTTTTGAGCCTCCTGTTGGACCAGCCACACCGGTTATAGAAACGCGTACTTTTGCCTTACTAATTTTACCCAAATTATTAACCATTGCTAGACAACATTGGATACTGACAGCGCCATATTTTTTTATAATTTGTTTTGGAATTTTTAAAATACTTGTTTTCGAGTGATTGGAATAGGTAATTAATCCCATAGAAAATACCTTGGATGACCCACTTACTGATGTAATATAGCTGGAAAGCATACCACCGGTGCATGACTCTGCAACAGCAATTTGAAATTTCCTTTTTTTAAGTAATGAAATTATTTCTTTATTTAAACTCATTAGAAAAATTTAAATTTTATTATCATAAAAATTATTAATGTTAAAACAACATAAAATCCTGCGATTACATCATCAAAAATTACACCAAAACTATTTTTAAATTTTTTATCGAATACGTTTACTGGAAAAGGTTTTTTAATATCAAAAAATCTAAATAAAATAAAAATATAAAAATAAAAAAAAATT
>MDSZ01200071.1_pt1 | contig 10351 bp, 8 predicted proteins | sample 811201 | NCBI WGS metagenome assembly MDSZ01 (sample SAMN05326647, study PRJNA326480) | marine metagenome | isolation source: seawater | place: Indian Ocean: North | collected 2010 | reverse complement strand
TTTTCGCCGTACTGGAGGTGGGTGATGGCGGTGCCGTCCTCTCTGAAATACCACCATTCGCCTGATGGTCGGCCGTGGTCGAACTCGCCGCGGTAATACAACTCCCCGCCGCCGTAAACGCGGATCCACACGCCATGCCTCCGCCCATCGGAATCCAAGATGCTGTGGTCCAGACCATAGCTGCCGGACGGCCAAGCGTTCTCGGCTTTGAGTGGCCGGTCATGCGCGTCAGGTTGGGCAAGCGCGACACCAGTCAGCCAAAACAAACACCAAGCAACTGTCAAGCCAAGGTTGGATCGTGAAGGAATCATGGAACAAAGATGCACCTCCCGGTGGACCGAGGACGGGGCTTTGGGTACTTTTGCTATCCCAAAACCTCGATTCATGAAAGTGACCGTTGTCGGTGCCGGAAACGTAGGCGCCACTTGTGCAAACGTGTTGGCCACCCGAGAAGTGGCGAACGAAGTTGTGTTGTTGGACATCAAGGATGGCTTTGCCGAGGGCAAGGCGCTTGACATTTGGGAGACCGCGCCCATCAACCTGTACGACACCCGCACAGTGGGGTCGACCAACGACTATTCCAAAACTGCAGGCTCTGACGTGGTGGTCATCACCAGCGGACTTCCTCGGAAGCCCGGGATGAGCCGCGACGATTTGATCGCGACCAACGCAGGCATTGTGAAGACCGTGACGGAGAACGTCATGAAGCACAGCCCTGACGCCATTTTGGTGATCGTGTCCAACCCCTTGGACGTGATGACCTACTGCGCGTACTTGAACGCCAACATCGACAGCAAGCGCGTGTTTGGCATGGCGGACATCCTCGACACTGCACGTTACCGCGCCTTCCTTGCGGAGGAGTTGAATGTGAGCCCCAAAGACATCCAAGCGGTGTTGATGGGCGGCCACGGCGACACCATGGTGCCGCTTCCTCGCTACACCACCGTTGGCGGCATCCCTGTGACAGAACTCATCGACGAAGACAAGCTCAACGCGATTGTGGAGCGCACCAAGAAGGGTGGAGGTGAGATTGTGAACTTGCTTGGCACGTCGGCATGGTATGCGCCAGGTGCCGCTGCAGCCCAAATGGTCGAGGCCATCGTCCGCGACCAGCGCCGAGTATTCCCATGCTGCGCATGGTTGACCGGCGAGTACGGCGTGAACGACCTCTACTTAGGGGTTCCCGTCATCCTCGGTAAGAACGGCATCGAGCGCATCATCGAGCTGGACCTCAACGACGGCGAGAAGGCGTTGTTGGCCACAAGCGAAAGCGCGGTGCGTGACGTAAAGCACGTGCTCGACGGACTCAGCCTCTGAGTCTCTCTTGAGTTCGCCAGTTCATTCGGGCAACTTGATCCAAGTCAAGGGCGTTCCCATCGGGACGCCCTCGCTGTTTCCTGGGGTGAGCACCGGGCGAATGACATAGTTGCCGGGCGCCCAGTCTGTCGTCTCCACGGCGCCTTCTCGTTGCCCTTGAACGACAACGTGTCCGACTTTCCTTCCAGTCACACTCCACGCGGTGAGTTCTCCTGACCACGGCTGGGCGCTGCGCCAGCGGAATGCGTCGCGCCCCGGATTGGGCATCACTTGCCATTCCCACGCAGGCAGGGCTGCGGCGTCCAAAATCAGGGTGTCGCTGCTGCTGCTGTACGCGAGGAGGCCGCCATTCTGGATGCCCACCAAGGCATCGAGCAATCCGTCGTTGTCCACATCGGCAATTGCAGCGGCGCAACGGAAGCCTTCTCGGCCTCCAAACACCGCGTCGTTGACTTCGAGGAGCTCGTCATCCCAATTGTCCGATGCCAAGCCAAAGTCCTGGACGGTGCCTGTTTCATTGGCCACGAAGACTCGACGGCCCTCCGACGTGGGGGTTAGGGCAGGGACGCTGTAGCCGTTGATGCCGAGAAGGTTGTCCACGAGAATGTTCCCCCAGTTTTCTCCGTGGATGGGGGAGATGTATTCGGACCACGTGCCCACCGAGGTGCGCTCAAACAACGTGAGCGTGCCGTTTTTTTCGCCGACAACCATGTCGAGGTCGCCGTCGCCATCCATGTCGTGGAGTTGTGGAGTGGCAAATTGGCCCACGTCGATGGCTTCTCCGCTGCCATCTTCGGGAATGGACAGGGCGGTCAACGTGAATTCAGGCCACGCTCCGGCGGGAGCCACGTTCGTGAATTCGTGAATGCGTCCCAATTCGTCTCCGACGAGGACGTCCAAGTCGCCGTCGCCGTCCAAGTCGCCAAAGGCCGGGTAGGGGCTTTCGATTTGGAAGTCCTCCAGGGCAATCCAATCGAGGTCGACGAGGTCAAATTGTGGTTCTGTGGTGGTGCCGGTATTGCGGAAGACCGCCACGGCGGCGGGGGTTTGGTCCACACCTTCATAACGTTCCTTGTTGGCCACGGCCAAATCCAGCAATCCATCCCCGTCAAAATCGTGGAAGGACGGGTAGGCACCGCGCCCCAGATCAACCATGCCGTCTTGCAAGTAGTTGTTCGTGATGAACTGCCAAGCGGGCTCGTCCTCTGTTCCTGTGTTGCGGAAGAAGTGAACACTCTCGTCGTCGTTGGTCTCCAGGGGCGTGTTGGGCGAAAACAACAAATCGCGGACCCCGTCTTGGTCCACATCGAGGTGGAACGCCGCGGGAAAACGCGCCAAATTGACGGCTTGGTCGCCGTACAAGTTGCTCGGAAATGTGGGGTCCACGTGCGTGGCACTGTCCAAGGAGGAAGGGCCCACTTCGAGCACCACAGCGAGTGCTTCAGGATAGGTGACGTCGCTGATGATGAGATCCTTGGGCCCTCCGGGTTCGAGTTGAAGCGAGGTCAATGCACCACCGGCATGCAGCCCGGTTCGCGACACGTCGGAGACGACCATGCCAGGGTTCTCCACGTTGAATGAGCATTCAAAGTCGTCCCCGATGAACAGGGCATTGTTTTCCGCAGCTTCGGCGAGCATGCCGTAGCACCGGTTGGTGCATTCGAGGTCGAGCCCGCAAGGGGTTTGGCCTTCGAAGCGGTACAACGTGGATGCGGTTTCCGTGAAGGTGATGATGTCCAAATCCCCGTCGTCGTCGTGGTCCATGATGGCAGGCAAATCCATGCCCAAGCAGATGACAGGCAGGTCACTGGGATCCGATCCAATCAGGTCGAAGGTGGCGAAAAGGGTGACGGGTTCAGGATCGAAGGACGGGCCCTCCCCGGACTGGGTGGTGTTGGTGAACACCCGAATGCCGTTTTGGTGGCTCGTGAAGATGTCTGGTTTGCCGTCGCAATTGTAATCGCGAAGCAAGCACCAATCCACCATGTCAGGCCAGCCCTCGGTCCAGTCCTTCCGCAGGGTCAAATCCTCGCCAGGAATGCGCTCGAACATCAGCACCCTGCTGCCATCCCGGTCGAACGCGAACAGGTCGTCGTCACCGTCGAGGTCGGCGTCAAACGCCGACCACTGCGGCGCCGTCAATCCGCCGACCCATGGATTCGACAAGGCCACATCATCCAGAACCACAGACCAAGTGCCGGGTTCCCAACTGGGAGGCAAATCTTGGGCGCGCGAGAGGGTTGACACAACGGCCAACATGGCGAGGAAAAGAAGACGAAGGTTCATGGGCTTGAAACTGGGTCAATACAACCGAAATCTAGGCGGAAAGGTTGTCTGCACTCATCGCAATGTCCGGGGGACGTACGCCAGGTCATCGAGGCCGATCACGGAACCATTCTCGGTGATGACATGGCCACTCCTCACGCGCGCTTCATTGGCCGTGATGCCGCCGCGAGTGGAGATTTCGAGGGTGGTTCCCGCAAGCGTGGCGTGCGTGTCTTTCGACTTGAGGTCGTCGTAGGTCAGCGTCATGGGGATGACGTGGTTGCCCACAAAATCGTCGATCTCGTATTGGTTTCCTTCCTTGATCAAACGCAACCAAGGGACCCAGTTCTCAAATGCGTCATCTGTGGGACAGAGAAGTGTCACCCCACTTGAGTGGATGGTCCGGCTCAGGCTTGAAGCCTTGACCAATTGCCCAAATCGGCTGTGTCGTTCCGTACTGATGACGTAGCGATAGGGACTGATTTTGTTCTCGACTTTGACCTGGTTCATCTCCTGGAAACGATCCATGTCGCGGCCTTGACGCTCCATGTTGAGTCTTCCTGCGGGGCTCATTTTGGAAGCGGGATTGGGCAGGGCATCTGGGGCGGAATCGGTGCACCCCGTCAGGCAAATAAGAGCCACGAGACAGACGGCGATGGAGGCATGGAAAAGAGGTGTCTTCATGAGGGTAAGGTAAGGAGGCGAGGTGGGTCCGTGGATGGTTTGTGAACAACGCATTGAACCGCAACGGTGACCGTGCTGTAGATTTGACATCGAGGATGCAATGATCAAACCTCGGACATGATGAAACACGTTGGAAACACCCCCTTCGACGCGCGTTTGGATGCCGTCGGACTCCAAGGAGTGGGCCGAGCCCACTGGAACCTTCCCCCTGCCAAACTCATTCTTCAAACCCTCCTTCGTGGCGAAGGCGTCTTGACCGACCAAGGTGCGCTGGCCATTGAGACAGGGGAATTTACTGGACGGTCCCCCAAGGACCGTTTTTTGGTGGAAGACGAAATCACGGCCAACAGGGTGGATTGGGGAAGCATCAACCAACCCATGTCGTCCGAGGCGTTTCAGACCTTGTTGCAGGACGTGCAAAGGCACCTCAAAGGCCGAAGCGTGTTTGTGAAGGATGCCGCCGTGGGGGCGGATGAACGGTACCGCATTCCCGTGCGCGTGGTGGCCGAGAAGGCTTGGTCTTCCTTGTTTGTCGACAACATGTTCATTCGCCTCACCGACCAAGAGCGGTGGGTCGCCGAACCCGATTGGCATGTCATCTGTGCGCCGAGTTTCAAAGCGGTTCCCGCCAAGCACGGGTGCCGTCAAAGCAACGTGAGTGCCATTGACTTTGGCCGTAAAATCATCATTGTGGCAGGTTCCGGGTACACGGGCGAAATCAAAAAGGGCATGTTCTCGGTGATGAACTTCATCTTGCCTGTGCAGCACGACGTCTTGCCCATGCACTGTTCCTCCAACCAAGATGAACAAGGCAATGTGGCGGTGTTTTTTGGCCTTTCAGGTACGGGGAAGACCACGCTGAGCAGCGACCCCAACCGCGCATTGATCGGGGACGATGAGCATGGCTGGACCGAAGAGGGTGTGTTCAACATGGAGGGCGGATGCTATGCCAAAACCATCGACCTCAGCCCGGAGGGAGAGCCTGAAATTCACCAGGCCATTCGCTTCGGTGCGCTTCTCGAGAACATTGGATTCGAAGAAGACGGTGTGACTCCCAACTACGCGGACGACAGCATCACACCCAACACGCGTGTGAGTTACCCCATTTTTCACATTCCTGGAGCCGTGACCCCCAGTGTGGGAGGACATCCCACGGATATTTTCTTTTTGACCTGCGATGCCTTTGGCGTGTTGCCTCCGTTGTCCCGGCTGGACAAGGGTCAAGCGATGTACCATTTCTTGTCGGGTTACACCGCCAAGGTGGCGGGAACTGAAGCAGGTGTGGTGGAACCCCAAACCACCTTCTCTGCGTGCTTTGGTGCGCCGTTCCTGCCGCTCCATGCCACGGAATACGCAAGCATGCTCGGTGAACGCGTGACCCAGCAAGGCGTGCGCTTGTGGCTCGTCAACACCGGCTGGACCGGAGGTGGTTACGGCGTGGGGCACCGCATGAAGTTGTCCCACACCCGTGCCATGATTGCCGCAGCCCTTCGTGGAGACCTGGACGCGGTGGAGACCACCACCCACCCCGTGTTCAAACTCGCAGTGCCCGTGGGATGCGAAGGCGTGCCCAATGAACTCTGGGACGTGAAAGGCACATGGGGGGATGGCGCAGCGTATGACATGGCTGCCCAAGAGTTGGCGTCTCGCTTTGCGGACAATTTCACGCAATTCGAAGAAGCTGCCACAGCCGAGATGAAGGCGGGTGCGCCTCTTGTGACCGCGGTGTCGCAAGCTTGAATGTCTGCGTGACAGCAGGGTTACCTTTGCGTCATGCACACGTGTTTTCATCCTGATCTCCAGGTTGGCGTTTCGCCTCTTTCAGAAGAGGAAGCGCTGCACGTTGTCCGTGTGTTGCGGATGACCGAAGGTCAGACCGTCAGGCTCATCGATGGCGTTGGCGGGGAGGCCGTTGGAACCTTGACTGCGGTGGGAAAGAGAAAGGCGTCTGTGCACGTGGAGCACGTGGACAGGGAAGAGGCCCGGCCTCCAGGATTGACCTTGGTGGTGGCACCCACCAAGTCGTCCGACCGCTTTGAGTGGTTGCTTGAAAAAGCGACCGAGCTGGGTGTGGAGGAGGTGATTCCCGTCTGGACGCAACGAAGTGAACGTCGGGTAGACAAGCGCGAACGCTGGCGCAAGGTGGTGGTCGCAGCCACGAAGCAAAGCAACCGTACGTGGATGCCCATGTTGCACCCCGCCTGTGCTCTGGAACAGGTGTTTGACGCACATCCTCAGTTGACGAGCAGGGCAGGTGCCGTGGCCCATTGCATGACCGCGTGTGACAACACCCCGAAGCGTGTCGCCTGGCCATTGTGGCAAGAAGGCCAAAACCACGCTTGGATCGCCATTGGTCCCGAGGGGGATTTCACTGCAGAAGAGGTGCAGTGGATGACCTCCCAGGCTGCGACACCCGTCCACCTGGGCGAGCTGAGGTTGCGGACTGAAACGGCAGGGATGGCCGCCGGGGCTCAGTTCATGTGATCGGCCCCGCCCGTGCTTTCGAGCCCCGCTTATCTTTGATGGAATGTGGTCTCTCCGTCCGTTGTTGCGTGCAGCCCTCCTCCTCATCGGTTGGTGGGTTTGGTTGGGCCATGAAGGTGCCCTGGGCCAAGGGGCTACGGGGGACCTCGACTTGGACGTGATGGTTCCGCCTGGTGGGGTGTTGGACGACGGAGCACCTGCAGGTTGGCCTGTGCAGTCGGGTGATTTGCTGCTGTCACTGGTCCAAAGCCCCACAAGCATGTTCGCCACGCTCGTCGACGACGAAGCCAACTTGACATGGGCTTCGCAAACGCCGTTTCGTGGATTTTACATGAAACCATGGGGTCCCGGTGAATTCGTGTGGTACAACTACACCTTGCGAAAGTGGACCGTGGTGGACGCCGCGTTCAACCCGCTGGACACCTTGACCCAAACGTTTGCCCCAGACGACGATTACCACGATGTTCATCGCTTCGAGGACGGGACCTATCTCGTGGTGCTGCTCGAGGAGGTGTTTGAAGATTTGACCAGCATCGGGGGCCTTTCGAACGCCAAGATTCTCAACCCTCGTCTGCTGCATTTGGACCCGCAAGAACAAATCCTCCAAGAGTGGAGCGGCCTTGACCACATGCCTGTGGATCCCAGTGTCGACAACCTCGATTTTGCGGTTGTAGACCACTTGCATTGGAACGCCGTGCAATTGGATGAACACGGCGGGATTCTTTTGAGCATTCGCAACCGAAACCAAATCGTGCGCCTCAGGCCCGAAGATTGGTCCATTCATTGGAAACTTGGGGGAGAAGACAGCGATTTCAGCCTCAACGATCCGGGGTGGGACGGGTTCCACCTTCAACACGACGTTCACGACGTGGGCAACGGTCGGATTTTGATGTTTGACAATGGCGTGTTGGACAACAATGGATTTTTGTCGAGGGCGCTGGAGCTCACCCTCGATACCGTGAATTTCACGGCCCAGAATACTTGGCAGTTTGCCCATCCAAGTGACCTTTACGCCGCTGCACAGGGCAGTGCCATTCGCCTTGAAAACGGCAACACCCTCATCGGTTGGGGCACGGCAGAAACGAGCGAATTCGGGACCCGTGTCACGGAAGTGACGCCCGAAGGCCACATTGCATTTGAAGTGCGTTTGACCGACGGCTCGACGTTGTACAGGGCGAGAAAGTACGCCACGGGGATGCTCTCCGGCTGCACCGCAGAAAGCGCCGTCAATGTGTCCAATTCTCCGTGGTTGCTCGACGCAGAAGATTGCACGTTTGACCTCGACGAAGATGGATGGACCGACGAAGACGGCGACTGCGATGACGCCGATGCCGCGGTTTATCCCGGGGCCAACGACATTCCGCTCGACGGCATCGACCAAGATTGCGATGGGGTGGACGCTGTCCCAGGATGCACGGATGCCGCCGCAACCAACTTTGATTCGGAAGCGTCGGTCGCCGACGGCTCATGCACCTACTTGACGTTGTTCAAGGTGGACATTTCCAATGAGGAGGGCGGAGGATGGGACGTCTTGGCATGTGGACTGGAGTGGACGTCTGTCTCCGACGCTGGTTTTGAAAATGCGTCCACGGTGATGCCGACCAATGCGGCATGGGAAACGGCGCAATTTTCCTTGGCACTGGGCTTGGGGTTGCATGCCTATCGGTTTGTTCGACCCGATGGGGTTGCCGAAGTGGACGCGCGAACCCTCGCCATCGAAGGCGGGGCGAGTCTGGTCGATGCAGGGGTGGTGTGTTTCAACGAGGAGTTCGTTTGCCCGGGATGCACAGACCCGATGGATGTGGCTTACAATCCTTGGGCAGTGACCGATGAAGGGTGCGAAGGATGGTCTGTGGCTGGCTGCACCTATCCCGAGGCGACCAACTACAGCACAGATGCGAACGACGACGACGGCACGTGCACCTTTGAACAAGGCAGTGCTTGCACCGGGGATTTGGATGGAGATGGCAGCGTGAGCGTGGGCGACCTCATGGAGATGTTGGTCGCGATGGGCAGCACCTGCGATTGATCACAGTTCTTGCGAAGGGCCTCCAGGGATGGGACGCCAGTGCGTGACATCGCTGAAAAAATGGTTGCTGTTGCCTTCTCCCGCCCAAAAGTGAATGCCGTGCTTGGCCCGCTTCTCCGCATTCTTTGCGTAGAAGTCTTTGCAAAATCGCAGAACGACCACCTCCCGGGTTTCAAATTGAATGTCTTTTCCTGGCAAGTAGACCTTGTTCCCAGGAATGAAGCCCAAGACGCGTTGGTCGTCGTCAGGCAACATGACGTTCACATCCATCCAGTCCTCACTCATGTCCCTTTGAATTGGGGTTTGCGCTTTTCCAAAAAGGCTTGCACGCCCTCCGCGTAATCGTCGGTTTCTGCCGCTTCGAATTGCAAGTCGAGCTCCAATTTCAACTGCGAGTTCAAGTCGTGGGTCATGGCGGCATGCAGGGCTTTCTTGGTCAGTCCCAAACCCCGCGTGGGCATGTGCGCAAGTTTGGAAGCGAGGGTGCGGACGGCTTCGTCGAAGTCTTCCTCTTCCACGGCGTGGTGGATCAATCCGATCTCCTCGGCTTCCGCGGCAGGGAGTGGGGTGCCGAGCATGGTCAACGCTTTGGCGCGGGCCATGCCCACGAGCCGAGGGAGCCAGTAGGTTCCACCACTGTCGGGGATCAGTCCAATGTTGGCAAACGCCTGGATGAACTTGACCGACGACTTGGCCACCACAAAGTCGCACGCCAAGGCGATGTTGGCCCCGGCGCCTGCAGCCACCCCATTGACCGCAGCCACCACAGGCTTTTCCATGTCACAAATGCGTCGAATGCTGCGGTTGTAGGTCTCTTCCACGATGACTTTGAATCCGGGAGAGTGTTCCGAGGTGACCTCCTTCAAATCTTGTCCCGCACAGAAGGCGCGTCCCGCTCCGGTGAGGACGACGCAGCGCACCGCCTCGTTTTGGGCCGCTTCGTCCAAGGCGGCTTGGAAGGCACGTCCCATTTCTTGGTTGAAGCTGTTGAAGACATCAGGGCGGTTCAGCGTGAGGGTCATCACGCCCTCATTCAACTCGGTGATCAAGGTGTCGGACATGCATGCAAGGTCCAAGAAAAAGCCCGGGCGCAGGGCTCGGGCTTAGGGTTGTTTTCAAAGGGTTTTCCCCATTTAACGCACGACGTGCAGATTCCGCGAGTGCCGCATTGCGCCATGCTGGAATTGAAGCACATACGTGCCTGCGGGCAGCGCGCTCAGGTCCAAGGTGGTGCGCGTGGACGTGAGGGTGGTCGCCAACACCTCGCGTCCACCGAGGTCTGTCAGGGTCAACGCTCCTTGACCAGGGGTGCTGAGGTTGACGTACAAAAGGTCATTCGCCGGGTTGGGGAACACATTCCACACGACGTCGGGTGTGGTCAAGCCGTCCAAGGCGTCAATCACAAAGTCCGCATTGCCAATGCATCCGGTGCTGTCCACCGCAAGGACAGAGTACTCCCCGGCCAAGAGGCTGTCCACACTCATGCCATCGGCAAAGGAATCTTCACTGTCTCCCTCAAACCAAGCGATGGCGTAGGGCTCCGCGCCGCCAGTCACCGTGGCCGTGGCTGAC
>MDSZ01090575.1_pt1 | contig 10351 bp, 5 predicted proteins | sample 811201 | NCBI WGS metagenome assembly MDSZ01 (sample SAMN05326647, study PRJNA326480) | marine metagenome | isolation source: seawater | place: Indian Ocean: North | collected 2010 | reverse complement strand
GTCGCACCATGCATCCGAACGAGGTACGTAGTTGATCATCGCACCGCTGTGAGCAGGTGAATTCAGGATAGAATTACAGCAAACACAACGAGCCATGGCCTAATCTCCTAGAAAATCCTCTCCGGACAAACAAGAATTGCTCTCTTAGGTATATGAACCCCCGAAGATTTCAAACAACAATCATCAAACAAAATCGCAAGAACACTAATTAGAGTACAGGTTCTGGATTCACATCCGTGTCAGGAGGCGATTTTACCACAAGGATGGCAGTGAGTGGAAAATTGGTAGAAGAGTTAGGAGATCGATTCATCAAAGACAACGGCACTGCTATTGCAGAGCTTGTGAAGAACTCATACGACGCTGATGCAACCAAGGTGATAATCAATTTTGAAAACGCCTTTGCCAAGACACTAGAAAACTCCCGTGTAACCATCTCTGACAATGGATGTGGAATGGACAGAGACGACTTGACAGACTTCTTCTTCACAATCGCAACGAGCAATAAGCAGCGAGAAAAAATCACTCCCAAGTTCGGAAGATGGAGCCATGGTGAGAGGGGTCTAGGAAGATTCGGCCTACAGAAGCTCGGATTCTACTCCACCGTGATCACACGCAAGGAGGGTTGCCCGATATACTCCTTTGAAATCGATTGGACGAAGTTCACTCAGCTCGAAGACATATCTGAATACGAATTCGTAATCAAGTCCAATGCAGAAGAATGGAAGGACACATTTTCTAATAGTACAGGCACGATAATTATAATCAAATATCTCAAACAGGGTATGGGTGGATCTAATCTTCAAACCATTCACAGAAAGGTCTCGTCTCTTGTAAATCCATTCCAAGCTGAAAACGACTTCAAAATCGATATGCGAGGCCTCACAGGTTCGAAGATACAATGGGCATCCTTCGACCAAGCAGTCACCGTTGCCCAACAAGCTCATTACCATTTCAAGTTCGAATTGGACGAGAGCTCCAGATTCCTCACCTATGATTTCCAGATTAATCACCCATGGAATCCTAACTTTGGCGAGGTGATGAAATCGAGAACTCTTGAAATCAAAACGGACAAGGAAAACGGAATCCCCGGGCTCATGGATCGGAATCCAAGGGTGTATGGCTTGAATGGTGAAATAAACGTCTTCTACAGGACACCAAATCTGATGAAACAGCATCCGCTCAGGGCAAATTGGGGGTTGGTTTCAGAAGATCACTGGTACGATTTGTGCGGCGTCAAGATCTACAGAAACAACGCTCGAGTTTATCCATACGGGAACCGAACAGGAAAGCAAACAATAGACGACTCCCTAATGGGGATTAATGAAGAAGCGGCTCGTAGCAATGCAAACTGGCTTCGGCAGAACCAACTCATTGGGGCCATATCATTCGACGGAGAGAAGAACAACAATTTGGTCGATACCTCAAACAGAGAGGGCTTGGTCAATAATGAGAACTATTCAGACTTCGTAGCCCTTCTGAAGGGCATAATCAAGTACATCAAGACGGAACTAATCTCGAAAAATGGGCACAGGAATTCCCCTCCCCCAACTCCCACTCCCCAACCAGACAGACCCCAAGAACCGGTAACTACGTTCGTCTTCCAAACTGAAGAAGTCGATGGAGAACTCCCTGCTGTGGCTGATGGAGTAACTCCCCCACTACCCCCTCCAATCGTTGTTTCTTCTCCTCTAGGGGGTGACGAATGGAGCAAAATAGCGGAATCTATGACCAAAATCACAGTTCTACTGAATGAACTAGGTCCGAGTAGTGGCAAGAATAAGATAGAGCAGAACCTCAACTCAATTCAGAATCTACTGAGCGATGCCAAAGATTCCCTCGGAGACTAGGAATAATGGAGAGAAGGAACCTCATTGAAAGGCTACGGAGGGATCTGCTGGGTCCTAGAGACGGAGCCAGGGAGATCATCCAGCCTCGCGATGCCGACTACATCGTCGGATCATTGATCCCCCAGACCGCAAACAATCCGGGAGGACAAACAATGGAAGATGAGGTCATTGCATTGGGGACCGATTCCGGTAATGACGACGATCCATCCCCTCCCAACGTCTCATTCGAGGGCAACCGACCATCCTCACTCGGCATCTCTTTCTCAATCAAATCACCCGATCCTGGATTCAGGGTTTTGGCAACTTGGGGCGAGTACTCGCGAAGCAAGCCTGAGTCGAAAGAAACCGGCAATGAAGCCGATGTAGGTGGGCTTTACCGAACACCAATGTACCTGCTTTGCAACTGCTCTGACTTGGCAAGATGGGACGACGGCCGAGCTAATTTCTATTCCGAGGACCAATCCGTCCAAGTAATGGTTAGGTGCTCAAAAATCGACTCCGAATGGCGAGTCTCAGTGTTCCTGACGAATAGAAGGCAAACAACGAGCTCAGATTTCACTTTCCGAGTTCATCAGCCTCAAATCAGAATCTCTCTCGATAATGGTTCAGATCTAGCTCCAGTTAGAACTAGCAGCAGAATTGGTGATGAGGAGTCTATGATGGATGCCCTATATCGGGACAGACAAACGTTTGCAAGAGGTCACCTTACATCCGTGGTTTGGCGTGAAATAGATCATGAGGGATCCAGCTTTGAGGACTTGGAACCATGGGGGTCATGGCATGATGGAGATGAAATTGACCAACACCTGTTCGAATCTTTCTCCAATCCGGATCTGAGAACGGAGTACATGCCATCATACTCCATACTAAGCCCAGATCTTGATAATTGGCCCGGTTTCTCAGATAATCCTCCGGAACTAGACTCCTTGGCTATCTCTGAGCTATGGGAGGAAAATAAGCTATCAACTGCGCTCTCCCCGATTACTGAGGCATACTCAAATTGGATTGATCTGACTAGGGAAGGGGTAGATGAAGCGGTTCCTAGGGAGACGAAGGAAATCATCGAAAGCAACCTAGAAAGATGTTCCATCGCTAAAGAGAGGATTTCTCTCGGGATCAAGCTTCTCTGCGATGACGAAGAAGCTAGGCTGGCCTTCCTTTTTGCCAACAAGGCCATCCACCAGGCAAACCAGTGGAAGAACAGCCAACGTTCTTTTCGATGGAGGCCATTCCAGTTAGCATTCATTCTGATGAACCTAAACGGAATCACTCACAGAGATCATGCAGATAGAGAGGTCTGTGATCTTCTTTGGTTCCCGACCGGGGGCGGTAAGACAGAGGCATATCTCGGACTGGCCGCTTACACGATTGCATACCGGAGGCTATCATGCGATAGAGACCAAGAAACGGGTCTCGAGACCGGAGCAGGAGTGGGTGTGATTTCTAGGTATACGCTGCGGCTTCTGACAATTCAGCAGTTCAGGAGAGCGGCTTCGCTAGTGACTTCATGCGAGAGGCTCAGGGTTGAAAGGGGGGATGGTGGTGTTGGTTGGCGGCCAAAGTCAAGCACACTGTCGGGAGACTACATTTGGGGCATGGCCCGTTTCTCGATAGGACTTTGGGTCGGAAGCTCCGTGACTCCGAACAGGACCAAGACGATCACATGGGGCAGAGGTAGGTCTGCAAGAGGGGCGATTGGATGTGGCCGCACTGATGATGAGATGGGGATTCTGGAAATGCGATGGAGCAGTATCTCCCAAGAGCCCGAACCCGCACAGATTACCAATTGCCCCTGCTGCGACGGCATACTTTCATTTGGAAGGGAAGAAATAAAGCAAGGAACCGAGCTCTCTCTCCACCTTACCACCAATTATAATGTTGATACTGAAATAATTGCCCAGCATCTCTCTGGTTCCGAATACTTCATCTCAGAAGGTGATGTTCTTTGCACAAATCTCGGCCAGGGCCACCATATCACCAGCCTGAATCTGATCGTTTCAGAGTCATGCAAGCACGAACAGCTTGACAGTTTATTGTACTCGGCTTTCAGAGATGCCCAAGAAACAGCCGAATACTATGGCAGAGTATTCGTCTGCTTCAGACCCACTAGGCCCGGTTACCTTCCAGTAGGGAGCATCGAAGAACCGTCAGACTTCTCGATTGTTTGTCCTAATCCTAATTGCGATCTGAACCATGGAGTAGATTGGAGGGAGGAACTACCCAGCGGTCCAAGGGAGCTCTCAGTGGTAGACGGGAAGGAGGCGAATAGGTGCCCAATCCCCGCATTGACTGTAGACGATCAGATATACAGGGAGTGTCCAAGCATCCTGATTTCTACCGTAGACAAGTTTGCCCAGCTTACTAGTAAACCCGAAGCAGGAAATATTTTCGGAGACATCTCATTCCACCACCAGGAGTTTGGTTTTGTCAGAGACCCGTTCGGTTTTCAACCTCGACAAATGGGCTGGGATCCTGAGTCGGATCAGATTCCATTGGGCTGGATGGACCTCAGGGGGGTAAGAATACGACCCCCAGATTTCATTTTGCAAGACGAGCTCCACCTAATCGATGGGCCTCTCGGCTCTTTGGTAGGTCTTTTCGAATTAGTGGTGAAGGAACTCTGCACCCAATACTCTGACCTCGGTCCGAAGTACATCTCCTCAACAGCCACGTCCAGAAACGCCTCGGAGCAGATTGCATCTCTATACGGGAAGAAAACCGCAATATTCCCTCCGCCTGGGTCTATTATTGATGACAGCTTCTGGTCCAGGCACAGATCACTAGAGCCAAGTGAGCTGTCAGGCGACGGGCCAATAGAGAGCCATCCAGACGATTGCTCCGATCCCGGGCGGCTCTACGTAGGTCTTTGCGCACCCGGGGTCTCCATGAGATCCACCCTCGTCCACTGCTGGTCCAGTGCATATCATCACATCAGAGAACGACACAATGAGGATCCTGATTCACAGGAACTAGATCAGTTCTGGACCCTAGTGGGATACTTCAATGCAATAAAGGAACTAGCAGGAGCTCAGACCCTTCTGGGACAAGATATCCCAGAGAGAATCGGAAGAATAAATCAAACCAGTAATCGAGAACCACCTCCGGTGACTGAACGCCCTAGTTACATGGACCTCTCAAGCAGGGCAAGCTCTACCGCCCTCCCATCGATGCTGTCAAGGCTGGAAGAAGAGTTCGGCGAGGACTTCGTTCTGACTACATCCATGTTCGGAACAGGCGTGGACGTCACTCGCCTAGGGCTCCTAGCCGTCTCCGGTCAGCCCAAGACCACATCTTCCTATATTCAGGCTACTGGTAGAGTCGGGAGGTCCAGTGGAGGTCTTGTCATCTCCATGTTCAGAGCTGGCAGACCTAGGGATCTAAATCACTACGAATACTTCACAGGTTACCACAGAGGCCTCTACAGGCACGTAGAGCCTGTGACAGTCCAACCATTCTCTCCCAAGGCGGTTGAGAGAATGGTGGGACCTGCGATGGTGGCCTTGTTGAGGCAATCTAGAGAGATCCTCGGAATAGAGGTTTCTAGGAGGTGGATGTCTACAGGTAGGGGGGAGACTGAGTGGCTCAGCCCGAGAATGAGCATCCAAGAAGAGAGGGACCTTTCCGACGCTTTGCTGGAAGTCGTCTCGGCTCACAACCGGTCACAGCCACCCAACAGGAGGATGCAAGAGGATGAAATTAGGAATTGGGTCGAGCAATCGTTATCGGAGTGGAGGAGGCTGGCCTCGCACCATGGGGGGAATTTGGTCTACTGGGAGCAGACCTTCACTAAACTAGCTGAAACCCCAGTCGTACTAGGCACACCAGCTCATGAACTTAGGAGGATCGATCAAGTATTTCCGAACTCTCCAAACTCCATGAGGGACGTGGAAAGCAGCCTAAACTTCCGTGGCAGAGAGCAGGCTTTCACAAGAAACAGGGGGCGTTAGGTTGGTCGGGATAAATAACATCAGACCAACTTCTTTCCAATATTCGCATGGCCCTGGATCAGTCCTAGAAACCAGTAGCGGCCCGGTAGTAGTCCAATCTCCAGACCGTCTGTTCGAAGCTTACGATGGCACCACAATCAGGGTAAGAGGGGAAGATGAGACAATCACGATTTCTAGATTCGAGATAATCGAACCCAGACTCTCAAACGAACTTGGTGGGGTGAGGTTGGTCCGCCTACCTTCGAACGAAGAGCTCGGCAGACCAGCCATGGATCAGATATACCCAACCATTCCAGAGTTCCCAATGTGGTGTGTTTGCACTCGTCATGAGAAACTCTACAGAGCTTGGGATGATAGAAGGTTCAGAGACTGCTCCGACTGCAGGAGTGAAAGACGAAACTCCGGGGATGGAACAGAAACCCCTTCAGTCCAAGAAATCGCACGCGATCAGCCAGTAAGGTTCGTTAGGGCATGCTCGAATGGGCACCTAAGTGACATAGACTGGGCTTCAGTGATACACCGTGGTAGGGATTGCCCAAGAAATAACGACAGCTGGTTTTTCTGGAATAACGCAGGTGGGAGCATAGGCGAGATCAGGGTCAGTTGTATGTGTGGTGCATGGAGGAATATGGGGGAGGTCTACTCCGAAGACCATGAGTGTGATGGGTGGCATCTCCACGAGGGGTACCAAGAAACAGAACCATGCACAGAAGTTTCCCGAGTAGTTCAGAGGGGTAGTGCAGGCCTCTATCTGCCTGAGCAGGTGTCCGCTCTGGACATTAGCACTCTTTCAAGACAGACTATTAACGCCTTAGATGACCCAGCCATTTCCGAGAGACTCAGAATGCTCGTTGAGGACGGAGAGCTGGAAGATAGAGCAAAGGTTAGGAGACGCGTCGAGGCGTGCCAGAGATCACCGCTCTCATTAAGACTCGATCTAATGGAAAGGATCGACGATGATTCGCAATGGCCTAGTCTACTAGATGCCATGAGGGACAGAATTGTAGGGAGGGGCGAGGAAAGGGGGATTAGGGAGCAGGAATTCCAGGTTCTAGTCCACTCCTCAAGAGTTGGGTCGCCCCCCCCTCCAATCAACAATCCCCGAGATTTGACAACAAGCCCACTCAAAGTAATAGCAAACGAATGCTTTTCGTTTCCTACTAAAATGGGAGCTACTATCTCTGTCGCACCAGTAAAATCACTCAGGGTAGTAAATGCTCTAACTGGTTTTTCCAGACAGATCGGGGAGCGAGAACCACAGACAGTCCCATCGATCTTCGAGTTCCAAGAGGCACGATGGGCCATGGCGATGGAAACAAACACTGAAGGTGTGTTCCTCCACTTCGAGGAGGGTTCCGTACCCGTGTCAGCCGACCATCCGAGAGCTTCATACTGGCTCAGGAGGTATGAGGAGGAGAACGACACAAGCTTACACCCTCAGCACGTCTGGTGGCATACTCTCTCCCATCTTCTCATCAAGCATATCTCACTTGACTCCGGATTCTCCTCTGCTTCAATACGGGAGAGGACCTATGCAATTGAGGGATCAGACGGCTCTATAGCAGGGGGCGTCTTGCTATTCCCCTCGCAGCAGGGAGGGGACGGAACCCTCGGCGGCTTATCCTCATTAGCAAAGAACCAAGCCGCCTTCTCCGGCATCATAGACAAGTGCCGTTCGGAGGTGATGACATGCTCGAATGACCCTCTATGCGAGGAATCTTCCGACATATCCCTAGGTGGAGCAGCATGCTTCGCCTGCTGCCTAACCTCTGAGACTTCCTGCGAGCATCGAAACAAGTCTCTCGATCGCCTACTACTTCGGGAGTCGATGCCATGACTCGAAGTGATCACGATGAGTTAGAGATAGTCGCCTCGGGCTCGTGGTGGATGAATCCGCGGGTTAGAAGAATCCAAAATGCCATCATCGAGCTTATTGAGAGTAGCAGGGAATCCCTGATTATGACAATGTCCTACGTTTACTACGGTGAGGAGAGCGCATCTAGGGTATGGGCGGCATTGGAGGGTGCTGCAAAGAGGGGAGTATCCGTTTACGTGATATGTAACATCCCATCCGTCAACAATAGGCATGGAGAGTCTCAGACGATGGGCTCAACTAGTGCTTACAACGAACTGAAGAGACTGGCTTCTGAAAACCCCGGCTCGTTCGCAGTTAGGCAATTCTCCGGATATTCACAAGCCGGTAACGACGGAACCCCAATCTTGCATGCCAAGCTAGTCGCCTCGGACCCGGGCAGGGATGGGGCGAGTGCCATCATCTCCTCGGCCAATCAATCCGATGCCGCATACCTGAGGAATCTCGAGATGGGTGTGCAGTTCAGTGGCCCCAAGGTGGAAGAAGTCAAGTCGATGTTCTTTTCTCTATGGTCCTCGAGTGAGTGCGAGAGGATTTGAAAGAGGGAGTGCCTGGCTATTCCTCCTCGCCCAAGACTCCCTTGATCTCATCCTCTTGGAGTCCATAATTTTCCGTTCTTATATTCCCCTCATTATCCGCTCTTTGGACGAATATCATGTCTTGAACAGCCACTATAACGCAATCATCTGTTCCTCCGAATTCTCTCCCTCGGAGTCCCCTTCCTACTATCTGCTGCAACAGAACCTCCGACCCGATGGGCCTGGCGATAACGATCGCATCAACGTTCGGTGCATCGAAACCGGTGTCGAAGATTCCGTAATTCGAAAGAACCTCTATCTCTCCTCTCCTGAATCTCTCTACGAACGACCTCCTGGTGACTCGTCTAGTTTTGGAATGGACTACTTCGCTCCTGATTCCAATACTATTGAGAGACATAGTGACTAACTTTGAATGCTCTACGCTGAGGCCGAAGAAAAGAATCGACTTCCGACCCTCCTGGTTCAGCTCTACAATCTTCTCTACCATCGCTTGATTTCGATTACTATTATTTCCGAGATTAGTCTTCATCCATGATTCCTTGAGGTCAGAGAATTCATCTAACGCCTCGCTCCCCACATCTCTTCGTTGGTCTCCGAAGCTCACCATCTGGACGACCGCCTTCGCCAAAACGCCCTTTTCCTCTAGTCGAGATCTTAGTGATGCGATGCTCGTCCGGACCTGATTTGCGGTGGGACTCTCCGTTCCGATCAAGTCATCCAGAAGGAATCTCCCGCCGTACCTTCTGTACATGTAGGACATTTGCCTCTCATCGGATCTATATGGGGTCGCTGTCAATCCGATCAAACGACCACCAAATTGGTCCTGACTCGTCAGGTTTAGCCCAACTCCGACGCCTGCCAGTGTTTCTCTGTACCTCGGTGTCTCGAATCTGTGCGCCTCGTCGATTACGACGCAATCAGGACCCATTATGCCTTCACGAGCCTCCGTATGCGACTCATCATTATTGTTGGCAATCTCCCTAAGGGTGTCTATGGTGCAAATTACTAGAGCACCCCCCTCTCTGTCGATTCTTCTTGATAGGGCCGAATTCTCACTAGAACCCCCGTTATCAGACCAATTCACATCCCCCCAGAAGCGATGAATGTTCAAGTCACGACCCCATGGATTGGCGTAGTCATCGAAAGCAATTTTCTGCCAGACTCTCTCAAAGGTCTCCGATGCCTGGTAACAAAGCTCCTTTCTATGGCATATCCACAGAATTATCCTTGGTTTCTCAGAGTCGAGATACCACTTGATTAGAGACTCAGAAGTCACCCTAGTCTTCCCGCTTCCCGTTGGGAGGATGACTAACCCCCTCTTTTCGTAGTCTTCCTCAGCTTCCAATGTCTCAGTGATTAGAGCCCCTACGTCTTCTTGGAAATCAGCTAAGTTGGGCATTCTTCGGAATTCTATTTTTTCGTAGTGCTCCAATTTCTCCGTATCGTTTGTTCCTGCAAAGACTAGAGGAAATCCTGCAAGATGGCAGAATCTGATAGCAGATCGTTGACCAGACCTCCAATTATTTGGATTGGCCATCCGAATCATTTCTTCGGGACCGAGCCTCTCGTCCCCTAGGGTGACTTCATCCTCCCAGATTCGGTTAAACCGCCTTTGGAAATCTCTTCGATCATAATCGTAGACACCCCTTAGGATATCCTCTCGAACTTCGTTAGCTGTAAATGTATCAAACTTTTCGTAAAGAAGTCCAATGCCCCTCGATTGAACAAAGAATCTAATCATATCTCTTAGTGTTCTATTATCCTCCAATTCGCCCAACATCATGTCTACTTCATACATTAAATGATTGCTCTTGTAGAACCATTTGCACGAAGGGGGATTGTTTGTCCCGATCGGATACCATTTATTTCTCGGCAACACTTCATCCAATCCGGGGTGCCAGTGTGTGCCTTCGATCCATTCCTCATCACTTCTTTCAAAGTGGGCATCTATCGCATTCCTCGAGAAATACGCATTGAATATTACTTCTACCGCCCTCTCTATATCTTCATCCCAAGTCATCACCTAACCTCCCAGGTATGTCTCTTCGAACCATCTGATGTCACTCTCACGCTTCTCGTACTCCGGCACCTTATTCGCATGTTTGACCGGATCATTCTTGACCCAATACATCCCCCCTATGAGCT
>MDSZ01009380.1_pt1 | contig 10351 bp, 10 predicted proteins | sample 811201 | NCBI WGS metagenome assembly MDSZ01 (sample SAMN05326647, study PRJNA326480) | marine metagenome | isolation source: seawater | place: Indian Ocean: North | collected 2010 | reverse complement strand
CAATTACGCTAGACTTATGTATCATCATTTTCTATCTACTATTGTTGCTGACCATTCAGCATCTGCCATCCTTTTTCCTTCGACTTTTGCTGTTCCTTTATATTTCCAAACTCTTCCGTGAGATCTAACTGCCTCAATTTCTAGATGAAGTTCACAATCAGGAATGACTGGACTTCTAAATCTCGCTTTGTCAACACTCATCAAATAAACTAATTTATTTGCATACTCTTTTGGGTCTATTCCGTGAGCAGTAAGAGCTGCAGCTGCTTGCCCAAAAGCTTCAACTATCAATACTCCAGGCATTACTGGTTGTCCTGGAAAATGGCCTTGTACATAAAAACCATTTTTTTTTACGTACATTATTGCTGTTGCTGATTTTAGATGAACTATGTTTATAAGTTTATCTATTAATAGCATTGGTTCTCTATGAGGGAGTAAACTTTCTATAGTTTTTTTATCAATCTCTGTTTGGCTCATTTTTTTGTATTCCTTAAAAATTCTCTTAAAGGCACTGCGGGATATCCCATAACAGTTTGATTATCCTCTATATCGTTAACAACGCCACTTCCACCTCCAATTTTTACATTATTTCCAATTTTAAGATGACCAGAAATCCCTGCTTGTCCACCGATTGATACATTATCACCAATAACAGAACTTCCTGCAAATCCAACTTGGCCTGCTATCATACAATTAGAACCTATTTTTACGTTATGGGCTAGATGAACCTGATTGTCTAAGTATGTATTTCGGGAAATTTTTGTATCATCTACTGAACCACGATCTATTGTACAGTTAGATGCTATTTCTACATTACTTTCGATCACCACTTTACCTATATGAGGAAATTTAAAATTTTTATTTTGAAGAGGAATAAATCCAAATCCCTTTTGTCCTATTTTACATCCATCTTGAATCACTACACTATCACCTATTATTGAATTTTTTATTACAACATCAGACCCAATTACACAATTTTTTCCAATTTTAACATTTTTTTCAACTATAGAGTTAGATCCAATTAAAGTATTTTTGCCTATTTTAACACCTTTACCAATTAAAACATTATTACCGAATTTAACAAATTTATGATTTTTTCTAAGAGGCTTTTTTAAAGTAAAATCTGGATAATCAATATCTGCATCAGAATAAATCTTTGATAAAGTATTAGCTAGTTGAAAAAGAACATTTTTTACTATTATTTTTTGAACTGATTTTGGTAAAAGATTTTGAAGTTTATCAGTTGTAATACAAGCGCCTGCCTTTGTTTTTTTTGCATCATCTTTATACTTAATTGAGTCAAAAAAGGAAATATCATGTTTTTCTGCAACTATTAAAGGCCTTACTTCATTCACAACAAAATCATTTTTTAAAATAATTTCTGGAAAAAGTTTACTTAATTTAAATTTTGTTTTTTTAAAAAATAAATTTGACTTCATTAAACTTACTTAAGATTTATCGATTTCAATTTATCATTAAGTAAAGACATTATATCTTTGGTAATATTAAGTGACTCATCCGCAAGTAATAAACTTTTTTTGTCAATAACCATTCTTATATTTTTTTCTTTCATATAATTTTTTATAATTGGATTTAAACTCTCTAAAAGTTTTTTTCTCGCTAAGGCTCTTTGTTTAGCAACATTTTCTAAAAGATTGTTTCTTTCTTTCTGCAAATTTGAAACTTTATTTCTTAAATCACTTACTTTTTTTCTGTAATCCTCAGCAGATATTACCTTTTTTTGTTGTATAATTTTATTTTCTTCTTCCTGAAGTGTTTTTTGTTTAGCTTGGATATTTTTTATACCTTTATCTAGTTTATTTTTAAGGAATTGTTGAGCCTTTTTTCCTGCATTACTCTCATTTAAAATAAATTTAAAATCTATGTAATGAGGTGTTTCTGCTGCAAGAAAATTATTAATTGGAAGTAACAAAAAAATGAAAAATAAAATCTTTTTTACTGTTTTCATGCTTTAAAAAGTTGTTCCTAACTGAAAGCTAAATCCTTGAGTTTTATCAGTCTCCGCTTTTGAAATGTTTTGAGAAAGAACAAATGACAAAGGACCAAGAGGTGACATCCAATTTGCTGATACACCAGTACTAGATCTAATATCTGTACTTTCGTCCAGAGAGCTATCATAATCAACTCCCCAAACACTTCCAAAGTCTAAGAAAAAAGATACATCGGTGTTATAATTTTCTGGTAGCAAATTTGGAAGATTTGTTTCTAAATTTAATGCAGCTGCATAATTTCCTCCGATATGATCGTTTCCATCTACAGGTCCAATTTTATTTTTTTCGAAACCTCTTAATCTTCTTGTACTTAGGCTTTTTCTTTTACTTAATCTAACGTCATCAGATGCTAACCCGTTTATAGCTGATAAATAAAATTTCCCTGCTCCCACAATGTTTTCACTAATCGATTTATAAGTACTTGAAGTAAATGTATTGGAGATTGAAGATTTATCGGCATAAATTGGTAGCGATTGATTAAAAGAAATTATTGATCCGCTTGTTGGCATAAATGCACGATTTCGTTTATCATAAGAGAATCCGTAACTTGCAGTTAAATCACTGAAAGTTCCGCTCTGTTTTTTTAAAGAATCTGAAGCAGAGTCTAAAGTTCTCAAATCATCGTAGTTTGCGCCTAAACCCAATGAGACAGAAACATCTCTGTATTGTTCAAAAGAAGTTGCTATTGAGGCACTTACTACTGTATTTTCATAACCTTGATCTGGTTTATCGTTTCCAATACTTGCGATAGAATAATTTATAGAGTTACCTAGAAAATCATAATTAGGATCTGTAAAATTTAGTTTTCCAGCTAAAGACTCCTCGTCTACTTGAATATCAAAGGCTAACTTTTTTCCCTCACCAAGCCAATTATTCTCACTTATACCTATTGAAAAAGTACCCCCGCTTGTACCTACACCTGCGCCAGCGCTTATTTCTCCTGTTGGTTGCTCTTCAACAATAATATCAACAATCTTAAGATTTTTTTCACTACCTTCTTTTACATCGTAATTCACTTTTCTAAAAATATTTCGAGCTTTAATTTCTGCGACAGATTTTTCAAGATTGAGTTTTGTAAAAGGATCACCCTCATCAACTATAAGTTCTCCTCTAATTACATCCTCATTAGTTATTCTGTTTCCAATTATATTTATTCTTTCGACTAATGTTTTTTCTCCCTCAAATACATTGAAAGTGATGTTTATCGAATTTCCATCTATAACTTCTTGAACATTATGCTCAACAAATTGCAAATTATTATTATCAATTAATTCATCAAGTTCCTCGAGAATTTTTTTGATTTTGAAAGGTGAATAATATTCACCAATATATTTCTTGTAAGTATCTTTTAATGGAAAAAATATGTCATTATCATAAGTAGAATCTACATTTGTGGAAATTTTGTTTATTCTATATCTATTTCCCTCCTCTATTGAATAAACTAAATTTGCTTCTCCAGCTTGGTTTAACTCAGCTAAATTAGAGTTTATTTTTACATCATAAAAACCAATTGATTTATAATAATTGTTCAATAATCTAATATCTAAATTAATTAAGTTTTCACTTAATATTGTATTTTTTGAAATAACTTTCCAGAACTTATCTTCTTCACTTGCGATTACATCTCTCAACCTCATACTTCTTACATTATTATTTCCAATAAAAGATATTTTTGAAATTCTTGTTTGTTCACCACGGTCTATTTCTATTAACAAATCAAAATTTGTCTCATTTATTTTTTTTAACTTTGCTTCAGCCTTTGCCATATTGTAACCAAGTGAAGAGTAAAGTGACTCAATAAGTTCTATATCTTTCGCTAATCTGGATTTGATTAAAGATCCTTTTTCTTTTGTGTTAATTCCCTTTTTAATTAAATCTTTATATTTTTTACTTTTTTCACCAATAATTATTAATTGATTTATTACAGGGTATTCTTTCAAATTTATATTTAATATATTGTTCTTTAAAGTTATTTTTACGTCTTCAAAAAAATTTGTTTCATATAAATTTTTTAATATAGAATTTAAATCTTTTTCTTGATAATCTTTGTTAAGTTCAATTTCACCATAAAGCTTAATTGTCTCGCTAGAAACTCTCTTGTTTCCGTCAATAATAATTTTATTGACCGTCTCAGCTTTTAAAGTTGAAAAAGAAAAAAATAAAATTGATATAAATATGTACAGTTTATTCATTACCAATTTTCTGAGTAGTTAAATTTTTTGCCCATACATCTATTTTTTTGATCTGGTTAATATTTTTAGGTTTTTGTATAGCATATTTTCTATAATTTCTATCATTAAGATTGTTCATAATGATTTTTGAAATAGTCAAAAAAGGTATCTTTTTTCGTAGAAATCGATCAACTAATATTTCATTAGATGCATTTACTATTATTGGGGTTGAGGGATATTCATTAGCTCTGTGCATTATTTTGATTATTGGAAATATTTTCTTATCTACTTTTTTAAAAACTAAATTTTCAATAACATTTTTCTTTTTTTTTATTTTATAAAATTTTTGGATATTTAGTTTTCCATCAAATATTGCATTAGCTAATGGAATAATCATTGATGTTTGATGATATATAAACATAGACAAACCATTCTTGAGCTCAACTATTGCATGAACCAAAGAGTTAGGGTGTATAATAATATCTAATTTGTCTATCGGAATATCAAATAACTTTTGAGCTTCAATTATTTCTAAAATTTTATTTAGTAGAGTCGATGAGTCTACAGATATTTTTTTACCCATTTTCCATTTTGGGTGTTTTATTGCATCATTAGGACTGATATTTTTCAATCTTTTTTTGTTGTAATTTAGAAATGGTCCTCCAGAGGCAGTTAAATAAATTTTATTTATGTCTTTTAATTTATGAGTTTCAAGCAATTTAAGTATCGAAAAATGCTCAGAGTCTATTGGAATTACTTTTGTATTATACTTTTTTGCTTTAGATTTTATTAAATCCCAACCACAAATAATAGACTCTTTGTTTGCAACTAGGATTTTTCTACTAAATCTTATAATAGAAAGAGTTGGTTCTAACCCAGCTATGCCAGGTATAGCAACGATTGATATGTCAGTTTTTTTTAACTTAATAAGTTTATTGAAATTATTCAAAATTATTGTTTTTTTACTCTTAAAATTTTTTTTTAATTTTTGAAAAGTTCTTAAGTCATTTACTATGAAAAATTTTGGCTTATATTTCTTTATTTGTTTTTTTATAAGTTTATAATTTTTATTTGCTGACAATAACTCAATTTTCAAATTTTCTTTATCAACTATTTTTAATGCAGAGAGACCTATGGAACCAGTTGACCCAAGTATTGAAATTTTTAATAGCATCAAATAAATTTAATAAAAGTTATTAATCCTACAGGAACTCCTACTAATATACCATCCAGTCTATCTAATATGCCCCCGTGACCAGGTAGAAAATTTCCTGTATCTTTTATTTTTGCTTTTCTTTTTAAGAAAGAGAATATTAAATCTCCGAACTGACAAGCTATTGAAGTTATAGATGCAACTACCAAAATATTAAAGTTCATACTAGAAGTATAATAAAAAATTAACCCTAGCATTGTAAAATTTGTAAAAATTATCGAACCAAATGCACCTGAAATTGTTTTTTTTGGACTAATGTTTGTTAATTTTGGACCTTTAAATGTTTTTCCAATTACATATCCCCCAATATCTGAGGATATTGAGCCAAATAAGATTATAAGTATTAATATTTTAAGATGTAAAAAGCTAAAAAAGTAAACACAAATTATACTAAACAAGAATATATAGAATATAAAAAATAAGTTTAATAAAATTTTAAATATTTTATTCAAAGGTATTTTTTGTACCAAAGTTAAAAATTCCAAAATGGCTATTACACTCAAAATTATCAAACTATAAAATAAGATAAAATCAAGTTTAAAAATTAAAATAACTAATGAGATTAATGCTAATGATGTAAAAGTTCTTTTTTTCAAATTTGATGACATTATATTGCTCCAAAGTTTCTCTTGGTTTGTTTAAATTTTTTAATAATCTTTTTTAGATCAGAAGAGTTAAAATCCGGCCAAAGCTTATCTAAAAAAAACAGCTCAGAATAAGCTAATTGCCATAACATGAAATTACTCAATCTTCTATGTCCACCGGTTCTAATTAAAATATCTGGATCAGGCAAATTTTTTGTGTAAAGATTTTTTTCAAAATTTCTTAGTGTAAGCTTAATTTTCGTTTTTTTTAATGTTTCAATTATTTCATTTTTTGATCCATAATTTATAGCCAAATTAACGAGTATATTTCTATTATTTTTTGTGAGTTCTATAGTTTTTTTTAAAGTTATCTTTATATCTTTAGAGAGTTTATTGACGTCACCAATAATATTAATTTTAATACCTTGAGAAACTACTTTCTCAATTTCATTGGTAAAATAATTTTTAATCAGTTTAAATAAAAAAGCTATTTCCGTTCTTGGTCTCTTCCAATTTTCAGATGAAAATACATAAAAAGTCACTATTGGAACTTTAAGTTTGATACAGCTCCTTACAACTTTTTTGACAGTTTCGACACCTTTTAAGTGACCGAAATTTCTGCTTTTATTTTTTCTTTTACCCCATCTACCATTGCCATCCATAATAAAGGCAATATGATTGAGCTTATTCATATTTGACTAATCTCTTTTTCTTTATCAGTTGAGATTTTTTCTATATTCGTAATGTTATCGTCTGTTAATTTTTGAATTTTTTTTTTCAAAGTTTTTGTTTTGATCTTCTGAAATTTTTTTTTCTTTAAGCATTTTTTTTAAATCTTCATTTGCTTCTCTTCGAATATTTCTTATTGCTACTTTGCTTTTTTCTGCCATGCCTTTGAGTACTTTAATCAGATCTTTTCTTCTCTCTTCAGTTAAATCTGGAATTCTTAGTCTAATTATTTGTCCATCAATTTGAGGGTTTATTCCTAGTTCTGATTTTTGAATTGCGGATTCAATTATATTGATATTTGATTTATCCCACACCTGGATAGAAATTAATCTTGCCTCAGGAACACTAACCGTTGCAAGTTGATCTATAGGCATTAGTTGACCGTAGACGTCTATTTTTAAGGTATCCAGCATATTTGTATTTGCTCTACCAGTTCTTAATGTGGAAATATCTTTTTTAAAAGATTGAATGCTTTTATTCATCTTTGAAGAAAAATTATTTTCGTTAAATTCACTGCTCAAACTAAACTCCTTCTCCCACTTTAAATTTTACGAAGTCTTTTATAGTAATTTTTTTATTTAGAGAGTTTTCCTTCAATATATCTGAAACTTTTTTTTTGGGATCCATAATCCAAATCTGGTTTAATAAAGAATTGTCATTTAGAAACTTTGAGATTTTTCCTTTTGATATTTTATCTATCATTTCTTTTGGCTTACCAGAATTAACTAGCTCAGCTTTTATTATTTCTAATTCTTTATCAATCACATTTTTATCAATACCATTTTCATCTATTGCCAGAGGATTAGATGCTGCAATATGCATAGCTAATTTATTTCCTATACTGTCGTTCTCTCCTTTTGAAATACCTTCTAATTTTACTACTGAAATTATTTTTCCAATATTTTTTTCTAATGCAGAATGCACATAAAAATAATTTGTTCCCTCAGATTTATCGAAAAATTTTGTTCTTCTAATTGTAATTTTCTCCCCAATTTTAGCAATAAGATTTACAAGATTATCTTTTACACTAATACCATTTTTCATTTTAGACTCATTTAATTTAACAATATCCCCTTTTGAGAAAAAATTTATTTCTGAGATTTCTTTACAAAAACTTATAAAATTTTCATTTTTAGCTACAAAATCAGTTTCGCTATTAATTTCAATAATTGATATTTCACCTTTATCTTCTTTAACTAACGCAAGACCTTCGGAAGCAGTCCTGCTCATTTTTTTTGATGCTTTTGCAATTCCTTTTTTTCTTAAAAACTCAACAGATTTTTCAATGTCACCATTTGTTTCGTCTAGTGCAGCCTTACAATCTTTGAAGCCAACACCGGTCATCTCTCTAAGTTTTTTTATATTTTGAAGTAAATCGCTACCAGACATTAGAACTTTAGATTTATTTATTTTTTTTTTTTTGTAACAGAATTTTTCTTTGTATCGTCTTTTTCAGACCCTTTAATTAGTTTTTCAGCATCTTTGATTGTACTTTTGAGCAATTCACAATACAGATTTATTGATCTTCGAGCATCATCATTTCCAGGTATTGGATAATCTATTCCTGTTGGGTCAGAATTTGTATCTAAAACTGCTATTATTGGTATGTTAAGTTTTTTTGCTTCCGCGACTGCCAAAGACTCCACATTTGTGTCGATAATAAAAATTAAGTCTGGTGTTTTTTTCATCTCAGATATTCCGCCCAATGACCTTTTAAGTTTTTCTTTTTCTTTACCGAATTTTATAATTTCCTTTTTTGTAAATCCTAAGTTCTCTTTGGAAAGCTGATCCTCTAGTTTTTTAAGTCTTTTAATTGAATTCTGAATTGTATTCCAGTTTGTAAGCATTCCTCCAAGCCATCTATAATTAACAAAATATTGACCAGTTTCCTTAGCCAACTCACTTACTTGTTCAGACGCTTGTTTTTTGGTTGATACCACTAATAATTTTCCACCACTAGAGATTACTTTATGCACCTGAGATAAAGCGTTTTTCAAAAAATCAACTGTTTGAGTTAAATCTATAATATGAATAGAATTTTTTTCCCCAAAAATGTATTTTTTCATTTTTGGATTCCACCTCAAAGTTTTGTGGCCAAGGTGTACACCTGCCTCTAATAGCTGTTTTATATCTACTTTAGGTACGTTCATACTTTTTCCGGTTAATCCACCACAGTTATTCCAAATTAAAGGACCGGTAGGGCGTTGCCCTTGCAACTGTGTGCGAAATATTTCACTGATATATAGAAACGTTATAAAAAATCAATACTCTAAAAGGTTATTTTTACCACGTATTCCTTAGTTTTTAAGTGTTCAAGATGATTTAAGTCAAACTTTCTATTTTTTTTAAGAGAATAATAGGCTTTTTGATTTTTTTTATTAATAATTAAATTTACCTCTGTGTTTCCCTCTTTTGAGAGAATTTCTTTGATATCATTAATTTTAAAATTTTCTTTTAATTCAATTGTTACTTTTTGGTAAGGTTCATTTAGGACATTTGAAAGAAGTGAAATCTTTTTTATATTTACTCTTGTTTTGTTATTATCTTTTACAAGTTTTTCTTTTTGTAAAGTTAAAACAAATGATTCAGCTTCCTTCAATAAATCTCTATTATTTATTAAGATTTCAGAGAACAAGAATAATTCAAATTCTCCTTTTTTATCGCTAAATTTAATAATTGCGTAAGGTGTACCTTTTGAGCTTTTTTTTTCTTGAATAGACATGACTGTTCCTGCAACTAAGCTTTCACTTTTATTATTTTCGAGAAATTGATTGTAAGGAATAATTTTTAGTTGATTAAAAATATTCTCATATTCATTTAATGGATGGTCGGATATATAAAATCCTAATGATCTAAATTCCTCACTTAATAGTTTTTTTTGTGTCCATGGGGTAGATTGTAAGTATTCAAATCTCTTATCTAAACTCTCATTGTTTTCAAAGAGGCTAGTTTGATTTTTCAATCTATCATCATTAACATTTTTAATTTGTTGAATAATTTTTGGAATTGAAGAAAAGATCTTATTTCTATCCTTGTCGAAATCGTCAAATACTCCAGCTTTTGTCAGTCCCTCTAATTGTAATTTATTCACATCTTTTGGACTCACTCTATTTATAAAATCCTCAAGAGATTTAAAATTACCTTTACTCTCCCTCTCTTTTACTATGTTAGATATTGCTTCAAACCCTACATTTTTAATTGCTCCTAAACCATAATAAATTTTTCCATCAATAGCTTTAAATTCTGAGTAACATCTATTAATAGAGGGTCTGACAATTTCAACTTTTAATCTCTTCAATTCTTCTACAAATTCTCTCAATTTAGAAGTGTTGGTAAGTTCAGTAGTCATTGTTGCTGCAATAAAATCTTCTTTAAAATAAGTCTTTAAATAAGCTGTCTGATAGGCAATTAAGCCATAGGCAGCCGCATGGCTTTTATTAAAACCATACTGAGCGAATGGTTCAATTTTAGTAAAAACAAAATTAGCTACATCTTTTGCTATTCCATTTTTAATTGCTCCTTGAATGAATCTTTCTTTTTGTTTGTCTAATTCAGCTTTCTTTTTTTTGCCCATAGCTCTTCTTAAAATATCAGCTTCTCCAGCAGTAAATCCTGCTAAAGCTTGTGCTATCTGCATTACTT
>MDSZ01129483.1_pt1 | contig 10352 bp, 8 predicted proteins | sample 811201 | NCBI WGS metagenome assembly MDSZ01 (sample SAMN05326647, study PRJNA326480) | marine metagenome | isolation source: seawater | place: Indian Ocean: North | collected 2010 | reverse complement strand
CTCTTGCTGGGCTCGCGGAAAATATGGGCAACTAGGGAATGGACAATGGGGTGACAAAAATACGCCGCAACTGGTCGATTACAACATCGCCCCATTTGCCTCAGTGACTGGGCCCGCACCTCAAGGTGATTGGGAAGGAGAATCAAACTTACGTGGCAGAGTCATTGCCTCAGAAAATGATGTGTGGAAGGTTGAGATTCAGGCTCCAGAATCCGCTGAGATGGCGATGTATGATCTGCAAATAACGCTGTTGAAAATAGGTGGAATTCGAGAAACAATTGTTGTTGAGAATGTGATTGAAATAATCGAAAGAGATTCCGATGGTGATGGAACAGTGGATTCTCTCGATGCGTTTCCAAATGATGCAACTGAAACAACCGATACCGATGGTGATGGAGTTGGGGATAACAAAGATGCATACCCAACTGATGGCACTCGCTCGGCAGAAGAACCATCTCTCGATGCTAACACAATGTACCTCATTATTGCGGCATTTGCTATGATTATACTTCTATCATTGATTTTCTTCAGAAGGGAAAAGTTCGTTGAGGTTGAGAAATCCGATGTAGAAAAATCCAGCCGCTGGCTATTCCCACGCGGACCAAAAAAGAAATTTTAGTCGCTCGCCGATTGTACAGATGAGAAGCGAGTTATCGTTCTCAACGAAGCGTCGTCTTCATAGGGTAAAGGCGACTGGGTTGAAACGGAGGCATTCCTCCGGGTGAAAAAATGAGTGAAGAAGGAACCATCACCCCTGAAGTTCAAATCGGACAACTCGAAGAGGCTCTTGCGACTGAAACTGATCGGTTGAAGAAACTCTTTGCAGCTTATGAAACTCAAGAAAAGGAACTCGTTGATGCACGTGCAGAAATTGAAGTTCTTGAGAAAGAAATTATCGACAAAGAGATTGAGCGAGAAGCTCAAGAATCACTCATCGCCGAGAAGGATTTTCGAATTCGTGAACTTGAAATGAAGGCAACCAAGGCTGACAAGCGTGTCGAGCATTTGGAACCAGCTCTCCAAACCATGGAAGAAAAGTATTCACGTGAGAAGGATCGACTTGGCAAAGTCTTCGGTATTGCTGAAGAACTTGATAACGACCTCAAACTCGCTGTGTCAGAAATGAAAGCACGAGATGATTGGTATGTTGCCCACATGACCCTGTTTGAGGATTTGAACAAGGCGATTAAGGAACGTTACGAAATGATTGAGAGTGCTGTAGAAGCCGAGCGCCAATCTCAACATATGTCTCGTGCCTTTACAGAGCGCATGGATGAAATGGTCGAAGCGCGAGCAGCAGAAATGACCGTTGAAGAAGCAGAAACCCTCATTGAAGAGGAAGCTGCAACAGATTCAGAAGCGGCTGAAGAACCCGTGCCTGAGGAAACACCATCCGAAGAAGCAGAAGAAAATGAAGCCGTACCTGAGGAAGTTTCTCCTGAAGCCGAATCGAAAGAAGAGGAACAGGCTGAAGCATCGGAGGAAGATACCTGGAATTCCGATGTCGACCCTTGGTCTGACAATTGAGGTGAATCTCCGTGGCAGGTCTCGCCCGAGGCGGGCATGCACCAGTTGCAACGTTCGCCATTGCAGGAATTGCGATTCTCATCGGTGGAATCTATCTCGATCCGCTCAATGGCCTCATGCCATTTCTTGGTGTTCTTTGCCTTATGATTGCAGTCTTCTTTGCGAATTTTTGGAGAGACCCTGATCGCCCAATTCCGAAAGAGGCTGGTCTATTGGTATCTCCAGCTGATGGCCACGTGATGTTCGTACGGCGTGAACGTGCTACAGGGCGCCGTCCTTCAAAATCCGAACGAAAACTTGGCGGTATTGAACATGATGAATTCACAGGAGATTGGTATCCTGAATCATGTGAAAATCCAACGTCTTTCGAAACAGAACAACGCTTCGTCCCAGTAGACGGGAAGGAATTGGAAACAGATGTTTGGCGAATTGCTATCTTCATGTCTCCTCTTGATGTCCACGTCAATCGCGCACCACGCGCTTCAAAAATCATAATGATGGAACACCGAACCGGAAAAGGACGACGACGTGGACCATTCGCACCTGCGTATCGAAAAGAAAGCGAGTATAATGAACGAGTTCGCACAGTCTTTGAATCGAACGATGGGGAACGAATTGAAGTAACCCAGATATCAGGAGCACTTGCACGTACAATAGTCCCTTGGAAAGGAATTGGTGACGAATTAAGGCGAGGTGAACGATACGGTATGATTCGACTTGGTAGTCGAGTCGATGTTCGAGTTCCTGCAGCGTTTTATCAGCCTCGAGTTATCTCTGCAGAAGCAAAACACCCTCAACACCCTAAGGGACAATTCATTAGAGCTGGCGCAGATATTATCTTCAAAAGAATTCTTGAAGAGGAATAAGTGAGGTGTGAATATGGCATTCAAGAAAGGACTGACCATCTTGGGCAATGAGTCAAAGAGTCTCAAGATCCATGACCTCGTGAAAGCGCCAGCGAATACACCGTGGGCCAAGGAGCGTCAACATTCCTGGGATGCCTCATTCCCAGCAACAGTGTACTCAACGCCGGAGATGACAAGAGACGGCGAACCATGTACTGCTGTAACTGTTATTCTTCGAACCAAAGGTTGCCACTGGTGGTGGTCATCCGGATGTACCTTTTGTGGCTACTTTAATGATACACGTGATGATGTAAATAGCGAGGACCTCCACGCGCAATGGCAGCATGCAAAAGAGAAGTTTAGCAATTTCGAAAATCATGCAATGGTCAAGGTTTACACTTCTGGATCTTTACTCGAAGATCGAGAAATTCCAGTTGATTTCCAAGAAACCGTTCTCCGTGATTGCTTTGAAATGAAAAAAGAACTCATCGTTGAAAGCCGAACCGAACAACTTACGGAAGAGAAATTAGCATGGGCTACATCCATTAATCCAAATTTCACCGTCGCTATCGGTCTCGAAGCATATGATGATGAAGTATTAAGGTTCCACGTGAATAAAGGATTTTCAGTTGCTTCGTGGGACCGAGCGGTTGAAAAATTAAACAAATTCAATCTTCGGGTAAAGACATATTTGATGTTCAAGCCCCCATTCATGAGCGAAGCTGATGCGCTTGATCATTGCATCAAATGGATTGAAGCCGTCGCTGAGCAAAGTGATGAAATCTCCATTAATCCAATGAACATTCAACGCGGAACCGTCATCGATCGCCTTCATCGACACCGAGAATATCGGCCCCCTTGGTTGTGGTCCTTGGTAGAACTCATCCAACAGAGCCATCATATCGTGCATCCTGATGGTGGAACAAATGCAGATAGTGGACAAATTTCGCGTTTGATTATTCATCCAACAGCAGGAGGGAAAATCCGAGGTTCACATAACTGTGGTGAGTGTGATGCAGAAGTCGTAGCCGCAATTGAGCGCTATGCTGTATCCGGCTCTTTAGATGAGTTCCAAGGTCTTGATTGTACCTGCAAAAGCCGTTGGAATCAAGAACTCAGAAATGACCGTTCAATTCCAGTCCCACTCGGAACCTCTATGCCTCGACGCGGCTCAATCACTGAAATTCTTCGCTCACCATAATGGACGCGATTAATGATGTCGTTCAATGGCGCTCTTGGTGAATGTTTATCACCGCGCTTTGAGTCGCAAGCATGTCCATCTTAGGCACGTGAGGGCTCATAATGTCGAACAGCACCGAACTCCCCGATGCAGTTATCGGAACTGCAGAACCATCATCCAGTCGTATCATTCTCGTATTGCTTTCAGTTGTTACTGTCGGTATGTTTGGATTGTTTAGTACAATCTTTGGGTGGGACAACATTCCCGTCGCTGGAGACATTGTCCCATTAATGTCAAATCTCGGAGGTTCTGGAATTTGGTATTACTTACTCGGATTTATAATCGGACTTGGTGCGATTGTGTCGACACTAGCAGGCGAGGTCCTTGCAGATTGAGGTGATATGAATGTATGCAGTATTCATAGCTCTCATCTTCTTTTTCACTGTTGTTGGATTTGCAACATTTTACGTTCAGCGTGGAATAGGAAATATGGCAGATCCGATGCGCCAATTCGGACTGTTCCTCCTCAACAAAGCGCCCGCAGGTATTGTTGACCTTTTCAGTGATGGGAAAGGCAGCGGTTCCAAAACGTGGATGAATTTTGGAATGATTTGGCTCACTTTTGCTGCCATTGGAACATTCCTTGCTCTTTGGCATGATTATGATGCAACAGCATTGGATTCACTTGCAAGCATTGGTTGGGAATACGACGATGGGAGTTCATTGAACGCATTTGTTGATATCACGCTCATGACAGGTCTCATGTCGATTCTAATTGGTGGCGGACTTGTTGCAGCAGCACGAGCAGGAGCAGGTCGACTTGCTAGTGAAGCAAATGCGAGTCTCACCGCACTTCTGTTCTCGGTGTTGACAATCTCTTCGATGCTTCTTCCTACAATTCTTGGCCTTATTTTTGATTTATCAGCAGCAAATGATGCATTCATCAAAGACCTCTTTTTGAATGCTCTTCGTTCATTCATCATCATTGCTGTAATGATCAACGTTCTCATTACAGTTGGCCAACGAAAAGGAGAGGTTGTTTCAGCGAGCAATTGGTTCCTGTTCATGGCGCTTGCATCGTTTATTTTCGGTTCACAATTCCGCTTCTTTGGAGAACTCGCAAATTCTACTCAAACCGTGTGGCTCGGTGAGAGAATGTCTCAGTCTTGGACACTTATCGCACTTCTTTTCGCTGTGGCTTATCACGTTGTTCCACGAGCCGCAAGTCGTCCAATTTGGTCGGATTCAATGACAAAAGCGAGCCTTCTTCTGCTCTTTTTCACATTACCGCCGTTTTTGTTATCTTCAGCAGATGCTGGAACGCTGCTTGAGAATATTGGAGCCATCTTGATGACGCTTGCACTACTTCCAATTTTGGCTGGTTCTGTGAACATTATCATGACTTCATTGAGCAATGCGACTGGTGTTGTCTCACGACCGGGTGCACTAGCTGCAACCATCGCAATGGTCTTCTTCCCACTTTACGCCCTTGGAGGATACTTCACTTCACTTGATGTTTTCATAGGCCTAGGGGCTCTAAACGATATGGCTGAGACAGTTGATATTGGATTCATGTGGACTGTTGGTGGTTTGATGGCTGTTGCTTGTGTTGCTGAATCTTACCCTCTTGCAGGTGATCGACAACTTTCCTCGCCTTCATCTGCATCGCTGTCGACGATGTTGATTGCTTTCGGCGGGGTTACCTCTACGGTTGCAAAATTGATGGGAGACTTCACAGAAAAAGCACTTCTTGATTCTGGAAGCGAAGATGTCGTCATGACAGATGGTGGTTTCAGCCTTACCGCTGCTGTTTTGTTTTACTTTGGCTCGATCGGTATTATTCTCTTGTTCCTTAATCTCATCCGCACTTCAATCGGTGGCGTAAAAGTCGATACATCTGTCTCAACGACATCGGACATCTCTCGTTATTCGATGCAACCGGGTGAAACCTCAATTCGCAAGCTATTGCAACGTGGAGTGGGCGTGGATACAATTCTCGTTGTTGGAGCAGATGTCGAAGACGAAGGCGGAATGACAATCATCGATGTATCGTCAACACTGCACGATGACGAAATTCATGAATTCCCAGTCGAAAAGAACGAGCTGGAAATGTTATCCGATTATCTGGCAAAGAAAGACATCAGTATTTTCGAATTCTTCCGGTCAATAGACCTTGACGACTCTGGCCTCATTGATGGATATGAACTTCAGCAAGCATTGCGAAATGCCGAGATTGCAGATTTACCTCCATGGGATATCGCCAAGTTGATGGAATTTGTTGACATTGATGGCGACGGACGAGTAAATCTCCCAGAGCTTGATATTGCAATTGCACGTGTTCGTTCAGGCGTATCTGAAGAAGAGTGAGACGAGGCGGTCTAACCGTGCGTGTAGGTTTGGTTGGAAAACCAAATGTTGGAAAGTCAACATTCTTCTCAGCATCGACACTCATTCCTGTGGACATTGCAAATTACCCCTTTTGTACGATAGAACCCAATGTAGGGTTTTCTTTCATCCCCAGTCGGCAACCATGCCCATGCGGTGATTTACGTGAACGCCTAGAGGAGAGCGGGCGCGCTCAATTTAGTGATGAACGAGGTGGTAGCATATGCACCCCAAGGACAGGTTCTTGTTATGGACATCAACGTTATGTTCCCTGTTTGCTAGTTGATGTTGCTGGTTTAGTACCGGGTGCAAATGAAGGCCGTGGGAGAGGGAATGCCTTTCTATCAGATTTAGCAGAGTGTGATGCACTAATCCAAGTCATTGATGTCGCTGGAACGACAGATATCGAGGGAAACCCTACTGGATTGAAAGTAACTAAGGAAGAAGCCATTCAACAGGCTCTTGCAGAGGTAGAATTTCTCACGAATGAGTTGGATGCTTGGATTCTTGGCCTTGTAAAAGACGGTTGGTCCAGGGGTGCTCGGAGAATACAAGCCGAAGGCGTGAAAGGATTTACACAATTTCTTCAGGAACGTCTATCGGGTTTAGGTGCAACCGATATAATGTGTCAACGATCTTTTGATATGTTTGCACAAAAGCACTCCGACATGACGTCACCATGGGATTGGTCTGATGATGTGTTGATACTCCTCGCCTCGTCTCTGCGTGAAAATTTATTTCCAATCTTTGTTGCAGGAAACAAAGCAGATTTAGCACCAGAAGGCGTTGTTGAACACCTTAATGCAATGCTCCCATCATTCACACCTTGTTCCGCTGAAACAGAGCTTGCACTTCGTCAAGCAGGTAAAGCAGGATTCATTGCCTACAAGTTGGGCGACTCATCTTTTGAATTAAATAAAGATCAATCTATGAGTGAAGCACAACAGAAAGGTCTCGATGTATTAGCAGAACGTCTGCATAGAATGCAAGGCACTGGAATTCTCAAGTTGCTTGATCAAGTGTTATTTGATGAACTTGAGCGTATTGTGGTTTATCCTGTTCAAGATGAAGGTCAATGGACTGATGGTGATGGGCATGTTCTTCCCGATGCATTCGTCGTTCCAAATGGAATACAAGCAAAGCAAGTTGCTTACAAGGTTCATTCAGATCTTGGTGATGGATTTATCAAGGGCGTTGATGGTCGCACACGGCGAATTGTTGGTGCTGAACATCAACTCACAGATGGAGATGTTCTAAGAATCCATTCTAAGTGATAATTCAATGCCCCTTTGGTCGCTCATATTCAGGTGTCAGCCGAGCAAGATTGCTCGAGTATTTTGCTGCACCAGTGATAAAGACAACAATTGACGCAAGCGTAAGCAATGTGAGCATGATTAGCATGTACCAGCCCCATGGATCAACACCTCGAATTGTGGTGATGAAAATTCCCCACAAAACGGTCAGATAGAGAAATGGACGGTAGCGGCGAGTGACGGTACTCAGTCGGGCCGACTTCAGGGTATCATCGTAGAGGTTTGCAACCTCATCTTTGCTAACATAACCATGCTCGACTCCACAACGAGAGCAAACTTGTGTGTTTGGTCCGTTCCCGTGAATAAAAAATTCACGAGGATAGGTTCCAGAGCAGAGTCGACAGATTGGCATCTTGTTCCCTCATTCCAATCCAATAGGTGCCGTCATTTCAACCATGCGCTCAAGAATCTAGGAATTTTGAAAGAATGTAAACTCCAGACTGGCTTCCAACGGATTCAGGATGAAATTGAATACCAAAAACTGGGACATCGGTTGAATGGAAACCAAGAACCAACGATCCTGTATCATCGGTTGCATCGAGAGTGAGCTTTGAATTTTCGTGAACATCCGCTGATAAAAATGTCAAGGAATTGTAACGTGTCATCATGACATCACCAAGCCCATCGAACAAGTTCTTCTCTTCATGGAGACATTTGACAGGTATGCCATGAACGGGGCCTATCGGGCTCGGGACAAGACTCAATCCTGCAACTACTCCAATGGCTTGATGCCCAAGGCAAATCCCAAGCAGAGGAGGTGTTTCCCCCTTTAGCGATAGTCTCGCCAATTCCATCGTAAGTGGGCAGTCATTCGGCCATCCTGGGCCTGGTCCAAGGATAATATGTGATGGTTGCAGATCATCGAGCAATTGTTGGGCAGAAAAATCTATTTTTTCACGTCCAGAAACAATGTTCACGTGATGCCCTAAGCCACATACTTCATGAGCAATGTTGTATGTAAATGAATCCAAATTATCAACAAGTAGGACTGCATTTTTCTTGTATTGTGATGTTTGAATTTGGCAAGAGACCTGGTGAGTACTCTGGTTCGATTCAAGAGGTAGAGGGTATATTCCCAGTGTTTTTTCAGGACTTGAGCTGAAAGAATCGTTTATCCAGCCACATGAACGTAGAAGAGCATTGGCTTTCCATTTCGCTTCTGCAACCTCTGATTTTGGATTGGATTCGATGGTAATTCCACCGCCAGCAGAAACTGAAGAGTGCCACACTCCTTTTCGTTTATGTAGTTCTGCCGTGCGGATGAGAATGTTCCATGATGAGTATCCTGTCAAAGGATCAAACCACCCGATTGAACCGGTCCAAAACGAACGTGGTTTTCTCTCCAATTCATCAATTGCTGCACAGACTACTGTTCTAGGACATCCCGTAATCGAACCCCCGGGAAATACATTTTCTATGGCATCAAAGAGATCGATGTCATCTCGTAACCGTCCCTTTATTCGCGATACGAGATGTTGAACCTCTGAATATGCTTCAACATCAAATCGGTCGACCCAAACCTGATTTGGTTTCGCAATTCGCCCGATATCGTTTCGCATTAAATCAACCAACATTCGATGCTCAGCGCGCTCTTTACGGTCGGAAATCATGTCCTCGCGAAGAAGTAATTCTTCTGCATCTGACGCACCTCGTGGAGCAGTTCCTTTGATTGGAGCGGTCGTAATGATTCCATTTTCTGTGCAAAGAAGCGATTCAGGTGATGCTGAAACAAGAGCAAATTCCTCATCTTTCATGTGGAGAAAACCAGAATATGGTGCAGGATTTGATGCAACAGAATGCCGGAAAACACCCCATGGTTCGGATTGAATTTCACCTTCCCAGGTGCGCCCATAGTTCAATTGATACAACTGCCCATCAACAATGGCTGATTGAACATCGTTGACTATTTCTTCATGCTCGCGATCAGTATAATTAGAACTTGGTAGTTGAGCGAGTAATGGTTCAATTTCCTCAGGTTCTTCCTTTACATCCTTGAGACAATTCAACGCACCGTTTCTCCAATTTACATCCGTCGATAAAACCAAAAAACAATCACGTTCTTTGTCATATACTATACAACGTTCAATGTGCCATAAAACGCATAATAAATCCCCCTCAGCTGGCGGATATTGAAGTCTCAGTGGTTGTGTCAATTGCAAGAGATCGTAGGAAAGCCCTCCTGCCCAAAATGGGCCACGGAATGGAAGATCTTTAGGACATTCTCCAGAAAACGTGGATTCATTTGCAGGGCACATTTCTCTCAGTCCTGTAGCTAATGACGAATGTGAGCCCGTTGAGGATTGAATCCAAATTTTACCGTTCCACTTCTCTTCTCGGAATGTAAATTGTGCTCTTTCTTCAAGGCGAATATCACCTGAAAGAGGGGAATGTCTTTGCTGCATTGGTAGAGTTTCACTTGAAGGCTGTCGGATGGTAACTCGAGTGGTTGAGGGGCCACATAAGAATGAAAAACGGGACAAATGACTCGTAGGTCCTGCTGAAACGAGCATGAATTCATCACTCGTTCCAAATGCACCAGCATTTGGGCCAATAAGTCCCCGTTCGATGAGGAGCTGACGAATAGAGTTCATCGATTTCATTCCCAAACCTCTGTCCAAAGATTTTCGTTCTTGTACTGTCCATCGAGAATTGAAACACAATGTTCGAAAAGGAATGAACTTTCATTCCCGATCGGCTCACCATCGATTGAATCGATTTTTAGTACATTTACTCCACTTCCGACGGCGATAGCCTCAACGCATCGAGCCACAAGGCGCTCATTGAGAATTCCACGTTGAATGAAAAACCCCTTCATCACCAATTCATCTTCAAGCAACTCAAAGGTAATTGAATCAACCGAAAGTTCTGAACTACTTCTCCAAACAACACCGTCTTCATCCAAGATAAGAGGTGTACATCTATCGCAATCAATAATCGAATAATTGTGAATAAGGAGAGCTAAATCTGCCCCATGACGCTCTGCATGCTCTCGGGCATCACCATATGATTTCCATTCACCATGTTTCGTTCCAGCTACACGCTTTGGCCAAACTTTACTGGGTACTGTAATGGCATCTACTTGTTCGTTTTGAATTGAAAATG
>MDSZ01100391.1_pt1 | contig 10352 bp, 6 predicted proteins | sample 811201 | NCBI WGS metagenome assembly MDSZ01 (sample SAMN05326647, study PRJNA326480) | marine metagenome | isolation source: seawater | place: Indian Ocean: North | collected 2010 | reverse complement strand
TTCAACATTTTTGAACCTGGAAAAACTTTACCCACTGCAATTGGGGAAAGCTTCGGTCAGCTCGACTTAATAAACAAAGAAGAACATAATCCAGCCGGCGTAGTTTTAAAGTCTGATGAAGTTAGGCTGATCGCTAGAAAAATGCAGGGTGGTGAGCCTATTGAAAAAGCACCAGAGATAAATGGTTCAATAAGGCTTATTAAAGAAGGCATGCCTGATGACGACCTCGCGGCAGTGTTGTTGCTTCCAGACGGCACAATACAGATCAGTGGATCTAAAATCATGATCGGTAGAGCTACTGACGATGGCGGGAACGGAACTGGTCCTGGTGAGGGACAGTCTCAACCATATGTCAGGTACTCTAATCTACAAAGTGTCTGGCATAATACAATGGACGCATTAGTCGCTTTTTGTGACAAGGTTTTAACTCACACCACACCTGGCTATGGTGCACCATCGATCCAGCTAAACGACGCAGTTGCGACCCTTAAAGGAGAGATAGAGGGAAGCTTGAAAGGAAGTATATCGAGCGTTCAGTCGGAAAGAATTTTTGGAGAATAGGAGGAGAATATGCCATTATCAGTAGCACAGTTTCCACTGCAAGATGAGATTGTATTAGCTTTTAGAGCAGTCAAGGACGCAGGTGAAAAGGACGGCGCAGATCCGGACGCGATTATAAACAAACTAGCTGCGGACCTAAGCAGCGCCATCCACACCTATGTAACACAAGCAGTTGTTCAAGTTACGCTTGTCAACACCGCGGTCATTGGTGCAAGTCCAACGGGTCCTGTGGTAGGTACAGGGATTGGTATAGGTTCAGGCATCTTGATATAGCTAAATCACTACTATTTTTTGTAAGCGAATATTTAGCAGTGGTGGTGAAAGTAAAAAATGGCGATAACTAGAAGGTCAAATCAGAAAGTCTTTAGCTTCAAATCCGTTGGGCAGACGACGGAACATGCTAGAAAGCTGTTTCAAAAAGACGTGGAGTTACCTCCCGTAGGTATAAAAACTCCTGTCACACTTTCTGAGACGGGAAAGAACTTTCTTGAAATGAACAATACGTTTCCTGACCAGATACATGATAACCTGATTAACCTTGTTTTGACGAATCATGGAGAAAGATTAGGATTACCTGATTTCGGCGCGAACCTTGCAGAGTTGACATTTGAAATGACGAATGAAGATGTTCAAGGTTTAGCCATGGAGAGGATTAACGCAGCTGTGATGAAATATATGCCGTATGTTGCTCTCGAAACTTTCTCGCCAGTTATAGAGAATTTTGATAATAAAGAGGTCGCAAAGATTGGTCTCATTTTGGGATACAAAATACCGAAGCTAAGAACTAAATTGCGACAGGTAGAAGTGATATTATACTCGGCAGGATAAACAATGGCAATTGACGCAAAGAAACAACTAAAGAATGCAACGACAAGAAATTATCTTGCTAAAGATTTCCAGTCATTCAGGAATGAGTTATTTTCTCATGCGAAGCTTTTCTTCTCAAATAAGATACAAGACTTCTCAGAGCCTGGGTTAGGCGGACTTCTTCTCGACATGGCATCCTATGTTGGTGATTCGATGTCTTATTATTTAGATCACCAATTTAACGAGCTTAATTGGTCGACAGCTGTCGAAAATAGAAACATAAAACGCCATCTAAGAAATGCCGGTGTGAAAGCAAGAGGCGCAAATCCTGCTATTGTTATGGTCAAGGTGTATTTTGAAGTTCCTGCAGAGACGGTCGATGGTGAAGTGATACCGAAGCGCGCATTACTTCCAAACGTACAGGCCTTAACAACATTCGTCTCAAATGACGCCGTCCCGTTTTCTTTGATGGATGATATTGACTTTTCCAAGAAGGACAGTCAGGGAAAGTATCTTTACGATTCAGTCGTGGTTGAGACCGATGACTTTGGAACTCCTACCTCGTTCGTTGTTATGCGCACCGGACTAGCCGTATCTGGAACACGAAAGGAAGAGAAGTTTCCAATCGCAAACGTTTCAGCCCCGTTTAGAACGCTTATCTTACCTGACGAAAATGTGACCGCCATTATTTCTGTATCTGACAGTGAGGGGAATGAGTATTATGAGGTTGAGTCTCTTTCACAAGACACTGTCTTTAAGAGAATAACGAATGCGACCGAAGACTCAGACGAAGTTGAGTATGGGCTAGAGGTTATCCCGGCTCCGAGAAGATTCACTACTTCATATGATTATGATACTAAGCTGACCACTATCCAGTTCGGGTCTGGAGACGCTCTTTCTACAGACGATGATTTACTCCCAGATCCATCAGATTTAGCTCTTCCGCTTTACGGAAAAAAGACATTCACAAGATTTACTTTGGATCCTAACAAATTGATGCAGACCCAAACTCTGGGGATATCTCCTAGAAATACAGTCATAACAGTATCATACAGGGCAGGTGGTGGCCTTAGACACAATGTAGGTCAAGACATGATTAGAACAGTGTCTAAGCTGTTCGTGAAGTTTCCAACCACCGCCTCGTCTTCTGAATCATCCAAGGTAAGGCAATCGATAGACGTCACCAATCCTTTACCGGCTTTGGATGGCGACCGCGCTCCGACGCTAGAAGATTTAAGAAGTCAGATCCCTGCCGCTAGAAACAGCCAGTCTAGAATAGTGACAAAGGGAGATTTAATTTCCAGAATATACACCTTGCCTAATGAGTTTGGTAGAGTCTACAGAGTAGGAATTAGACCTAACCCTATCAATGCATTGGCTTCTCAAATATTTGTCATTTCTAGGGACAGACTTGGTAGACTTAAGATGTCCTCCGATACGCTAAAGAAAAACCTTCGAGTTTATCTAAACGAATTTAGGGCCGTGAGTGATGCTTTCGATATACTAGACGCAAGAATTATAAATTTCAGTCTTTCGATAGACGTTGTCGCTCATCCAGATTCTAACAAGTCTCAGGTTGCGCAAACAGTAATCACTAACTTGTCTAAACTTCTGATGACAAAGAACATGCAGATCGATCAGCCTCTTGTGATGGCAGACATTATGAATACGATCTTGAACACGAAGGGAGTTATATCGCTGATTGACCAAAAAGTCAGCGCAATAACTGGTACGATAGAGGAAAGAGTGTATAGCGATGTATCTTTTAACGTCGAAGCTAATACAATACAAAATATGATTGTAGGACCTCCAGGCTCTATTTTTGAGTTAAGGTATCCAGCAAAAGACATTTATGTGACAGTGAGATAGACATGTTTTATATTTTGACCGCTAGCGCTGACACTTACATTACCAATAAAATCTTGCAGAACAAATTTCGTGCAACAGATGCGAACGTAGGAAAAGCCGGTACACTGGACCTGTTTAGACTTTATGATGAATCCAGCTTCGTTTCCAGCGGAACACGAGTTACTTCTTCTGTGGAAGAGCTGACCAGGATATTAGTCAAGTTTGATTACGCCAATATCGTTCCGTTTACGTCAAAGAGTCTTGATCTTAACCATCCTTCGTTCAAGGCGACCCTCAAGTTAACTGAGGTTGGTACGGGTGCACCGGTGCCTCGTGACTTTAACATGGTCGCGTATCCCTTGGCAAACGCTTTTACGGAGGGTACTGGAAGGAACGTCTCTCAATTTACTGATGTCGATGCTGCAAATTTTGTGACCGCCTCCTATCTAAACGGGTCAGCCGTCCTTTGGAATGTGACAGGATCAGGTCAAGGTGGCTACTTAGGCTCATCCGGAATAGATTATATCACGAGTGGATCCATTGGGTCTACTGAAACAGATTTTGGCGCGTCACAATTCTTTGACGAAGGACCAGGCGATTTTGAGGTTGATGTAACCAAAGCAGTGTCTTCATCTCTTGCAAACGATTTAGTAAACCACGGATTTAGAATATCGTTTAGCGGTTCTGATGAGACAGACACAAAGACTCGCTTCGCGAAGAGGTTTATTTCTAGACACTCAAAGAACAAGCTACTTGTTCCACAGCTCTTACTTACGTGGAATGATGTCATCCACGATAGGCATCTAGATCTACAGTTCAATGTTTCATCTTCTTTGTTTTTGACAAACTTAGTATCAGGAGAAAAAAGCAATTTAGTTAGCAATTCTTCTTTGAAAGAACTTGTTGGTACAGATTGTGTTTTGCTCAGATTCGTTTCTGGTGCCAACACAAACTCAGAAACAGTATTTGAGGTGCAAGCTTCCCAACACACGGCTTCCACCGATGGCTCTGGTATGACAGGAGTTTACTCAGGGACATTTAACCTTAGCGAATTCAACACAACATTTTTTGGTTCAACACCCACAAAGAGAGACGATGTAGAGCTGCTGGAGATATGGTCGACAAACGATAAGTCAGTTGGTTTCTATACTGGGTCGATAAAAGTCAGTAAGCAAAAGCGTTCAACTGCAGGTTTTTCGAATAGGAGGCTGAACATATCTGCATTCAATGCTCAGCCTGAGTACAGGGAGGGTGCAACAGCTTTCATAAGATTGTTTATGGAAGATCTGGATGCCGCGTACACAGAGAAGTCCTATAAGTTACCGATAAGAAAAAAGAGTTTAGTCCTTGATAAGGTTCACTATCGTATTGTAGATCAAGAAACGGGGAAAGTGATTGTTCCTTTTGACACAGAGAGAGATACGACGAGATTGTCTCAAGACTCTGACGGGATGTACATTTCTTTCTTAACATCTGGCCTGCCTAAGAGTCGGCTCTTTACCATCGATCTGTTAACATTCGACAGTGGGATAGAGAAACTAGTACGGCTGGATAACGTATCGTTCATGGTGGTCTAACACATGTCAAAAAAGAAGAGAGTATTCCAGAACCAAAAGCTTTTTGCGCCAAGTGTCGTGCACAGATACACGAATTCATCAGGTGTAATCAAAAGGCAGACTTTAGGAAGTATCTCTGGATCTTCGACCGTTGATACAAGCATGACAGGTACGTTTAAGCATGACCCACCAGGCACACCACTTAAATCAACTCAACAGATACCTTTAGATTTTTCACAGTTTCAGAACCACACGTTTTTTACTTCTGCCGTAACAAACGTCAATCTTGCTTTTGAGAAAATTATCAATAACTTTCCCTTTGATGGAGACAGAAAGAGTTATGATGATTGGGAGGCCGGCTTAACTGGCTTTGAGAAGCATGTAGTCGATACTTACCCCTCTTACACGGGATACGTTACTCTACACGGTAACAATGAAAGAATAGAAGTTATTGATAAAGCGGGTGTCGTTTTTCCTTCTATATCAAGAAAAAATAATGCTGAGACTGTACTAAATCCAAAGAACAAGTCATTTTTTGTAGAGCTGGATTTAGCAATACCCGACACCTCTTCCCCAGACCAATATATCTTTCATCATGTCTCGGAGGCTGGAGTCGGCTATGCTGCGTATCTTAGAAACCATACCTCAGCTGCCTCAGCTTCTATTCATTTTTCCGTCATAAGCGGATCGGACAGCGCTACTGCGACGGCAGAGCTTAGAAAAGGTAAGTTTACGCACCTATGCTTTTACTATAACGCCGCACCTGACGCCAAACATGCGAGGATATTAAGCGGTAGCACCACCATAGCCACTTCTAACAGGTTTAATTTTGGAACTATTGATACTTTAGGCACATCCTTCGTGATTGGTTCTGGATCGGCTATCAGCGTGAATGATTCTGCTTTTGCTCCCTCAAGCACGCTGTCTGGTTCTATCAACAACTTTAGGGTCTATCATAAGATAAGAAATGCTGCAGACATAGATCACTATACAAAGAGAACCCTGTTTCCAGAAAGCGACTCATCCCTAAAATTAAACTTCAGGTTTAACGAGGCAACAGGCTCTTACCAAAACTCGAATGTTGTGCTTGACCACTCCGGGCAGAGCTTACACTCTAAAATTTCCAGCTATGCTCAAACCGTTAGAAGTGAACAACCATATACAAGCCTCTGTGAATTTGAGGGATCAGTGTTCCATCCGACTCTTTTCCCGAGCCACCCTGACGTCCTATCTAGAAATAACTCACTTCTGGTTTCTGCCTCTATCTATGATGAGAACAATCCAAACCTGATTACCAAACTAATACCACAGCACTACCTTGAGCTGGCAAAAGCAACAGGCTATAACTCTTTTGAGACATCAAATCCAGATAGCGTGAGCGGGATAAAGGCGACCCCTGACAAATATTCGGTACCAGGCGCAGCCAGCATAAGTCAACCCCAGATAATATCAGCTCTGCTTTTTATGTGGGGGAGGATGTTCGATGAGCTAAAGATCATGATAGATCATGTGTCTGAATTGGTCCACATTGACTATGACAGCACTGATGGTATATCTGAACAATTCCTACCATTTCTTGCTGAGTACTACGGGTTTCAGTTACCGAATATGTTTAGAAACGCTGACGCCCAACAGTTCTTTGACGGAGAAAATGTCACAGCAGAAGGTACTACTGGCCTACAGACTTTGCAGAACCAAATTTGGAGAAGAATACTTGTAAACCTGAATGAAATTGTAACCTCAAAAGGGACGGTACATTCTATAAAGTCTTTATTCAGGTCAGCTGGTATAGAGCCAGATAGGATGTTTAGATTTGTAGAATATGGGAGCAGCAAAGACCTAAGACTGGGGAAAGCTAGAAAAAAAATAACTGAAATCTCTACGATGCTGGACTTCTCAGGGTCTGTCTCTTTCAAGCCGGGTGCGACATACGATTCACAAGGGTTTAATAGTTCTAAACCGAATCTAGTGAGCTCTTTTCTTACTGCCTCTAGAGTAGAAGTAGGGTATCCTGAAGCTTCTGGTTCGTTTGTTAAGAAAGATTTGTTTTCTCCCCATGGGATCTCAAACTCACCGGATGATGGTCTCCTTACTTCTGGAAGCTGGACTATCGAAAGCCGCTTTGCGTTTCCAAATGGTTCCAAAATAACACAGCCACAGAGTGTCTTTCGACTTCATTCAACAGGAAGCACTGCACACTCTGTACTTCTAAATCTAGTCGCGGATCCCCTAATAGACGAATATCAAGGGAACCCTACTTTGACTCTTTATTGCCGCCCCGGCTTCAGCGCCTCTGACCCTGTACTAACAATGCAGATACAGAGTGGTAATATATTTGACGGTAACAAGTGGTACGTTTCTGTTGGCCGCCAAAGAAACGATGAGATCAACAGCTTTGTGTCTTCCAGCTACTTCTTAAATCTGTCTAGACAAGAGAACGGAGAAATAAAAGAATTTTATTCGACGGCTTCCATGTTTTTGGACTCAAGCGCTAGAGGAGAGAACGCGTTCCAAAAGAAGAGTTATCTTGGCAGCGTCTCCAATGCTTCTGGCTCTTTTATAGTGGTCGGAGACCAGAAGCTGGACACGACTCTTACTAAACACTTGAATGACAGCTCTATAACCTCAGCAGCCAGGACTACGATGTTTTCAGGTAAGACAGGACATATTAGGTTTTGGTCAAAAGCAATTACACAGAATGAGGCTAGAGAGCATGCAAGGAACTTTAGTTCTCTCGGTGTTGAGGACCCACTCAAGAACTTCGGGTTTTCTCATGAAGTAACAGGCGCATTCGAAAAACTTCGTTTAGATATTTCGACAGACCAGCCAGCTTTGTTCTCCTCTGACGACGGGTCTTTGGATCTGATCGATTTCTCACAGCAGTTTGTAACAGCTAGCCAGCCTGGCGGCTTAAGCCACGTGAGGGGTTTCGAGCCATCTGTGCAAATTATAAAACCTGAAAGGTTTGATTTCAGCGCTATATCATATCTATTCGATGAGCCGACGGAAGAGAACAAGGTTCGAGTCGCTGGTTTCTCTCAAGGGGCAAACATATACGAGTTGGATACTTTGATAGCCCCGGTTTACGAGATACCAAAGGCTTCTGAGCCCAAGGATGATGTTCGTTTCGGTATTGAGTTCTCTTCTGCTCAGGCGCTTAATGAAGACATCATGAAGATTTTTGCAACGTTACAGTCACTTGAAGATTCTATTGGGGCTCCAAGCTCAATGTTTGGAGAAGAGTATTATGACCTAAGGCAACTTCGGGAGATTTACTTTAACCGCCTTACAGGGAACGTCAATTATACTGCGTTCTTTGAGTTCTTCAGGTGGTTAGACGAATCATTCGATATTATTATTGAGAACTTAATCCCTAAAAAGACGAATTATTTGGGGTTCAACATGATTATAGAGAGTCATGTCCTTGAACGAAGCCGAGTACCTTATGGCTATGGAGATATATACTTGGGAGAAAACGATAGACGAAATCTAAAGGGCTCTATATTCCTGAGACAGCTTCTTGCTAACGTGAGGAAAATGTAATGCCAACAACAAAAAGAGTATTAAGCGGCAGCTTGACAAAAGGCTCTAGGGCCACGTTGAGCGGCTCTGCAGAATATTACTACCAGGGTATAAATGCTCAAACGTTCAAGTCGTATTACACGAGCTTACTTCCGAGGATCGGATCTGCTGACAGGACGAAACTGTATAAGTCAGGAGCGCCGATCTCTGAAGTTACATTCGATGATTCAGTTGTTCTGAATAACACTCAAGACGACATGGGTGGAGAGAATGATATCAGACTTGAGGAAAGAATTAATTTCGATTTAGAAGAAAGAACTTTCGGTCAAGCGCCAACAACGATGTTGGGAGAGCCTTTCGCTGACTGCCTGGATTTTGACCCAGTAGTGTATCTAAACGATCCAGGTGAAGTCATGTGGCCCTCCATGGTCTGGAATGCTGGATCTTTGTACGATCACGAGTACGATGGAGTCATAGAGCCTCTGGAGATAAGAAGAGAGATATTTGAAGGTTATAGTACTCGATTTGACAGCCGGACGATCAGAGGTTCATTGGTTGGATCTGCAGCTGAAAGGCCTTGGGGTAGCAGGGAGATAACTGACAAATGGGAGTTAACAGATAATCCAGATTACCCATGGCTTGATGCTCCCCTTATTCATTCTCGTTCAAATTTTCTTTTAGGTATTAATGGCCCAAGCCTTTCATGGCCCCTGTCTAAATGGACTCAATCAGGTTATAACTACACGGCTCAAAATGCGGATTCTCTTTTGCTCTTGGGTGATCTTACGTCCTCACCCACTGATTTGAGCTCAGTTGGGAACACAATCACTTATAACGGTTCTGCCGGCGTCAACTTTGACATTGAGAACGCTGCTATAGGTGCCAATACGATCAGCGCTTACAAGGGGTTAGGGGATGGCTCGTTTCCAAGCTTTATAAGATTCGCTACGGACGGCGAACTCGATTATTGGGATAGTCAGATCGGAGAAGCAGGTGCGGTAGGTAATGTCATAGAGTTCACTATAGCATTTTGGGTAAAGCTAACCGCGCACCGCCCGTCTAATACAGAGTCCCTGTTCAGTTTAGGGTGCGCTCAGAATACCGGTACAGATAACGATAGGAATGGAAACATAAACATTGCCTACTACGACTACGATAACACTGGTGGCCCGCACTTGACGTTACAGCTTAAAAGTGTTGGTGGGTCCTTTAATGGTGGTAACTCAAGGACGGACACATGGGTAAGCTCTAACGTCAACTCTCTCTCTGACCTGGCCTACCACCACGTTGCGGTCACAGTGAGAATAGAGCAGAACACAGGTAACGAAGCCTCGGCAGTTCGAACGACCGTTGATGCCAGCATGTACATTGACGGTGTTGCAGAGACACTGACAAGATCAGGTGACTTCTATAATAACTTTAAGATCTTCAACGACAACGAGGCTTTTGGCGGTGCTGGGGATAATAACGGTGTTGCTCTTTTTGGGGCCGCCAGAGGAGGGTTCACAGACCTTCATGGATCAATAACTCAGCCTGCGATATGGAAGCAAAAATTAGCCCAACATTCAGTAGATGCCCTGTATCAGGTAACGAAGCTAGCGTTCGGCTCTGTAGTAATAGACACAGAAGACCCTCCTGCTGAGCCCAATGCCATGGTCGGAGAAGTGGCGTACCAAGCCTTTCAAGATATTAACCAAAGTCCTGATGTCCCTATGATAGATATGGCTTACCACGACAGGGTATATTCATCTTTACTGGTTCATAATAACAGTGACATGAGAACAGCGTTAAGAAACTTAAACAGCGGCTCTTGCGATAGGTTGACTGATCCGCTAGAGAAAACAGCGTCTAGAGGATTTTACTTTGACGGGGGAGCGGGTTCAATTATATTTGGTGACAGTTATATTTTAGGTGAAAGCGAATGAAAGACAATAGAAAATCGCCATTCGTCTCCGACCTGACTGAACAAGTTCAAGGAGAATCAGGCACAAGAAAATTTTCGGTAGCGAGTTATGTCAGGTTCAACGCCTTTCAATCCGGAGAAGACTCTGGAAAGTT
>MDSZ01080431.1_pt1 | contig 10352 bp, 5 predicted proteins | sample 811201 | NCBI WGS metagenome assembly MDSZ01 (sample SAMN05326647, study PRJNA326480) | marine metagenome | isolation source: seawater | place: Indian Ocean: North | collected 2010 | reverse complement strand
GGCAACCGGAATGCACAAGCAACTCATTGCAGAGTTTAGGCGGGGATACGAAAGTCTAAGCTGGGCTACATCGGATGCTGGTTCAAGTCGGTGTGGAGCATTTCTCGCTGGGTCAATGACTTTTGGAACAAGAGGAACTATATACAGCCGACTGGATGAAACAGTTGTCTTGCAACCAAAGGACGACATTACTGATGACTTCATCCGGCCTAAGATGCAGATTGATACTCCGATTTTATGGCATGGTTCTATAGACGAACAGAAAGAAGCGACAGCTTTAGTCGTACAGGCTGCGGGCAGTGGATTAATAAGAGTCACAGCTTTTGATGAGCAGGGAGATGAGCTTCTCGTTGAAGAGATTGCCATAGAAAGACGGGACGACAACCCCGATAAATTCCCTAATGATAGTCTCGACTTACAGTTTAGAATTCCCTTTCAACTTCGATATCGAGGTGTACAGCTTCGTTTCGAAAGCCTTGACATGGGGGATGTAGAATTATTGGGCTTTGCAATCGAATTGAAAAAGGCATAAGCGAATGGCACGTATCCAACAGATCCACCCCGGCAACTACAGATCCAGCGGTAACATTGACGATGAGTTTTCTTCTGTCATTAGATACCTAGTTTCTGGAGAGAAAGGTGATTACACCCTTGGTGAATTGCTGTCAGTTCTTTTTGACGACACTGGAACGCTAAAGTCTCCTGTCGAAATGAGGCTGGACGGATCAACAAACCTTCAGTACAGGGTTGGTAGTTATACGGACTCTACTTCTGGATGGATAACGATTGCTCCGGTAAGTGCTATATCTGGTGCCCCTGGTGCTGACTTGGGCACAATCGAAGGACCATTATTTTCGCAAGGCACATCCTACACAGCAACGTCAGGACAAACTGTATTCAACTATGAAATAGATACTGGTGATGATGTTATGGTTTTCATCAACGGTATACTGCAAGCTGCCTCGACAGTAACGATCTCAACAACTAATAATACCATCACATTGTCCAGTGGTGTTACGGCTGGTCACACTGTTTATATAATAAAAATAAGAGCGCAATCAGTCTCAAACTATCGACGCTCTGACCAGCAAGCCACAAGTAACCAAGCCGTGTTTCCATTTACTCACACCGCTGATGAAAACATTCTTGTTTTTAGAAACGGTCTATTCCAGAACCCTGGTGGGTCAAACGACTATACCTCCTCATCAGCGCAAAACACCGTTACATTCAATACGGCCTTATCTTCTACAGACTTAATCTCCATTATCACTGTTGAGAACACGGCAGTCAAAAGCGTAAGCGGTTTAATGACCAGAGATGGATATACAGACGCTAACGGCTTTATCCCATTTAACAAGCTGGCAATAACCGCTGGTGAAATTCCACAGGACAGGGTCAACGGGTTGGCTGCCCTGACATCGGACAGGGGTAAAGTCTTTGTCTCCCCTACCGCCCCAACTGGAGCGGGTAATGCAGTTGCGGGTAATATCTGGATAGACACCTCAACATCTCCAGACACCCCGAAGTTTTATGACGGCATTCAGTGGTTAAACTTTGCGGCAACAACGACAATACCAGAGTTTTTTACTACAGATGCAAACAAGGTTTTACACATCAACTCTTCTGGTACAGCACTAGAATTTAAGAACGTAGATACGTCGGCCTTTGTCTTGCTTTCAACAGTTGGAGCCGCATCCGGTGTAGCAAGCTTAGACTCCAATGGTCGGCTTCCAGCATCACAACTTCCAACGGTGATGAACCTTGATAGTTTTGATTTTATCGACACCACAACAATTGGTGCCCCGACAGATTTCAACATTAAAAGAATTTACAAAGAAGCTGCCCGCATCGACTCTATTTATTTAAAGGTAAACAGCGGCACTTGCGATGTCACTATACAAGTGGACGGCACAAATGTCGGCTCGACATTTAATGTATCTTCTACGGCAATCGAACAGAACCTCGCCAACTCTATTTTGGTCGATGCAACAACGACCTCAAAAATGATTGGCATCAGCGTAACAAACCCATCCGCAGCTGCTGGCCTTGAATGTGTCTTAGCAGTAGCCAAACAGTCGGTGTAATACATGTATGGATTTGCAGACAGGCTAAGAAAAAAAGGCAGATTTGGCGACACACTGGTAGCACATTTATCAGAAGGTGAAGCTAGGCTTCTTCGCAAGATGGGAGGAAGCGGCACAACAAATCCTTTCACCGGAGCCGTCGAGTTTTACAAGGGCACGATGGACGGACCTGTTCCCTCTTTTTACCAATCCCTTCTACCTGAAAGCAATATGGAAGTGGCAGTTGACTCCGAAGTCGAAGGTGCCCCCAGAAGCGGATTAGACGGATTTTTTAAATCCATTGAAAAATTGCAAAACGCAAACAAGCCAAAGAAACCGGATTCCGGTCTTGATCCGCGAATGATCAGTTTTGCTAAGATCATGCAAAATACATTTGATAGAGATGACCCAGGCACAGATGGCGAACTTCGAATGGAGTTCACGGGAAACCTTGAAGACATGCAGAAATATACGCAAGGGATAAGCTTCCCTTTGTATAATAAATTAATTGATCGTTTTTACGGGGATACAAACGAAGATAAGCTTCCTGGTCGTGTAGATGATGTTGTAGCTTATATGTTCCGAAAAAATGATGATGGTATAAATGCCTTTGAACATGCTGGCGGAAAGGAAGCCTACATAAAAGCCTTGGAGGAAATTGGCGTAACCGGAAAAGGAAAGAGTTATGCCGACAAAACAGTCAAGGCATTTATTGAGGGTGCAGAGTCGCTTGCCAAAACTCTGAACCAAGCACAAACCAGCACCACGATGGGAGCGGTCAAAGGGCCACAGTTTGCGGGAAGCTACAAAACCTTTGGCGAAGCGAAAGAAGCGATGTTTGGCCCAACTGGCCTCTCCGCTGTTGCCAATATGCTTAACCCAGCCAAAGCCTTTGCTAATTTGGTTTCTACAGGAATAACAGCGATAACAGACCCGTACACAAGTTGGGCTGATGCTATAGGTAGATCGTTTGGCTTTCCTGATGCACAAGTTGGATTCCAAAAACAGGATGTTGGCCTCGGCATTGAAGACGATGACGATGATGACAGCTACGGTGGATTTGGAAGCGGTGGCGGTGGCGAATAACTAGGAGAATAAAAATGCCAGGTAGATTTTCAGACAAGATGTTTGGCCCAGCCAGGGATATGGCGAAGATGGGCCGTTTTGGCGACACGCTTCTTGCTCACATCAATCCAGAGGAAGCAAAGCTTCTTAAAAGGATTGGCGGCAGAGGCACCATAAACCCAAAAACTGGTGCATTAGAGTTTGCCACACGCGAAGACTTCGATGCTGACTTTTATCTAGCACAAAACCCAGATGTGGCTATGGCTGGCTATGGCACTGGCGAAGGTCAGATAGATCCTTTTGAGCATTACAACCAGTATGTCTTAGAGGGCGATGAAAACCGTGCCGGTAATTTTGCCGAACAACAAGAGAAAGACTTAGGCGCATTCACCGGAGTATTTGATCCTGACTACTATTTGGAAACGAACCCAGATGTCGCATCAGCACTAGAGGCGGGGGAACTGGGTGACATCACAACAGCGCGAGGTCACTTCGATGCTTTCGGTCAGGCAGAGAGAAGAGCGGGGAACTTGACGCAGAAAGAGCTTCAAGACGCTGGGTATCTTGGAATACTTGGCGGCAATAGATTTGGTGGCTCTAGTGATTTTGCCACAAGCCGCGCCATGATGTTTGAGGATAGAGATCTGCTTAACGAAGCTGGAACAAACCTTCGATCAGATATCATGGGGGCTGGTGAAGGAGCCTTTGACCTTTTAGGAAACACTGCAACAACATTGAACCAAGATTTATTTGAAACCCTAGATGACCGTAGCCTAGCGATAGACACCGGATACACTGGTGATTTTGCCCCCGGTACAGTCGATGCTTTTCGCACCGATTTTTCCGACAGAGATGATGACCCTGACACACCATTTACCGCTTTAAACCCCAGTAACATCAGTACGGCTGGTTTGGATATTACACCCATCAGGGATGCACTTAGAGATCTTGGCTATACGGGTGAATATGGGGCTGGAGGCGTAGACACTTTTGTTACCGATCAGCTTAACGAATATCTGCTAAACGACGCTGGAAACTTAACAGACAATCTCCGCGCCATCAGCACAGAAAAGCGCATTGCAGATCAGGCTGCAATCAATGAAGCAGCTTTAGCTGCAGCGGTTGCAAAGGCATTGGAGGATGCTGGCATTACACCGGGTGGCTCCGGTGCTGATGACTCTGGCTCAGTCGTCACAACTCAGCCTGTTACAACTGACGCTGGCACTGATGTCGTGACAATTGATCCAATAGATTTTGTGGAGGAAGGAGCCACCCCGCCTGGAGTAACTTTTACAGGGCCGCAAGCCGGAGAAGTTTTTGATCCATTCACCGGAACATTTAGGAGAACTCGCATAAATCCGTTTACTGGTGCGCTTGAATACTTGCCTGTCACACCTTCAGCGTTTAGCCAAGCGGTAGCCCCTAATCGACGCCAGGGCTTTGGAAATCTAATTGTAGTCTAGGAGTATAACTGTGGTAGCCTTTTCAACAATACTTGGTCTTGGTCAGCTTGGGTTAAGTGCATTCGGTGCGATGAGTGCAAACAAGGCGGCGAATAAATCTGCAAAGCAGTCACAGGCTCTGACACAAGCACAGATCGACGCCATTAATAGAACAAACGAAATAAGCGATGCCGGAGGTGACGCCCTTCAGCAAGCACTTGGTCAAGTCCTCATGGAGTTGGGTTCTCGCGGAACCTACGACCCAGCCGTTATAGATGACCTAGCCAATTTACTGGCACAAGAAAACAGAGAGGGAGCCACTGAAACAGCGGCAGCAATAAAACAAGCTGCCTTACAGGGTGGTGGTCGCAGTAACCAGCAACTGCTTAACGCTCTAGCCACAGCACAGGGAATGTTTCGACCAACAGTCTCTGGAATGACAGCGACTTTATCTCAACTTAATCCAAACGCATACGATGCAACTGTAGCCGCTAATGCAAAAGCATACGCTGGTATGCTGGACAATCAAACAAAAGACAACCTCAATGCGGCCCTCTCAAGAATTGTAGCTGGCAGAATGGGCAAGATGGGGGGAGCTAGATCCGGTGCAGAAATCGCGGCCGCCACAGCGGCTGCTGAAAGCGCAAGTCGTCAACAATCAGAGAACCAACTTCGCGCTATAAACATGGCGATGCAACAAGCCCAAGGATTACAAGGTCTATCAACCGGATTGCAAGCTGGAAATATTAACGCTCAGAAGATGGCAATGAATATTGCTGACATGCAATTCAAACAAGCTATCGACAGTGTAACCGCTGGACAAACAGCTAGGGCAAATGCACAAACACTTGATGCAAACCAGATGCAACAGGCCATAGCACAGCTTACCGCACAAGATGCCTTGAACCAGAACAAAGACCTACAGGCTTATCAGACTGCCGTAAACATGGCTGGGGCTGAACAAGCGTTAAGGAGCGGTCTGCTTAGTGAGGTACAAAACTTGGTAACAGCACCATACACCTACCGCATGGCGGGACCAAACATGGCTCAACAAACTGCCGCTGGTGGAGCAAAGGCCGCTGCGGGCACTACGGGAATTTTTGCCAAAGAGGCGGGTTCTGCATTCAACTCAGTAGGCCAACAGCTAGATAAACTGCTAAAACAAAACCAGGTACAATCACCAACATTAAGCTCCTCTGCTGGCACTGGAAGCTTTATACCTCCAAGCAGTTATACGGCACCAAGCAATAGGACCATAGATCCAATTTTCGGTAACTCGCCAACCGCTGGTGGTTATTTCTCATATCCAGTAATGTAACGGGAAAAGAATATGATTTTCGGTATTGGAGAAATCCAGAAAGGAATGAATGAGAGCGATGATCGCTATCAAACCAAACGGCTTGCCAATCTCAGACTTTATAATCTTTTTAAAGAAACTTTTCCTACGGCCTCAATAACCGACCATCAAAACTTTATTAACAACATGGCTGGTGGTGACCGTTATTTGAGAGGTCAGCTTCCATCAGAAAATGCCCTGCTTGCCTATGACCGGGAACGCACACGCCTCACTAGAGAACGAGAGGAAGATAGAAAGTATCAGGAGTTTACCCGTCAGGTAAAAATGAACCAAGACCTTGATAATATTATTTCTGGCCTAGCTGAAACTGGCATTGACGCACCGGATATAGAGAAAAATATTTTTGCAAGGTTTGGCAAAGATTCACAGATAGGACGAATGTTTGACAAGCGTTTCGTAAATAATCTGCCAGCCCTAACATCTAGGATAACAGAGGCAAGAATAAATAAGTCCAATAAAATATTTGAAAGTGTTAAAGGGTTGCAGTTGGATAAGGCTGGAATGCAAGCTTATCTAGAAAATATAAATATAAAGCCAGAGAGCGCAATCGGCAAACAAGTGATTGCAGCAAATACCGCGCATCACCAATCTCGACAAAAACAAGAACTGCTTAGAAATAAAACTATGCTGGAGTCTCTACCTAATGTTGTACAGGCGGCAATGTCTGGAGATCAAAAAGCAGTTGTTACAGCATTGAAAACTAACGCTTCGGTTTACAATCTCAGCCCGACTGATGAGCAATTAAATAACATGGCTGCTAATGCAATTGCTACAGCTAAACAACAAACTGGCACAAGGCAAGCAGAAGCACTGCGACTTCTACAGCCAACAGTCAAAACAATTCAGCAACAATTGGCTCTTGGAACAATCACAGTTAATGAAGCTGAAGCGCAAATAAAACAGCAACTTGTAGGTAATTACCCGCAATCGGAAAGAGAAAACATCGCTAAACTAGCATTGCAACAAGCGCAAGATCAGTCAGAAATAACGATGGAAACCACCTTTAGACAAAAACAAGCTGAAGCGATTGAACAAGCAGAAGCGCAAACGAAAGAAGCAAGAGACTACACAACGCAAAAGGTTGCCGAAAAACAAGGAACTGAAGTGGCTCTTATAATTCAACCTGGCGACGATGGTCTTGATGATGCCGCACCCACTGATGAGAAAGCACCTATAAATATAGCAAGAAGCACTTTGGGGGCTATTGCAAGCAGTCTTATAACCCAAGGCATGACACCTCAAGATATAACAAAGGCTATACAATTTATAAGGCAAAAATTCAGAACACCTTTTGCGAATATAACCGCCCAAGATATACGGGGAGCAGCGCAGCAGCTGAACTTGCCGACCTCTTGGAATGCAAGGCAAACGCAATTACAGATCGAAAAGACTAATAAGCTTATTGATCCAGAGCCGTCGAGCAAGATAATTGATGAAGCGACAAAGCAGTATAGTGTACATGAAAAAGGCTTGGCTGATCTTTTAGCTGATGCAGCAAACGAAGATAAAACAGAGATGGAAATAAATGCGAACAGGGATAATATCGTTACAAGGATTAAAAACAACATTGCTGAACTCAAGCAGTACAAAAACAACCCGCGCTATGTCTTCGATAGAGATAAGGATTTCGATGCAAAAATAGATGGCCTTATAATTCAGTACGAACAAATCAAGGGTCTCGTTTCTAGTACTGTGTCAGCCGCCACAAAGAAAAGGCAAGCGGAGGTCAGGGCACTTACTGTGAATGCATCGGGTGGTTCTGCGAATACAACCCCAGTTGAGTTTAGGCGGGCTGTTGAAGCGCAAATAAAAAACATTACAGAGGCGTATCTGGTGTCTCCTCAAAAACAAGTTGATGTAATGATGCAAGCGCAACGCGAACAATTGCATAGGCGTCCTGGCTTCGAAAGACTGCGAAACATATTGGAGCGTCCTTTGTCACGCTCAATGGTCGGAGCTTTTAGAGCGGAGATAAGAAGGATTATAGAAGACAAAAAGAATTTGCTCATCAAGTCACAACAACTTGAGGCTCAAGCGAATGCAAGAAACAAGATACAATAAATAACGGGACGACAGTTTCCTAAAAATAACTCAGAAAGAGTTAATAACAACGGAAACTGGAGTACCGTGCTTTGAAGAGTTTTACCCCCTATACATACGATGATGTCCAGAAGGAATCGGAAGTAACCCGAAATGCTTTTGCTTCACCAAAAGCTGGATATCTACAAAACTTCGATCCTAAAACAGTCCTCAAAGATCCTGACTTTCTTAACGACTTACGGGATGTCTATGCTCAAAAAGGCGAATTCCACACAAGTGACAAAGATCTTGTCGATAGTTTCTTCAGCGATAAGGCTTGGCAAGAATTTAACTCTGTAGCCCTAGCAAAGGGTGTTTATGACTCGTATGCAGCCGACGATGCCATCAAAGAAAAGATGGCGAGAATACAGGCTGTCTACGATCAGTTTCCAAACTTCTGGGAAGAAGGAGGTCGCTCTGCTTTTGATGCTTTGAGTGACGCTGTCCCAGCAGCCATACTCGATCCTATTAACTTAATACCCTTCGGCAAGGCGGCTGTTATAGGTAAGGCTGCCGCAAAGGCTGGTAAATCTGCATTCTGGGCTGGTGCCAGAGATGGTGCCGTGAAAGTTGGTACTGTTGAAACTGCTATTGGTGCAGGGTTTGGTGTAGGCGAGGAACTCAGGCGGGTAGAAACTGGTCAGACGGAAGAGGTTAGCCTAGGCAATATTGCATTATCAACAATCCTTGGCGGGGCGTTGGGTGGTTTACTTGGTGGTGGCATTGGCGGTATTGCGTCAAAAATAACAGGTGACCAGACCAGACAAATCATCGCAAGAAAAGCTTTTCTGGAAGAGCAGCTTCCAAAACTCTCTGGTAAGGAACAGGCAGATGCTGTCACAGAAATAGGTCAAATCAATCAGATACTCGACAGTGCAGATCCTAATTTCGTGCCCGAAGAAAGACTAGCTCTTCCAAAGATGGAACAGGCTGATGCACAGGTACAAGACTTTCGCACAGCACAAGCAGTTGAAGCAGAAGATGCCGCAATGCTCGATGAGCTTGCACCTTCTATGGAGGATATTGGTGATCAGAATTTAGATCGATTAGCTGAAAGCATCAGAGTAGAGATCGACCAAATTGAAAAACAAATGGGTCTAAGGCCGGGCGCATTGGGCACACCGGAACAAGCCGCTGCTTACAAGGGTGATGCTGAAAGATTTAGCCAAGAACTTTTTGACAGATACGAAGCACTACAAAAACAACTGGTCAATATCAGTACGGCAAAGCAGACCAAAGGTCTTGCGGATGCGTTACGCACAGAAGCACAAAAAGCAGCCGATAAGGGTAACGTCACAAAAGCACAAGAGCTAAACACAAAAGCCGCACAAGCTGAAGCTAACTGGAAGTTTTACTCGACTGCAACAGATCTGCGAGAACTCGATGGTAAACTTCGTGCAGATTTTATAGTTGGTGATGAGGTCATTCCAGAACGTGTCGCAACTGAAATGCAAGAGGTTGCTGCTGAAAATGCCAAGAAGAAAGCTATCGAAGAGCAAAACCAAGAATTCTTTAATCGCATGGATGAAGAGACACAAGCAGCTTGGAACAGCCTAGATGATGGTAGTGCAGAGAGGGCCGCTTTTCTTGATAGTGTCATAGCCCAGATGGGGGAAGACCTCGCGGCTCTTCGCAATAACAATCTCCCTGATCAAAATTTTGGGTCCGGCAAGAAGAAAACTCTCGATGTTGTTGACGGTAAACCAGTAGAAACTAGGTTTATGACAGAGGAAGAGGTTTCTTCTGTAACTAAAAAACTTGATGACTTCATTAAAGAACAGGCTGAAGCACAAAAAGCATTAAGAGCAAAAGAAGAGCCAAAGCCAGCCGCACCAGAACAGGTTATTCCAGAAGACCCTGACTTTAAAGGTGTAAAATTCAAGAAAGCTAAAAAAGCAAAACCCGAACAGCCCAGCCTTGTCTTTGATCCAGTCACGAAAGGTTATGTCAGCCCAGATGATATTGCTTCCCGGGAAGCGGCAGCAGAGGCAACACCGGAGGCCGTCGAGGAGACAGCTACACCAGCAATAGCTGAAGAAGATATCAAGGTAAAGTTTAAGCAAATAAGGGTTGGAGAAGTAACAGAGTATGAGCCTGTCATTACTGTAAAAGGTCAGCGTGTTTACCTTTCTGAAATGACCAGTGATTTTAGAATATCTCGAAGTATGGACAAGGGTAAGCCTAAATGGTCATACGAGGGCACAGGCTCAAGTCGTCTGGATGAAGCAAAAGCAAGCGTCGAGGGAGCAATAATAGACGGCCTGTTGAGCGGTGATGAGGGCTTTATCATCACAGGGAAAACAGATGCTGGCACCTTGGTAGATCCCGGCCCACTACCGGAAGGCT
>MDSZ01077496.1_pt1 | contig 10353 bp, 8 predicted proteins | sample 811201 | NCBI WGS metagenome assembly MDSZ01 (sample SAMN05326647, study PRJNA326480) | marine metagenome | isolation source: seawater | place: Indian Ocean: North | collected 2010 | reverse complement strand
TCCCTGTCGTCTGGGGCAAGTCTTCACTCGAGAACCAGGGCTCTTCTCCTCTACCAGATGAAATCGAACCCCGACAGTGGTCTCTTCAGAGGACCGTAAACCCTCGAAGCATCCGTCTTTCCATCCCGGGATTCTCCCCGGTCTCCGAATTCGATGCAGCCGAAATTGAGAATGCCCTGATGATCTCCTGTGCGAGGGTGGTGGAGTCCTCTCTAAAGGGAGTCGACTTCCCAGTGCATGACATCTCCGCCAAGCATGAAAGAGTCCGGATGATCAACAACAGAATCCACGACGTCGCCCAGGAGGTCGATGAGATTGATCTCTAGGGAAGAGTTTCAGCACGTTTTCCACAGGCAACGTGGAATATTGGACCAGACATCCGTTTCAATGCTAGAGCCTCTAATCGGTGGAGATGACGAGGGCATCCTGTCGACTTTGATACACCTGAAGTTGATGGGAGCCTCAGCTCGAATCCTCAGAGATCCAAATGAAGATGTAGATGCAGGGAATCTCAAGGCTCTGCTGCCTAAGAGCGATGGGTCCTGGGGCGAAGTCGTCCAAGCATTATTCCGAGATACAGATAACACTCCATCCTTCAATCGAGTAAGTAGCTCCTCGAGAGCAGAGATATGGGCCGGAAGCATTTCTGTCCAACGCCCAGATGAGTCTCCCGGACTATGGCTGCTTTATGGGAACGGAAGAGCCGTGGTTGGTTCCAGCGAGATATCCGAGATAGGGGAATTCCAATCCGAGCCAACTTTCTTGGACGCAGCAACTCTGGTATGCGGTTCCTCAACGCTAATTCATAGGTATGCCATGGAGCAGGGGGTCTTCCTCTCTCAGAGGATTTCAGACTGCTGGGTTTCCATGACGGCTCGAGTAGAGGGCCTGGATCCAGAGGATGCAATAAGTGCTGTGAGGTCTAGATTCGGAACCGGAACCGCCTCACTCACATCAGACGGGACTGGCTCCCTAGTTCGTTTCAGAGTCCCGATCTACGAGACTCCCGAATCCCTATTGTGGCAATTCGACTCCGACAAAGTCGCCCCTTCGGAGCCTCTTGATTCCCTCTTGGACATAGGTCCAATTCCTGCCAAGAAAGAAGACGGCACCTGCTCATTTTCTGGGCCCAAGCTTCCGAATCGGATATCAGACGCCAATGCCCTGGTGCTAGGGGCGGGCGGACTAGGGAGCTGGGCTATTCCACTGATTCTGCGCGGGTGCGATCCCAGCGATTCTTCAATCACAATCGTGGACGGGGATCAGCGTGTAGAGTCGCACAATCTCAACAGACAGGTCCTGTACCAGACAGAGGACATAGGGAGGCCGAAGGCCTACTCCGCACGAAGTAGGGTTATGGCGAGGCTCGGATTAGAAGCAGGCTCGGTCCATGCCATTTCCTCGGAACTCCAGGCCCGTCACAGTTACGACAAAGCGGACTTCGACGATGTAGAAATGACAACCATAGAGGAAATCTCAGGAGAGTCCAACGAATCACAAGACGAGGAAGACGAACGGATAATTAGCGCCCTCGACTCAATGCAGGTTGCCCTATCATGCCTGGATAACCAGTACGCCCGAACTACTCTGAATAGGGCATGCAACGATAGAGGGGTGACTATGGTTAACGGGGGATGCGAGGGGACAGTAGGACTGGTCGAGACATTCTCAGGAGGTCGATGCATGGTGTGCTCATATGGGCCGGAAGAAGCCCTCTCTATGGAGCAGATTTCCTGTCAAGAGGAGGGCTCCAGGCCAGTCAACTCAATCGTCACCACGTCATCATACGTGGGTGCGATGATGGCTGCTACCGCCCTTTGCGAATTAGCTCGGCAAAGGGGAGTCGATGTCATCGTCCCGGAATCTAGGGACATAGTAGATGGGACGGTTTCCAGAAGGTGCTCTGGAGCACTTCCGTGGATAGAGGGGAGTTGCGATGTTCACCTGTGAGGGCCAGGGTCATCCACTAGAGACGAATAGGTATGGAGGAGAGCAAATGCAATCTGGAACACTCGATGAAACAGGGCCCCTGCAGTCAGAACTAGACCTTATGCAAACCAAGGGGGGATCGATTTGAGGATGGAAGTCTCCCCTCTGCCCGATGACTTAGCGCATAAGGGAATCGCAGTCTTCAACCCAGGAGACCTTTCCCATATTGTCTCCTCCGGTTCTATCGTCAGCATCAGGGGGGGAAGGCTCGGGAGAGCCATAGTCAGAACGAGCCCCGAGGCAGCTCCCGGGTCCGTTTACCTAGATGCAACATCGAGGCTCAATTGCTCTTGCAGGACGGGGGACGAAGTCGAAATTGGAGTCATAGAGAAACCCAGGGAGCTTCAGGCCATCCTACTGGCACCCATTGGGGAGGAAATAGATGACGATCTGGAGGATTTCGTAGGCAGGAACCTCTCAGGAAGAATTCTTGGAAGAGGGGACCACATCACATTGCCATCCCCCGGAGGGGGTATTCTTGAGCTTCAGGTGGAGAAGCTACGCCCCTTCGGAGCGAGGATGTCTGGTGGAGTGGTAGGTGCGGGCACAGATCTCACAATTGCACAGAGGCCGGCAAGAAAGCCATTGCTGGAGACTGGCGACGTATCCTTCGCGGACATAGGAGGACTCGACTCAATCATCGAGAAGCTACAGGAGGTTGCCGTTGTCCCGCTGCTCCATCCGGAGATATTCATTCGAGGGGGTAAACCGCCGATAAGAGGAGTGCTTCTCAATGGCGAGCCTGGGACTGGGAAGAGCCTTCTGGCGAGGGCACTGGCTAGGGAGACAAGGGCTACCTTCCATTCCATGTCCGCACCGGAGATACTTGGGGGAGCGGCAGGATCTCCAGGGGAAACCCTGAGGCAACTCTTCATGGAAGCGAAGAAAGACCAGCCATCAGTGATATTCATCGACGAGATAGATGCCATTGCTCCGGACAGGCACATGAGCTCAGAGTGCGCTAGGAAGCTAGTCGCCCAACTGCTAGTTCTTCTCGATGGAATGAATGACAGGGGGCAGGTCGTCGTCATAGGGGCGACAAATAGGCTAGATTCGCTAGATCCGGCCGTGATTCGTGCCGGTAGGTTCGAGCGACTCATCGAGTGTCCCGTACCTGACAGAGAGGGTAGGCTGGAGATTCTTAAGGTTCACACCAGAGCTATGCCGATATCCAACGACACAGACCTGGAAGAGCTAGCCGACCTAACAGTAGGATTCGTCGGGGCCGACATAGACCATCTGTGTAGGGAAGGAGTTTACCGAGCAGCCAACAGGGCTTTCGGTTTCGACAGGCTACTAGAAATGGAAGAACTAGAGGCGAACGAGATGGAGATAACCCGAGAGGATATGAACGAGGCATTCTCCCGTGTCCGCCCTTCGATAAAGAGGAAGATGGATCGTGAGGTGGAGAAAACCGGATTCGAGTCAATAGTGGGTCAGGAAGCGGCCAAGAGGGCCCTCACAGAGAAGATGCTACGGCCGCTAGAGTTCCCCGAACTCCACGAGGCAGCCGGCCTGAAGATAGGCTCGGGAATACTGCTCCATGGTCCACCGGGAACTGGCAAGACTCAACTAGCACGAGCATGCGCTAGCATTGCAGGGGCACAGTTCCTCAGCGTGAAGGGGCCCGAGCTACTCTCCGTCTGGCAGGGGGAGTCGGAGAGGGCAGCGAGGAACCTTTTCGACAAGGCCAGGAAGATGTCGCCATGCATCCTCTTCTTCGACGAGTTTGACTCCCTAGGAGCAGACAGGGGGAAGATTGGCGCTGGCTTCTCTGGACTCTCCTCGGTCGTAAATCAGATCCTAACCGAGATGGACGGAATAGACTCCAGAGACGGGGTGTTGATAATTGCAGCAACCAATAGGAAGGATCTGATTGATCCGGCATTCCTGAGGGAGGGAAGGCTCGGGACCCATGTAGAGGTCTCCCTGCCAGACAAGGAGGAGTATCCGGAGATACTCAGAGTGCACCTGGGCGAGGTCCCCATGTCCGATGATATAGACTTGGAGAAACTGACATCGGAAATACCCCTTGGACTCTCTGGAGCTGACATCTCGGGAATCGCAGTAAGCATCAGAGAAAGGTCGGTTAGAAGGCACCTAGAGCAGGACCCAGAGGGAAAGATAGAAGGATTCAGGGTGGAGGAGGGGGACGTCATATCAGCAATTGAAGACAGCCACCCAGGGGTTCAGATGGTCGGCTGGACATAAATCCAGCCAAGTTTATTATGAGAAATGGAGGAGAGGGGCCATGAGCGCGTTAGTCATCATTATTCCAGGGGCAGGAGAAAATCACCCCAGCACCCTGGAAAGAGCCAACTCACTGTATTCAGAAATGTTGTCAAAGACCGGTTGCAGCAGAATAATCGCTCTCCGAGAGGACTCATCCAATGAGACTCCCGCTGGCTTGCAAGAATTTGCAGAAAGCAGAGGAATCTCCGTCTCCACCCACACAATCGAGCGACTCGACCCCAGTGGCTTCAGTGGAGATGAGGACCAAGGAACACTATGGTCGGAACACATGGCCACAATCATTTCCAATGCTGGTATCGCATATGATGCCCCGGAGAGTTACGATTTCGTAATCGGCCCTGGTAGCGGATGGAACACTTCCCTATTGGCTGCAATTCATTCTGTGATCGGAGGAAGGATTTGGGCTTCTGTTCGAACCGGCGATGGAGCCAGACAGGCAATAGAGGTGGGGCACCAAATGCCAGACTCAGAGGACTCCCTCTCAACGATTGCCGCCGCAGGACAACTATTGCTGGATTGGGGCGAAGGTCCGTTTGAATCCTTACAACTCCAAGGACTTGTAGAAGGGATGCCCCCGACCGAAGGAATCGAGAACACTTTCAGGAAGCACCTTGGAACCCTCGTAAACAAGCGAACCGCAGAGGATGGCGAAGTTAGGTTCGAACTGACTGCAGAGGGGCGAGCTAGGTCGATGCTCGCTCTGGCCGAGAAGTGGGAGCCACTCAGAATCAAGTCTGGCCCCAAGGGGATGATATTGGCTGCCAGAGACGCCCAGGAAGCAAGAGAAACCATCGAGGTGGTTGAGTACCTCAAGGAGCAAAACGCAGCTCTGAACTTCGATGCCTACTTTGTTGTGGTAAACAAGCATGGGTCTAACGAATCAGAACTGGCCGAATCCTCCACAGCCACCAACGAGTCTTTGTCCGACTACCTTGCTTCTGGAGACCTTGTCACAATGTCAGGCTCCTTCGTCGATGCAGACAAAGAACTAGTCAACTCCCACTACGACCTGCTCTCACTGTTGCACAGGTTACGGGCGGAGCACCAAGATGTCGAATGGTCCATCGAGACCTCGAGGTTCCTCAACCCTCTACGCTCTGCGGCCATCCTCTATGCTTTCGGATCGGGAATCGATACTTTCTGCCTAATGAAGAACCCACGCAAATCAGAAGGCGCAGTTTTTGCTTCTGGTTTGTCTGGAGAAAAGCACAGATTCGCTCTCCCCTCCAAGGAAAACCTGGACAGGATGTCTGAAATTCTTCGAACCAAGTCAATACACAACGCAATCTTCACTGCCGCTTTGGCCAAGGATGCCCACCAGGCTCCCTCCGAAGCAGGCACCATACTCAGTGCAAAGTTGGGTGCTGGCGAACTAAGGATGTACGAATGGAACAGGAAGAATCTGCCATCAGGACATCCGATGAGGTGGCCCGAAAAGAGCGATCAGAACCAGAAGAAGTTGATGTCTGAGACCCGCAAGACGGGTATCGAAAAGAGTGCATTCGTTGACACGCCAGAACGCGATTTCATCCTTACTCCTGAGGGCTACGCAGCTGCCTACTTGCTGTTTAGTGAGGTGGTAGAATGAACGGACAATCAGCAACACTGGATGCTGACGATGAAACATGCCCAGAGTGCGGATCAAGACTCGAGACTCACAAAGACGTAGAAATAGTCTGCACCGTTTGCGGCTTGGTAATCAGAGAAATCCACGATATGCCGACAAACTCATCCTTCACACAGTCTCCAGAGGTAGGGGACAAGCCCGAACTATCCCGTCCAACTTTCACTCCAAGGACTCCAATCAATGCCAGTCTCGAGCGCACCGAAGACGACCTTCTGTGGGTCATCCCACCTGCAAAGAAGAAAGAGAAAACGGCCGAGGAAAGGAAGGTAACTGCTAAGGTAATCGTTTCCGAATTCGAAGAGAAATTGGGTATCGTCGAGAAACTGCAACACGAGATAGAGGAATTGGAGGACGAAGACCCATTCTCCCCTGATATCAAAGGTCTAAGGGACCAACTTCTAGATGCCGAAGCCGACTTCGAGTTTTCAAGAAAGGAATCCAAGTCATTCTCCACCAAGGGTGGATTCGGAGAGGATAGCACACCTCAGAAACTAGAGGAGATGCTAACAAATACCCAAGCCAGAAAATGGCTGGGACTTTACAATCATGAGGATGAGAGCGATCTAGAACCAGATACAAAGAGCGTTTTGAAGGGACTGAATGAGATCGGTCACCGAGTTCCAAAGTGGGCCTCATGGAAGGACGGACAAGGAATTCGGCATTTTGGTTTTGTAGACAATATTTTCTGGCAGAATGGGGTCCCTGAGCGTTCCTTGGTAGATGAAAAAGGAAAGGCGAGGAAGGTACCTAGGAGGGAAAGGAGAGGTCTCGAGGTTTTCATCGAACTTGTTGCCGAGCACGGAGGTGATGCTTTCTGGTTCTTCGACGATTTCTCACGCATTACCAGGATGAACCCCGCTCGGATAAACCGGATTCTCGGACAGGACCTGCCGATAGCCAGGTCTGTGCAAGGAAGCCTCATCTCAATGAGTAGAAGGGACTGGCATAGTTCGCAATCAGTCTCTGAATTCGTCCTTCGGTGCGCTAGAAAGTGCAAGACCGAGCCAATGGGGATCGAAGAGGTGACCATCTCCGAGATCCCACTGCCGCCCGAGGAATTGTGGCAGAAACTCGGCATGGGGCCCAAGGGAGAGGGAGTAACAATACCCCCAAGATTCTGGGTGGAGATATGGGACAAGAGTGCACCCATCGTTCAGGAAGAGCGAGAAGAAGCAAGATCCAGTTACGCCAAATGGGAATACTACAACTTCTCAGAGGAAGATGAGGACAGCGAAGAGCCCGAAAGCTCCCATGGAACTGATTGGTACGAGCAGTTCATGAGTGAACCCCACCAAGAAGCCGACCCAGAGAGGTGGGGCTTCGTCAGGAGGCATCCTGCTCCAATCATGCTTAGGCACATCCCGATTGCCTACTTCATTGCCCAGCAATTCTTCAGCAGAAAGGGCCCCGGGTTTCGAGCCGCTGCTGCAACGATGCTATCTCTGATCGAGAAGGACCTAGAATGGTGCTCTGCAACAGTAGAGGAGATGGACGCTTGGTGGGATTCTGTCTGGATGGACGACCCAGACGACGCAAAGTCGGTGACAGAACTACGAATTCACACGTGACTGGTTTGGACTGCCACCAGAGACGTACAAACTCGTGACGCGCGAGACAATCCGTCAAGAAGGCCTTGTGGACCAGAGCCGGGTCAGGGGAATCAGAATCGTAACACATGACCAGTTCGGTGAAAACCAAGACCTACTATCGGAGATAGAACTGATCGCAGGACAGCTAGGGGCCCCGCCCCCCAAGGAATATGTCGAAGGGGAGGAAGAATGGGACTTCATGGCAGTACTGGGGGATTCGGAGATTCCAAACCTCTCAGAAGAGAAGGAGGATTACTTCTGCAGGGTACTTTTGCTAGATGACGGCGTACTACTAACGACCAAACACAATACCAAATCAGGAGTCCCATCATCCCTACAAAAGAGAGGCCTATGCACGATAGCATCAGCTCTCTTCTGGCAGGAGGCACTTAGGAGGACCAACTCGATACTACCAATCGAGGTGCCAAAGAGGTATGTGGAAATGAGCCTCCGATTCAATCCAAGATCATCGTCCCGCCCATTCGAACCAGGGGATATTGAATTGGTTGACAAGGATGGCTCTGCCTTGGATGGAGTCGAGATGATACGAAGGGAGGATGGATCCGGTCATTGGGTTGCCAGGGTTAGGCTAGAGGAGGGAAATCATCTTGCAGACTCGATACTAGGTGCAATTAGGCTAGAGAACAAGGTCAAAGAGAATGATTCCGAGCCTTCGGAAGTCGAGCTTAGGATTCCCAGACTTGATGGCCAAGTGAAGGGCAATGCCCTAGTAGCGGGAGTGGGCGGTCTCGGAAGCTGGGCAATTCACGCACTCTGCGGTGGAGTTTCTGACTCTGGATCGGATGGAGAAGGACTGCGAATCTTAATTTTGGATCCCGACATGAGCGTCGAGAGGCATAATCTCAACCGCCAAGTTCTGTACTCCGAAGAGGACATAGGAGAACCCAAGGCAACTACAGCAGCGGACAAAATCAGTCAGTCGCTACCCGGATCCACGATTGTACCATTAGTGGACAAGCTCGGACTAGTGCATCTTCAGGTCATGGGAGGGGTGGAAGATTTGCCATACTGCCCCGAGGAACTCCAGGTCGAAGAGATTGATTTCCTCGGAGGGGACTTTGCTACAAATTTGGTGGTAAACAACTCTCTTGATGATTATATTGACGAAATTTTCACCTCCACCGAAGTGATCCTAGCGTGCGTAGACAACCTAAGGGCTAGGTCTCTAATAGGGGCAATAGCGGCGAAGTCCGGCATCCCGATGATTAATGCTGGAGCACAGGGATTCAATGGCCAACTCGATGTCTTCCTTCCAGGGGAGTCTTGCATGATATGCAGACATGGCAAGAACGCAGTCAAAAGCAATATTCGCATGTCATGCCAGGAAGACGGAGAGGTCCCATTCTCCACCATCGTAACCTCGACCGCGATATTCGGAGCTCTTCAGGGCTTGGCTATGATGGCCGCTATCTCCGAGACAGGAAACATCTCGTCATGGCCTTCGCAAGTTAGTTGGTCCGGTAGGACTAACTCATTATCAATAATCGACGACCCGGCATTCGGGCCCTTCGCATTCGCATTCTCCTCCCAGGGCGACCACTCCCAGCATCTCGAGGCCAACCTGGTGGAAACAGTAGGTGAGAATCATTCCTAGTAGTGCAGGCATATCTCTTTCCAGATTGAAAGAACTGAAGATCTACTACCCCTCGATCAAGGTGGTTAGAAACCAGGTCGCTGGGGAAAATGCCCGAATGATTTTCCTAGAGATTCCGGATCGAAGACCCAACAGATCCACCAGACCATCTTCGTTCAATGACCCTTTCCGAATCACAATACACTTCACAGGGTCTCAGGATACGGTTCCCACTGCATACGTAATCAATGGCAAAGAGAAATCCTCGGGACCATCAGGACGTGTCATCTACAGGGGCGGGTCAAAACTACATGGATATGATTACAGCCAAAGAAAGATACCCGGCACAAACATTGACGGGTACTGGATCTGCCATGGCAATTTCGATCTCCCGTACAGACTCCAGAAGGATCCTGTAAAGCGTCTCTTGGCATTTATCAATCACATTTCATCGTTGCTCAATGCCTGAAATCACCAGTGAGGGAGTACCGATTGCACCCTGAATGCATAGTGTTGGAAGCGAAGAGAGATGGTTGTGGAAACAGTAGAAATCACCGGTGAGGGAAGAATGCAGGCACGAAGGACGCAAAGGGTTGGAAGTGAAGAAATGATGACGAAAGAAGAAGCGAACAGATACACAAGCAAGGACGGAACGTACCAGTACACGTGCACCGCACGCGTGACCGATGCCGACGGCAAGCCGGTCGGCGAGTGCGGACGCAAGTACTCGGTGGGCGAGTTCATAGTGACGGGCAGGCTTAGCCCCGAGCAGCTGGATGCCAGGGGCGGACGCCATGCTGGCTTCTGCCACTGCGGCGCCCCGTTCTCTACCGAGTTCGAGTGCACCAAGAACGTGATGTGGAGCCTGAAGGTCGACGACGAGGAGACCTCGTTCCGACCACGCAGGGCGCTCACCAGGATTACCGGGGGCTCGGACGATGGGGGGATCTCTCCCCAGTTCCTAGCTCTCAAGCAGAGGTTCGGGACCGACCCCGAATTCGCACGTGTGGTGAGGGCCACCACGAGCGCTACGGTCGACCGGATGCTCAACTCGACCCTCGCCCCGGTCAGGGCGTCTGCCGCGAGCAGGCTCTCCGAGTCGCGGTGCGACGACCTCCTCTCGGTGCCAGGCTCGCATGGCATGGCCTGGTTCGAGGCCGTGCGCGACAGGAAGGAGGCGATAGTCCGCGCGAGGGAGGAGCGAGCCAAGCGCGCTGGAAGGCGCGCGAAGGCGAAGCCCTCACACGTGAGGGAGATTTTCTCCCACGGCGCAGGCAGGAATGCGGAGGCAGCAGCATGAG
>MDSZ01035208.1_pt1 | contig 10353 bp, 8 predicted proteins | sample 811201 | NCBI WGS metagenome assembly MDSZ01 (sample SAMN05326647, study PRJNA326480) | marine metagenome | isolation source: seawater | place: Indian Ocean: North | collected 2010 | reverse complement strand
TGTCCTAATACATCTGTTGGATAATTATCATTTTGTTGATTAACAAAGTTTGCAAAACCATCTAGTACACACCAAGACTCAACAGGTCCAAACATTAATCCGTCCAATCCTTTTGCTTTTGCAGCTTTACCAATAGCAACCCATTCATCAACTGTATATGAGTCACCAAATGCTGGAAGCTCAAAACCTAAGTCTTCAATCATATCATTGTAGACCCAAATTTCTTCAGTAAAAGCATCTTGTGGAGCTAAGTATAAATTTCCATTTCTACTTAATTCAGGAATATTAATATTACTACCTAACCAACTTTTCCATTCATCATCCGCTTCCGCTGTAATATTTACTAAATGACCAGCATTTACAACTTCATCAACATCCGGACCTGGATAAACTGCAAATACATCTGGGCCTTGTCCTGATGAAAGAGCTGGTTTTAAATACTCATTGTAAGTTGTAACAGTGTATTGTGTATATTCTACTTTGACTCCAGGATTTGCTGCCTCAAATTCTTTAATGAAGTCAGCATAGGCATTAGTTATACCTCCAACACCTGATTGCCAATCTACAACTCTAATTACTGTTTCTGCTTTTGAGCTTATTGATAGTGATAAAGCTATCAAAACAACAGAAAATAATTTTATAATGTTTTTTAACATTTTTCCTCCATTATGATAATATAATGCTAACGATAACATATCATTCTTGAAAATAAACATTTATATTTGAATAATACTTTTATATTTGAGTTAAATATTTGGTCTATTATTATGCCATGGGTTTTGATCTTCGAAAAATTTACAAATTTGTAGTAATTCAGTTTCTTTGAATTTAGGAGCAATTATTTGTAATCCTATGGGTAAGCCTAATTTAGAAAATCCACATGGAAGAGTTGCGGCTGGGTTACCGCTCCAATTAAATGGTGCAGTCATTTGTAACAGAACATAATTCCATGACGAGTAATCGTAAATATTACTCTTATATTTCTCAAAAGAATTCAGTTTTTTATTTATTATTTTTTTATTTTCAACAAAGGGTCTTTCATTACATTTATGTGGTTTAATAGCCATCGTTGGGGTTATAATAAAATCAAATTTTCTAAATATAGAATCAACATAAGTGCGAAATTCATTCAGTTTTGAAATTCCTTTTATATATTGTTCTCCAGTAACTTCTTTCCCTCTTAAGATAGTGTTTTTCACATGTGGCATTAAATTATTATAATTATTTTTTAGATACTCTTTATTAGTAGAATACGATAGAGCAAACATAACGTGTTTATGTAGAGGTTCCTCTAATTCTTCTAAATTAATCTTGAATTTAAATTCTTCAACAATTGCTCCATTATCTTCAAAAAATTTAACTTTATTTGTTGTTATATTTTTTACTTCTTCATCGACTATTCGACTGCCAAGATCACTAGACCATCCTATTTTTAAATTCTTAATTGATGAAATATTTATATTTTTTAGATAATCTTCAGGTTTTGTTTCAATAGTTAAGGCTTCAGCCATAGGGTGAGGGCCTGACATTGTTTGTAGCATCAAGGCACTATCTTCAACGTACCAGCTAATAGGGCCGATTCTAGAATAATTTATTGGCAACCAACTTAATAGACCAGAATTACGTCTCGGTATTCTTCCTGTTGTTGCTATCATTCCAAATAAACCACAAAATGATGCTGGAATTCTAACGGATCCTCCTCCATCTGAAGCTTGTGCAACGGTATTAACAGAAGTAGCTACTGATACAGCTGAGCCTCCGCTTGATGCCCCAGACGTATATTCTAGGTTCCAAGGATTTCTTGTTTCATCACCTAGTTTATTTTCACCTGTGCCACTATGACCAAATTCTGAACAATTAGTTTTACCAAGAATAATTCCGTCCTCATTTTTAATTCTCTCTACACAAATTTGATCATGGTCAGCTATCACATTTTTAAAAGATAAAGAACCTTTAGTAATTTTAACATCTTTAACAGGTTCTAAATCTTTAATGGATGTTGGAATGCCAGCCATAAGACCTAATACTTCCCCTTTCATTAATTTTTTTTCAACTTTTTTTGCATCATCCAAAGCTTGATCTTCTATAATTGTAATGAAAGTATTTGTTTTTGAATTAGTTTCCTCAATTCTTTCAAGTGATAATTTTGTAAGCTCCACTGGAGATATTTCTTTTTTTAAAATTAAATTTTTTAATTCAATAGTAGATTTTTTTAATAAACTTTTGTCCATAGTTATTTTTTCTCTAATGATTTTTTTTCATTAATTTCATTTATAATATTATTTGCTAAGATAGAAAATATAAGAACTAATCCAAAAATAATTGCCATATACTGACCTGGTACATTTAACAAAGCAAGACCAGATCTCATACTTACTAATGTTAAAAATGCTAAAACATAGCCCCAGACATTTCCATAACCTCCAAAAATTGCTGTACCGCCAAAAACAACAGTTGCAATTATTTCTAGTTCGTAGCCTGTAGCAATGTTTGGCCTTACAGACCCAATACGGGAAACTAATAAAATTGCAGCTAAAGAATATAAAAATCCAGCCCATGAAAATACAATAATATTAACTCGTTTAACATTTATCCCTGATCTAAAGGATGCTTCAGGATTTAATCCAATGGAATAAATTTTTTTTCCAAAAGTGGAATTATGCAAAATAAACCATGTAATTACAATTAGAATTGGAAATACAATTAATTCTAATGGAACATAGGTTCCAGGAATATATCCAGTACCAAAATAGGTAAATGACTTTGGAAAACCATAAATTGCATCATCTTTAAGAAGTACATATGATAAACCTCTAAAAACTGACATCGTTGCTAAGGTAACAATAATTGAGGGAATATTAAAACCAACAATAAGCAATGCGTTTATTAATCCACACAAAGTCCCAGTTATTAAAGTTATAATTATACAAATAGGAATTGGAATCCCAAAGCTAAAGCAAAGAGCAAATATTGTTGCAGAAAATGCAACTATACCGGCAATTGAAATGTCTATATTTCCTGAAATAAGAAGTAATATTACTGCAAAACCCAAAACACCTAATTCAATATAAGATTGAGAAAGAGCCAGGATGTTTTCTAAACTAAAATAATAAGGCACAAATAATGAATTTAAAGTAAATACTGAAAGCAAAATTAGCATTAAAATTTTAACCCAACTAATATTTTCAAAGAATATTTTTTTCATTTTTTCTTCTGGGTTTCAATATAGTGATTGATTAATATAGCCCCTAAAAGCATGACTCCATTTAAGGCCATTTTCCAAAAAGGAGAAATTTTTAAAATATTTAGTGAGTCAGTTATAATCGTCATAAATAGAGTACCTAATAAAACTCCCCATAAAATTCCTGATCCTCCAAATACTGAAACACCTCCTATTATTACTGCTGTAATTGTTATAAATTCAAAACCTAACCCTGTATCTGTCTGAGCTGAAGTATATAAAGATAAATAGAGTACTCCAGCAATTCCAAACATCAATCCACACATTGAGTAAGCGCCAATCAAAATTTTTGAAGTATTTATTCCTAACGTATTTGCTGCATCTAAATTAGAACCAGTAGCATAAATTTGTCTACCAAACTTTGTGTGATGTAAAATAAAATAAAAAATAATATAAATTAATAAAACATAATATATCATTATTGGTAAGCCCATAATCTCAATTCTGGTAATTGATTTAAACTCAGTACTTAGTTTTTCAGCTCCAATATATTGACCTTCATAAAAAATATTATTTATTAAAACATTTATACCTCTAAAAATATTCATTGTCGCTAATGTCGCAATGAGAGCTACAATTTTACCCTTAACCACTAAAAGCCCATTTACGAAACCCATTGATGTGCCCATTATCATCCCAAGTAAAATTGCAATAATTGGATTCATATTTGGAAACTCAATAATTAGAAGCCCTATAGACATGGCTACTAATCCCATAGCTGTTCCTACAGAAATATCTATACCAGCCGTAACCATAACAATCATTTGCCCAAGAGAAACAATTGCAAGAATTGATAAATTATTAAGTAAGTTATGAAACGATCTTTCTGATAAAAACTGAGGTGCTCCAAATGAAACAAGAGTCACTAAAAAAATAATCATAATGATTAAAACAAATATTCGATGACTAAATAAAGATATAATTTTATTGTTCATTTTATTATGAAATAGCTTCAGCCATTATATTTTCCTGAGTTGCATGTTCTCTATTTATTATTTTTTTTATTTTACCTGACTGAACTACTGCAATTCTATCACTCATACCAAGAATCTCAGGTAATTCTGATGAAATCATAAGGACAGCAACTCCTTTGGATACAAGTTCACCCATAAAATTATGTATTGCGGCTTTTGTTGCAACATCTACTCCTTTTGTTGGCTCATCAAAAATTAATATCTTGGCATTTGAGTCTAACCATTTTGAAATAGCTACTTTTTGTTGATTTCCACCTGAAAGAAATTTTACTAATTGTAAAATATCATTTGTTTTTATTTTTAATTTTTCTTTGATTTCATTTGTAGTTTTAGATGCAAGTGTATTTTTGAACACAAAATTTTTTGTGAAAGATCTTAATTTATGAAGAATTATATTTTCCCTAATTGGAAAATTTGTTACTAATCCATGCTCCATTCTATTTTCAGAAACAAAACCTATACCTAAATTAATTGCATCTCGTGGAGATTTAATTTTGATTCCCTTACCACTTATTTTTATTTCCCCTGAGTCAAGTCTATTTATACCAAAGATTGACTCCGCAATTTCACTTCTTCCAGATCCAACTAAGCCTGCAAAACCCAATATTTCTCCACTTCTAATATTAAAGGAAACATCAGAAAATACATTTTTTAAATTAAGATTACTTACTTCTAAAATTGGTTTTCCTATCTCAACTTTTTTCTTTGGAAATAGTTCTTTGATTTCTCTTCCTACCATGTAATTTATTAATTGATCTTTGCTAATACCATCAATATTCTTTGTTATTATATATTTACTATCTCTGTAAACTGACACTCTATCTGCTAAACTAAATATGTCTTCAGTTTTATGACTAATCAAAATTATAGATACATTTCTATTTTTTATTTCTTCAATTATTTTAAATAAATTTTTTACTTCATTAGCGCTTAATGAAGAGGTTGGTTCATCCATTATGAGAATTCTAGATTTAATAGTAAAGGCTTTAGCAATTTCAACTAGTTGTTTTTGGGCGATACTTAATTCTTTTACCTTAGCTAATGGATTTATAATATTTAAAATATTTAATTCTTCTAAAATTTTTTTAGATTTTAAAAGTAGTGTTTCCCAATCAATTCTATTAAAAAAATTTTTTACTGGAAAGTTTGTTATAAACATATTTTCAGCAACTGAAAGTTCAGCAAACAAAGTTGGATCTTGATATATCGCAGAAATACCATTTTTTTGTGACTCGATTGGATTGCCCCAGTTAACTAATTTTTCATTTAATATAATCTTCCCACCATTTGGTTTGTGCACTCCTGTTATAACCTTAATTAAGGTTGATTTTCCTGCTCCGTTTTCACCAACAATCGCATGAATTTCATTTTCTTTTAAGTCAAAATTCACATTATCTAATGCTCTCGTGCCTGGAAAATCCATAGTTATATTTAATAATTCTAAAATTTTTAATGAATTAGACTTGCCTTTACTCATATAATTGGGTACGTTATCATTTGATAACGTTATCACAAAGTGATTTATGTAACTTTTAAGGAGGTTTTATGAAAAAGTTTTTGTTGGGGATATCTTTTTCAGTTATTATTTTAGTGTCAATAACGACAAAAGTTTTTGCTGAAAAAATTGTATTTCTTCCATCTGTAGTTGGTGTACCTTTCTTTAATTCTGAGTCAAAAGGATTTGAAGAAGCTTGTGCCGAAATTGGTTGTGAAGTTATTTATACAGCCCCAGAAAAAGGCACTGCAGAGGAAACTTCAGCACTTATAAATAGTTTAATGTTACAGGGAGTTGATGCAATAAATTTTGTACCGACTGATCCTACTGCATTAATGGCTATTAGTGAAAAAGCTATGGGTAAAGGTATTGCTATGCTTGAAAATGGCTCTATTAATATGGCCGGTTCAACTACTATAGGTGTACTTATAGCTCATCCAGATACCGTTGGTGAAGTGTTAATGGAGTTAGCACATGAAATGACAGATGGTGAGGGTGAGTTTGCTGTCCTAAGTGCTGCATCAACTAGTACTGCTCAAAACAGTTGGATAGATGGTATGAAGAAAGCAATGGATGCTGATTCAAAATATTCAAAAATGAATTGGGTAGCTACAGTATATGGAGATGATATTAGAGAAAAAAGTGCTGCTGAAGCTCAAGGTTTAATTGCTGCTTATCCAAATTTAAAAGCAATTGTTTCACCTACATCAGTTGGTATTGCTGCAACAGGTCAAGTAGTAACAGATCAAAACTTGATTGGCAAAGTTAAAGTAACTGGCTTAGGTTTGCCTAGTGAAATGATTGATTATGTAAAAAACGGAGCTAGTACTAAATTTGCAATTTGGAACCCAGTAGATTTGGGCTACTTTAACGCCTATGTTTCACACGCCGCAGCTCAAGGTATATTAACTGGAAAAGTTGGTGAAACTTTCTCAGCTGGTAGAATGGGTGATTATACTGTTGAAGTTGAAGGTGAAATTACATTTGGAAATATCTTCAGGTTTGATGCTTCAAACATTGATGAAGGGGCTAAGCTCTTCTAATTATATTTTTCTTCCTCGAAAAATCAGGCACACAGTAATGTGTGCCTTTTTAATTATTTAAAGTAATTAATTCATATTGTGATATAATCACTAAATTGTATGAAACATAAAATAAGCATATTTGATATTGCAAAAAAAAGTGGTTACTCAACTTCTACAGTTTCACGAACAATTAGTAAGCCATTGTCAGTTTCAAATAAAGCAAGAGAAAAAATAAATAAAATTATAAAAAAAACAGGTTATGTCCATAACTCTCTAGCTGGCGGTTTAAAGTCAGGTAAATCTGGTTTTGTAATTGCAATAATTCCAACACTTAGAGTATCTTTATTTTCTGATTACATTTGGGGTATAAAAGAAGAATTAAGAAAAAGTGGTTTCCAGCTCTTAATTGGTGTTACAAACTATAATCTTGAAACAGAAGAAGACTTAATTAGAAAATTTCTAAGTTATAAGCCAGAAGGATTTATTATAGTTGGCACACAACATACACAAAGCTCAACCAATATGCTTTTATCATCGAAGTTACCAATTATTGAAACATGGAATATAACTGACAAACCTCTCGATATAGTTGTTGGTTTTTCAAATTTTAGTGCAGGACATCAAATTACTGACCATATAATCAGCTTGAATTATAAAAATATAGCATTTGCAACTCCAGCTGAAAGTCATATGAAGACTGAAAATAGATCAAAAAGAAGATTAAATGGTTATTTATCAAGAATGAGAGAGGCTAATTTACCTGTTACAATTTTTAATTATACTAAGCCAATGAATCATAAAATATGCGGTCAGGAAATATATTCTCAATATAAAAAACATCAAACAAAAATTGATTGTATTATTTGTGGAAGTGAAGTTTCTGGATCAGGTTTATTAAGTGAATTTTTATTTAAAAAAATTAATGTTCCAAAAAAAATTGGTATAGCGGCTGTTGGAAATGCAGAAATTACATCACTTGTTCATCCTCAATTAACAACAATGGATTTTAAAGTTTATGAAATTGGTATTATTGCTGCAACTAACTTAATTACAAAAATAAAAGGCGAAAAAATAAAAAAAAGAATATTTGATGTTGGTATTGAGTTAATTAAAGGTGGTAGTACAATAAATCAAAAAAAAAATAATTAGTCTTGAAGTAAAGTACATTCATTAATATTAAAATAAACTTGAATTGAATCTGAAATATTGAAGTTATTTTCGTTATCAATTCTAGTTTTCTTTAATATTAGAGTATTCCCATTATCATCAACACAAATATATTTTATCAAATCCCCTAAAAAAATAATCTGTTCTATTTTTAAATTAAGTAAAATGTCATCATCATTTTGAATAAATTTTTCATCAATTAATTTTAATTTTTCAGGTCGAATAGATATAATTTTTTTATTTTTAATGATTGAATTCTTTTTAATTATTTTCAATTCATCAACATTTAAAATATTTGACTCACCTATAAAATTAGCTGCAAATTTTGACACAGGATTATCATAAATATTTTTTGGGTTATCAATTTGAACAATCCTTCCTTTATTCATTATCACAATTCTGTCAGACAGGGTAAGAGCCTCACCCTGGTCATGAGTTACGTATAAAATAGTACAATTAATTTCTTTATGGTAATTTTTAATTTCAATTTGCATTTTTTCTCGTAATTTTAAATCAAGAGCACCCAGGGGTTCATCCATTAGTAGAACTTTTGGTTTAAACACAATAGCTCTCGCAAAAGCTATTCGTTGTCTTTGACCTCCTGATAATTCATTTGGCATTCTTTTTTCAACACCATCTAAATTAACCAAATTTAATGCATATCTAACTTTTTCATTTATTATTTTTTTATTTTCATTTCTCATTTTGAGAGGAAAGGCAACATTATCAAATATATTCATATGAGGAAATAATGAGTAACTTTGAAATACCATACCAACATTTCTTTTTTCAGTTGGAAGATTTTCAATTGAATTATTACCAATTAAAATTGATCCAGAAGTTTGTTTAATGAAGCCAGCTATCATATTTAAAACTGTTGTTTTTCCTGACCCACTTGGCCCAAGCAATGTTAAAAATTCACTATTTTTAATTTCTAAATTAAAATCTTTAACAGCAGCAGTATTGCCATAGTATTTTTCTACATTTTGGAATGTCACTGACTCACCATGTATTTGATTCATTTTAAATCACCCACAAATTTTTTAGTTCTGTTTTGTATTAATGTTCCTGTTAAAATACCAATAAATGTTAATATTATTAAAACTGAAGCTACAGCAGCTATCGTAGGATCTATCTCATATCTTAAATCTTGCCAAATTCTTTGAGGCAAGGTCCAAATTCTTCCAGATATAAATAAAGCAATTACTAATTCATCAAAAGAAATAAAAAAACTGAATAAAGCTGAAGATATTACAGCAGGTCTTATATACGGAAAAGTTACACTCCAGAAAGCTTTGTATGCATTTGCACCCATGACTCTAGCCGCTCTTTCAAGGGTGGTATCAAAATTAATTAAACTTGTTAAAACAATTACTAAAGAAAACGGCATAACTAAAGCTGCATGTGCAATTATAAGTGAAAAAAAGTTTTCATTTAAATTCAGTCTTGAAAAAAATATATATAGACCCAAACCTAAAATAATTACAGGGAAAATCAGTGGAGATATTAAAAACCCTATAAGTATTTTTTTTCCAAAAAATTTATTTTTACTCAAGGCAAGAGCAGCCATAGTACCAACAACAGTGGCTATTATACTTGAAAAAAATCCAAGATATATACTGTTCAGTGTTGAAACAAAAAAATTTGCATCATTAAAATAATTTTCATACCATCTTAATGAAAAACTTTTTGGAGGAAACTGTAAGTACTTTGAATCAACTAATGAAATTGGAATAACAATTATTAAGGGAAAAAGTAGAAAAATAATAACAATCCAATAATATATTTTATAAAAAAAATTAAAAAATTGATAAATGCTTATTTTTTTCATTTTAACTTTCAAATCTATTTTCTATTTTGAATTTAGTTATCCATAAAAACAAGAGCACAATAACTAATGTTGTAAGTAATAAAACTAGGCCAATAAAAGAAGCAAAGCCCCAGTTTAACAATTGATTAATTTGAAAATTTATTAAGTTACCAATCATCATATCTTTTTTTCCACCAACAAGAGCTGGAGTGATGAAAAAACCCATTGATAGAATAAAAATAATAATTGAACCACTAGCTACACCAGAAAAACTCAATGGAAAATAAATTTTTATAAATGCTTGAAATGGATTAGCGCCAAGTATTCTTGCAGCTTTAATGTAATCCTCTTCTATTCTGATCATAGTACTATAAATTGTCAGAATCATTATTGGTAACATTATTTGAACCATAGCTAAATACACAGTTCCAGTTGTATAGAGCATTCTTATAGGCTTATCTATTATTCCAATTGCTATAAATACTGTATTAATTACCCCCTCAATGCCCAGAACAGCCATCCAAGAATAAGATCTTATTAAAATGCTTATCCAAAAAGGCAGTAATATTAGAAATAAAAAATATCCTCTAAATTTCTTATTAGAATGTGCAATAAAATATGCTGTGGGATAACCAAATATA
>MDSZ01102018.1_pt1 | contig 10354 bp, 10 predicted proteins | sample 811201 | NCBI WGS metagenome assembly MDSZ01 (sample SAMN05326647, study PRJNA326480) | marine metagenome | isolation source: seawater | place: Indian Ocean: North | collected 2010 | reverse complement strand
GTAATTGATTGTTTTCGGAGACAAAAGAGCGGATTAAAATCGCATGATTGAAGTCTCCATTGAATCCTAGGTAACCGATAGCTCCACCGTAAAACTGTCGACTCACATTCTCAAGCTGATCTATCAATTGCATGGCTCTATATTTAGGCGCTCCGCTCAAGGTTCCTGCAGGAAAAGTATCCGCTACCAGCTGAAGAGGATTGGCTCCATCAGGCAACTCTCCCGTAACTTTGGACACCAAATGAATCACATGAGAGTAATATTGAATCTCTTTGAAAACATCTACATTGACCACATCCGAAGATCTGGAAAGATCATTTCTAGCCAAATCCACCAACATGACATGTTCAGAATTTTCCTTTGGATCGTCATATAGTTTTCTCGCCAAAGCAGCATCCTCCTGATCATTCCCAGTCCTTCTGAAAGTACCTGCGATAGGAAAAATGGTTGCTTTCTTATTTTTGACGACGATCTGGGCCTCCGGAGAGCTGCCAAAAACCTTGAAGGAACCATAATCAAAATAGAAAAGATAAGGCGATGGATTGACGGAACGGAGTGCCCGGTAGACATTAAATTCATCCCCTTTAAATTCAGTAGTGAATCTTCTAGAAACTACAATCTGAAATACATCCCCACGGAAGCAATGCTCCCTTCCCTGATTCAAAACTTTCAAAAACTCCTCATCTGTATAATTTGATACTTCTTCACCTATTTTTTTGAAGGTGTAGGCAGGAATATTCTTATTGTTCAGAAGCTGCTCGATTTCCTCCAAATATTCTGGGTTTTCAGCCCCCGGAACTCTATGCTCAAATAAGTGCAACTCGTTTTTATAATGATCCACTACGATAATGTTTTGATACATTGCATAGTGCATCATCGGAGTTTCTGATTCTTGGGTCTTCTCGAGTTTAATATCTTCAAACCAGCCCACTGTATCGTATTGTATGTAGCCAAAAAGTCCGTTGGTACTAAACTTAAATTTATCTGGAGAAGGGTCGAATCTATTTCCAAATGCTCTTAGGGAATCCATCAAAGGCTTTTGGGAGCTTACCTCGTAATGATTTTCATCTCCATTAGGTAGCTTTTCCTGTACTTTTCCGGCATTGAATGAAAAAGTGGCCAATGGGTTAAAACAGATATAGGAATAGCTGTTTTCCTGCCCATGATAATCAGAGCTTTCCAATAAAATCGGATTGGCAAATCTATCCCTGATTTGTAAATAAATACTTACCGGGGTGATGGTGTCCGCCAGCCTTTTGCGGTAAGTAGTTAAAATCGGAAATTTTACGTGGTTCATTCGTGGTTAAATTTTGGCATAAAAAAAGGCTTACCGGGAAGTCCAGTAAGCCAATTATATCTTCTTGCATTCAATTTTAGGCAAGGGCTTTCTGTGCTTTCCCCGGGAAAGATTCAAAATGCCACCACCAGTATTTGTTTGCTATTGTATTCATATCGTTCGGCAAATTTAGGGATGGATCTCAAAAGAAAAAGTCTTGATTGATTTTTTTCAGAAAAAATAATCCAATCCATCTCCATTGCCAGACAAGTCCTTATTGGAATTTCATACTAAACTTTAAAAATCGCATTCCGTACTTACAGATAATCAACCCCTTACCCTTATGAGAACTATATTTAGCACTTTGATTTTTTTGTTTCTTTTCACTTCCCAGGCTTTTTCTCAAACTGATTCCAAATGGAAAGTTCCCTTGCTGGAAGTAGCATATGAGGGTGAAAATGAAGTTAAAATGAAAATAGATCCAGGTTTTCGTTTTGCAGATTTAGAAAATGGAGATAAAACATATCGACTTTTTTTCCATAAAAACAGACCCGTATTACCTTTCGCGAGAATTGTTGACCAAGAAACTGGGAAAGAAATAGCGAGGGGCAGAGGTAGCTATTTTTTTGGAAATGCAAGATTTGAGTTTTCGGATGGTAGAGAGGTAAAAATTAAAAGAATTCGCAATCCAAATGGCTATGAGATTATAGGCCCATATGGTCCTTTATTTGTCGTGGAAAATCATGCTGTAAGCCACTCAATGACATATCAGGAAAGTGACTTTTTAACACAAGCGCATTTCCTTTTTTCACGAATTAGAGAAACACAGAGTCCACCTGCTGAAATAATAATTAAAAGTACTACTACCAGAGTTAGGATGCATTAACTTTCTTTGCAAGAAAAAATGGCAAAGGCAATCGCACAATATTTCAAGAGGATTTTTGATGATTATCAAGTTTTGGTGATGGTTAATCCCTCCGATTTTACCGGAACAGAGTTGATTTTACATCCTGATGGTAAAGTAGAAAAGACGGAAATGGAATTCGACGAGGAAATTTTCGAAGATCTTGCCGAGGATGAGTTTCAGACTTGCAGCCCCTTGGAGTTTCAGCTTTTATTGGCAAAGTCATAAAAGTAACCCCAAACAATTTGCTTGGGGTTTTTATGTTTTTTTACTTCTTCATATATCCTTCCCTAATAGACTTAAACTCGGAGCCGGGTTTCCAAGATGGCCATTGATTAGAATTAGCCAGATTTTGTCCGATGTTGTATAGAAGTTGTACATCGTCAACGGCACCATCCAAATTCCATCGACTGGAATCATATTCATCTGAAGGCTTGTGATAATATTCAGCTGTATATTGATCCTGAAGCTCTTTTCCATACTCTTTCCCTTTTTCTACATGGTCGATACCTGTATGAAAATACAAAGCAGGGACTCCAACTTTAGCAAAATTGAAATGATCTGAGCGGAAATAATAACCAGCAACCGGATTAGGTTCCGGCGCAGAATAACGTCCTAATTTTTCTAATTCAACATCTAATAATTCCTCCATTTCGGACTGCCCAACTCCTATCACTGAAACATCTTTCATTTTGCCATAGGGATTAATTCCATCCATATTGATATTGGCCACAGTTTTTTCCAGAGGATAAATCGGATTTTGAGCATAATAAGCAGAACCCCAAAGTCCCTGCTCCTCTGCGGTTACCGCCAAGAAAATCACCGATCGATTAGGAGTCTTGGATTCTTTGAATGCTTTTGCCAAGGCTAAAAGTGCTGCCGTACCAGATGCATTGTCCAAAGCCCCATTATAAATACTGTCTCCGCTTGCATCAGGTTTGCCCACTCCCAAGTGATCCCAATGGGCAGTGTAAACAATGTATTCATCCGGATTTTGTTCACCAGTCAATTTAGCGACCACGTTCTGGGAAGTATTGTTGGTTGCCTCCACCTTCATAGAAGAACTTGCCTTGAGATTTAATGGAATTGCCTGAAAGTCCGGTTTTCTCGCTTTTGCCAGCAATTCTCTTTCGTTCAAACCTGCCATTTCAAAAAGCCTGTTGGCGGTAGGCAAAGTAACCCAACCTTCAAAGGCCAACTTATAACCTTCCTTTCCTCGATCATCCAAATAAAGCTTGGATGAATTCCAGGAGTTTTGAATCACATTGAATCCATAACCGGCTGGGATAGTATTATGAACAATCAAACATCCCAAAGCTCCCTGACGAATGGCTTCTTCATATTTATAAGTCCACCTTCCATAATAAGTCATGGTATTCCCTTTGAAAAAGGATGCATCTTCTGTTCCGAAACCTGGATCATTGACCAACACGACAACGATCTTATCTTTCACATCAATATTTTTATAATCATCCCAACCGTACTCAGGAGCTACTATCCCAAATCCAGCGAATACCATTTCTGCATCCTGAAAACTGACCGCTGAGTCTGTCCTTTGAGTCCAAAAAACATAGTCCTGCAAGCCATTTAAGGAAATTTTTTCTTTGGCAGATTGAATTTCCATGGTTTCTGATGGCTGGGTCAAAATAGATACCATGGGTACTTCTTGAATGTAGGAATCTCCATTTCCGGGCTCCAAACCTAATTTCTGAAATTCATTGACCAGGTAAGCCACGGTCTTTTCCTCTCCTTCTGTGAAAGGCATACGACCCAAAAAGTAGTCAGAAGAAAGTGTGTCTATATGTGTTTCAATGTCAGAAACAGTAAATTGGTAAGGTTGATTTTCAGAACAGCTCACAAGGGCTGCTAAAATTGAGAGGAAGAATAAAGTTTTTCGCATATTTTGGATTTTTGACCAGTAATTTAAGCAATATCAAGCAAATCAAACATACCAAAAACCCAGTCCAATGAATAGCACCTATTTGATTATGAAGGCGATTTTAAGAACTTCTTTGCTTCTTTTATTTTTTCTGAGAGGTTTTGACTCTTTGGGCCAAGAGACCTCTAAACTTCGGCTTGCCGTTGCAGGTCTGAACCATGGACATGTGGGCTGGGTACTTTCCTCTATGAATCGAGGGGATTATGAAATAGTTGGGATAAGCGAGTCAAACCGGGAGCTGGCGGAGAAGTACTCCAAGCAATATGGCTTCTCGATGAGCTTGGTGTATGATGACTTGAATGAAATGCTGGAGAAAAGCCATCCTGAAGCAGTGGCTGCTTTTGGGGATACTTTTTCCCATTTAGCCATTGTAAAAGCGGCTGCACCGAAAGGAATTCATGTGATGGTTGAAAAGCCTCTTGCTGTCAGTAAAGAGCATGCTTTGGAAATGAAGGAAATGGCTAGTCAATATGGCATTCATTTATTGACCAATTATGAAACGAGTTGGTATCCCAGCAATCATGAAGCTAAAAGACTATTGGAATCGGGTGAAATAGGCAATGTCAAAAAGGTAATCGTAAGAGATGGCCATCGAGGCCCGAAAAAAATTGGCGTTGGGCCGGAGTTTCTGGAATGGCTAACAGATCCAAAATTAAATGGTGGAGGCGCCTTGATGGATTTTGGGTGCTATGGTGCCAATTTAATGACTTGGTTAATGAATGGTGAAAGCCCTATTTCAGTTACTGCAATCACTCAGCAACTGCAACCTGAAAATAACCCCAAAGTGGAAGATGATGCCACAATCATCGTAAATTATTCAACAGCTCAAGTGATCATTCAAGCTTCTTGGAATTGGCCAATAGGAAGAAAAGACATGGAAATTTACGGGGAAACTGGGGCTATTTTCGCAGATAATCGACATCAACTTCGAATCAGACTGGCAGAAGGCTATGATGGATTTGATGAACGCACATTACAGCTACCGGAATTACCAGCTCCCTACCCAGATCCATTTTTACTATTGAAAGCCGTAATCAGGGATGAAATTCAACTTCCTCCTTTTGATCTGTACTCTTTGGAGAATAACATGATCGTCATGGATATTTTGCAAGCCGCAAAAGAAAGCGCTGAAACAGGAAAGACTGTTTATTTCAAATAAATCAAAATACTTTCAACATAGAACTTGTCTTCTCTTGCTTTAATTCAGGTATACTCACTAACCTATTTTGTATTAGTTGACCGTAAGAATATCCTCTTTCAAAAACTTCTAGACTTTCTGGTTTCCAGGTAAAAAGCTGGTCTAAAAACGAATATTTATCAAGTAACTCTTGAGGGTATTTCAGTTTAAAACCTGATGACTCACCATATATAAAAGCCTTTGAGGACTGATAAGGAGGAGTATTTGAATGTACGGGAATATTATACTTTATAACCCAATCAGTAACCTTAGACCCTTTGACAAAACTGAAATCTCCAATAGAATGATTGGTTACCTCAATTTGATTTTCAATGGGAAGGGGTATGCGATCACCAGCCTTTAGCTGCCCAGAAAAATATTTAAGGATAGATGGATTGATTTTACTTCGTGCGACAAGATGGACTTGGTACAGTTCTTCACTTGATGGAAAATACAAGTTCATTTCCTGTAATTGATTCATTGGGTTTGCATTGGCCGCAGAATACAAAAAACCCTTTCTGTAGATTTGATTTTCGTAAGGAATAGCCTGATGAACAGTGAATCCTTTAATTTCATCATCACTATTTAATCCAGTCGATGCGAGGTATGAAATCTCTTCAATCTCATTCAAATCTGAAAAATTTACCTCTAAACTGGAACTGGCATTTCGAAGATCGAGCATCATTTGCTTTCTAACTCCCAAAGCATTTTCAGCAATTATCAAATAGTTTTGCTCAGAATTGAATTTTGGAACTTTTATCTCCAAAAAATTATCAGAGTTATTAATAAGCGTATTGAAAATTGAGGAAGTCCAACCTGAGCTATGGCTAATATTTGCCCAACCTCCAGCTTCAGGAAAATTAACTTTCACCAACACCTGGGAGCTATAATCAGGTCCAATGATTGCCTTAGGCTTTAAACCAAATATCAAATCATTATCAGGCTTTACATCGGTGTACGTTTCACTATTGATGATTTCAAAACCATTGAAATCAATAATTTTAAATAAAGTAACATGATATCGTTGGCTATTGTCAAGAGAGAAAGTCAATTTGGAATTACTTTCAAAACTTTTGAAATCAACTACCTCTCCGTCGGTTGAATTGATCAAAGCATAAGGCTTCATGTTGGGCTGAAGAGCACCGGGAGCTATAGATACCGAGAAATCTTCTAAAATAATGGAGGGAGTTTCGTCAGGGACGCAAGACAACAAAAGAAGAGACAACAAACTCAAAAAACATAATTTTCTGATCATGACAATGTTAAAATAAAATTGGAATAATGCTACAAAACTAAATAATCCTGACAATTATAACTAATGAAAACAGCTCAATAGAATTAAGTTTTGAAAATCCAGTATTCTATTCCATTAAAATTAAGTGAAGATGAATTCATGAAATTTTATCCTGATTTTTAACTTAAAACAAACTATATTAAAGCTAGTCTTTTACAAATTCATCCAATTCAAAATGCCAATCCTATGAAACTCGGAGCTTTTTCTATCAGTCTTTCAGTCAAAGATCTTCAAGCCTCAAAAGCCTTTTATGAAAAACTCGGTTTTTCAGTTTTCGGGGGATCAGAGGAGATGAACTATCTCATCATGAAAAATGAACAAACGCTAATTGGGCTTTTACATGAAATGTTTGAGAAAAACATCCTCACTTTCAACCCAGGTTGGGACCAGGATGCAAAACTTGTCCCCGGCTATGATGATGTTCGAAAAATTCAATCTGAGCTAAAATCCCAAGGAATCACCTTAGCACAAGAGGCTGACCCCAATGGTGAAGGCCCAGGTAGTATTTTATTTTTTGATCCGGATGGAAACGGAATCTTGATTGATCAACATATCTAGAAAAGCATGAAAAGAAGAAGTATTGTTTTTTTGACCCTCTTTTTTTTCGCCTTTTTTGAGATATCTCTCGCGAATTCCTTCAATGACAGCATTTTTTCAGCACCATTTCACATGGATGCCAGACTTTTAGTCTTTAAAGGAAAAATGAATGGCAGAGAGGTAAATTTTGCATTTGACACTGGAGCTGCACAGGGTCTAGCCGGAAGTAACATTCAGGAGAAGGGGGCTATTTCCAAAAAAGGAAAAAAACTCACCATGCAGGATGCGAATAAAAACAAAAAAAAGGTTAGAACGGCCATCACTGAAATAGTAGAACTGGGCCCTCTTGAAATTCGAAATGTGAGTAGTCTTTTAGTTGATATGCCTTATTTGGTTTGCCACGACTACTACCTTTTGGGTTCGAACTTGATTAGACAATTAAACTGGCAAATAGATTTCGAAAACAAGATGATTTATGCATCCAAGTCGCCCTTTCCGGTCGATGAGAGCTGGCAAAGCTTTGATGTAATTTATAGGAATAACAGGCCCTACCTTGATTTCAGTTTTGATAGTCTTGAATATCAAAACATCCTCGTTGACTTTGGTTTCGCAGGCACTGTGGATCTTGACAACAAAAAAAGTATTGTTCAGGACTTTTTGAAACAAAAGAACATCGAGGCTAAAGATAATCCTAGTATCAGCATGAGTATTGGTGCGATCAGCCAACAAATTGCACCTGCATTTACCATAATCATAGATAGTTTAAAGATAGGTAATCATGTGTATACCCAAATTCCCCTGAATTTTGAATATCCAACTACAGAAAAAATAGGTGTTTCATTTTTCTCAACATTAACTTCCCAAACCGTCATCAACAATTCAGAATCTACTTATTACCTAAAATTAAAAAATGAAACTCCTTCATTTCGAGACCCTAATCATCTTAGTTTCAGTTTTGAAAAAGGAAAATTTCTTATTTCCGGAAAGTCTATTGGGCTAAGTCCAGAAGATGCCTTGGTAGAAATCGGGGAAGAGGTAGCATTGGTCAATGGAATTTCGTCCATGGATTTTGAAGATAATTGTCAGTTCATCAGATGGTATTATGGGCTCAATTTTGACCAAGTCACCATCACCAAACTGAACGGTCAAGAAGTAATTTTTACCAGGATTCCATTAAACTAATGAAAGCAGCTGTCAGATATGAATACTGTTCGCCTTCCGAGTTGAAAATCGCAGAACTCCCCGAACCCGAACCTCAACCAAAGGAAATCCAAGTGAAGGTGATGACTTGTACAGTAAACCGAACAGATATGGCGGTTTTAACGGGTTGGCCCTGGATCATGAGGCTTTTTGTCGGCTATCCTAAACCCAAGCGAGCTACCCCAGGGACTGACTTTGTGGGTGAAATCACGCAGATAGGGTCCGAAGTAAAAGAATACGCTGTTGGAGATAGAGTTTGGGGTTTTATAGACAATGGCTGTGGAAGTCATGGAGAATACTTTTGTACTTCTTCCTTCGAAAACCTACGAAAAGTATCCAAAAACATAGATCAAATTCAAGCAGGTGCCTCTATTGAAGGTGTGCACTATGCATATAACTTTCTCAATAAAATTAATTTGAAAGAAGGTGATCAGGTTTTGGTAATTGGTGGGACCGGTGCAATAGGATCAGCTGCCATTCAAATTTTAAAGTCCCGAAATATCCATGTAACTGCAGTAAGCCTAGGAAATGTCGAAAAAGTGGCTCAATTAGGAGCCGATCAAGTGATTGATGGATTACTAGATGACTTTACAGGAATCAAGCAACAATTCGATGCCGTACTCGATGCCGTAGGAAAAAGCCGTTTTAAAATTTGTAAGCCCTTACTTAAAAAAAATGGCACTTACCTTTCTTCTGAATTGGGACACAATTGGGAGAACCCATTTTTATCTTTGTCAACCTCATTTTTTTCCAGCAAAAAAGTCAAATTCCCCATCCCCCTCAACGTGAATAAAAGCTTAATTCAAATTGAAGAGCTTTTACTTGAAGACAAATTCAAGCCTTTGATTGATCGAGTAGTCAGTCTCGAACAACTTCCAGAAGCCTATACTTATGTGGGTTCCGGGAAAAAGTTAGGGAACGTGATTCTTTCCTATTTGAATAAGGATTTTGGTCTCCAATAACCTTCCTAATCATTGATATTTATCAGTTTGTTCACTGACACTCGTCATGAGTGTTTTGAAGAAATTATTGGAGATTTAAGTGTTAAATAAATGATCCACCAGTAAACAACAGAAACCATGGGCGCACTAACTAAAGACAGAGGTTTTTGGCCAAAAATGGTTCAAGACTTCTTCGGGGCTGAAGACCCCTTCCATATGAACAATAAGTTTTGGTTTACAGATAAATCTGTGGAGGTTCCATCTGCTAACGTCATCGAAAGTGAAAAGGAATTTAAGCTAGAGTTGTCAGCACCTGGATTTGATAAAAAGGACTTCAAAATCGAAGTCGAAGAGGGAATTCTTAACATATCAGCCGAAAAAGAGATGAAAATGGAGGAAGAAAAAGAGAACTATCGTAAGAGAGAATTCTCCTACTCCAGCATCCATAGGGCCTTTGCCCTTCCGGAAAATGTCAAAGATGAACAAATCGATGCCAAGTACGAAAAGGGGATTTTGAAAATAGTCCTACCCAAAGTAAAATCAGTTGAAAATAAACCCAAAAAAGCAATCGAAGTCGGCTAAACAGGCTTCAGATTACATCAGGATTATTTTTTAGTAATTGGTTTGAATTGGGACCCCGACCTTCTGGTCGGGGTTTTATTTTTTATGTCAATGGTATTGCCTATCTGCCTAGAAATTGAAAAATTACAAAAAGCCCCATATTTCATGAAAGCACTATCTCTATTTACACTCGTAATTTTTATTTTCTCCTGTAGTTCCGAGGAGAAAGTTTCCCTCACTCAGCTTCAGGACAAGGTTGAAGTCATCCGGGATAAAAATGGGATCAATCACATCTTTGCTCAAAATGAAGCAGATCTATTCTTCATGCAAGGCTATTTAGCGGCCAAAGACCGATTGTTTCAATTTGAAATATGGAGAAGGCAGGCCACAGGTACTCTTGCTGAAATTTTGGGAGAAAGAGAGTTGGAGCGCGATAGAGGAGTTCGCCTTTTTAAATTCAGAGGAGATAAAGAAACAGAACTCCGGCATTACCATCCCCGCGGAGTGGAGATTGTCGATGCCTTC
>MDSZ01079560.1_pt1 | contig 10354 bp, 8 predicted proteins | sample 811201 | NCBI WGS metagenome assembly MDSZ01 (sample SAMN05326647, study PRJNA326480) | marine metagenome | isolation source: seawater | place: Indian Ocean: North | collected 2010 | reverse complement strand
GGCCAAAGGCAAAGCCCAGAGCTAGGGAAGAAACAATGGTCGTCAAAGCACTCAATCGTTGATTAAGCGATTCTTTAAAGCCTTCTGTGACATCAGCCATGCTTTTAGCTAGTTCGCCAGTATCTTCACCGACACTTAAAATGTCTAAAGCGATATCTGGCATGAATTTTTGTATGCGAAAGGCCTGTGTCACGGAAGCCCCTTCATTGATTTGTCCTTTTGCCACAGTGAATTGCTGCTTCATGTGAGCATTCTCAATCGTTTTTTCTGTGAGTTGAAACGTTTCTGTCGTGTTGATGCCACTTTGAAGTAGTGTCGCAATTAAATTACCTGTTTGATAGAGGTTTGAATAGTAAATGATATTTCCAATCAGTGGTATCTTTAGACTCCATTCATCAATCATTCGTTTGCCGGTTAAAGTGCGTTTCCATTGACCTAAGCCAAAGATAAGAACGATTAGACCCAAAATTAGGAAAGGTCCTAATTTAAGCATCCAATTAGACCCATCAATCAAGAGCTGAGCGCTCCAAGTCATTTCGCCTCCCAGTCGCTCGAGCATGCCTTCAATTTGGGGCAATAAAACGGTTAAAAATAAAACAACAACCAACAAGGCTACCACAGTAACGAAGGAGGGGTAGGCCATACTAGATAGCATTTTTTTTCGAATCGCTTGTTTTTCTTCGAGGTATTGAATAACTTTTGCAAGAACAGGTGCCAAATGCCCAGTTGCTTCGCCCGCTTGAATAACATGGCAAACAGAAGGGGTGAAAAACCGGGTTCGCTTCGAAAGTGCTTTGGCTAGTGTGAGTCCCTCGCTTAAATCTCGCCAGATTCCTATCACCAATGCTTTTTGCTCTCGATCGCTTAAGCGATTTTGTAAGATTCGAACAGCATCGCCTATGGGCATACCTGATTTATGTAATTCATAAAGCCGCTTTAGGAGATTTAAGCCAATGCCTTCGCCTTTTGCTGTCGTCGATCCTTTTGTTGAAAAATCTTTTTCAGCGTGTTTAGGATTGGAAGCCTTTTTTTTGCCTCCCATCCACTGGGCGAGATTCATTTTTTTAGATGCTTTACTAGCCTGATTCGGATTTGATTCTTCTAACTTTAAAGCAACGACCCCTTGCTTTTTCAATAGCATCAATGCTTGCTTTCGATCCAGTGCATTAAGGGTTTCGGTGGATAAGGCCCCCTCTGGATTCCGATAAGTGTATGTGAAGCTAGGCATAGTTTATACAAGTATTTATATCTAATACTATTATTCGTTTTACAACAGTAATTTGTTTCCTAATAATGGAAGTGACTATCCAATAGCATATACCCCTTTAAATATATTAAAATCGTAGCTATGTTGCCCGCTCGTATATATACTGTTTTATCCACCTTTGCTTCAATCCTTCTTCCTTCTTTATTATTCTTTATGCTTAATTTGAAGGCACACGGAGAAAGTAATACAGCGAGTGTATCGACCAATGAATTGCTCCCAGAAGGAGTTTTCATTACTCAATCATTGATTGATTCTGCCATGCCTGAATTAAGGCAATCTCAATTGGGAAAGATCCTGACGCGCTATTATAGAAGATGTTTGGGTGGGGCAGATAATTGGGAAGCTATTAATAGTTTTAAAATCTCCGCAGAATTAGATACTAAAGGTGGCAAATACCAATATGAGTCGATTGTTAAAAAACCCAATTTTTATAAAATAGCCATATCATCGGAAGAAACGACGAATATAGTCGCTTTTGATGGAAATAATAAATGGCAGAAACAAATATCGGGAGAAGAATGGTCTTATTCTAAAATTGCTCCTAATTGGCATCGAATGATTCATGAACCTGAACTCGCTACCTATTTTCTGTACCCAATGCAAACAGGTAAGACATACCAGTATGAGGGTACAGTTAGGGAATTGAACACTGTTTGCTTCAAAGTTAGCCTTCTCACAAAGCAAGGATACTTAATTGACTATTATATTGATATTGAATCATACTGCATAATATCGATTAAAATTATCGATAGACTGAAAGAGTTTAGTCCCGTAATAATCGAATATTCGGATCATCGCCTTGTGGATGGCGTGTATTTTGCCCACAAGATTAAATATTATGTAGATGGGCAATGGGATTCTACATTAAATGTTAAAAATATCACTACGAATGTTGGTGTAGCGAACTGGATGTTTTACTTGGAGAATAATTCACTTTAATTTAACCTAAATCATAGAAAAATATGGAATATTTCTATTTTATAACTCTTAATAAGAGCGACCAATCATTATTGACAGCGAATTATAACGTTCTAAAATGCAGCTTCTAATGCTAATAAGTAATACATTTTAATTTATTTTAACAAATTAGTAAAAATCGTTTGACATATAGGTCCTTAATTACGTAAATTACTTAATACCCTTTTTATTATTATCTCTAAATATGAAAACAAAACATTTTAAACTTCTTGGATGTGCGGCACTATCAATTATGTGCGCCATGGTTTCCCACGCTCAATCCGTAAGCTCGACCCCTGTAGGTTATGTGACTTACACTGTGAATGCTAATTCTGACCTTAAGCTTGGAATACCTATGGAGCAAACAAGCTCTTTTACTGGTTCTGTAAGTTCGATTACTTCTGGAACCATTGATGCAGGTGTTGCTGTAGGCGATCTTACTTCAAGCTCACATTACATCAAACTTACTAGTGGAGCACTCAGCGGACAATGGTATCAAGTTACTGGTGCTACTGGCAATACTATTACAGTAGCTGAAGACCTCGCTGCAGCAGGCGTCGCAAATAGTGACACGTTTCAGGTAACTCCCTTTTGGACAATGGACTCACTCCTTGCCTCAGGTGGTGGAGTGCCAGGTTCACCTGACATTTTCAACGCTACAGCTCTAGTCCTAACTTTTGATCCTAGTGCAATCGGTACAAATCTTTCTACTTCCGCTTCCTATTTATATTACACAGGAAGTTTAGCTCCTGAAGGTTGGTATGATTCTAGTGCACTCACACCTGCAGGAACTGTAGTTATTAATCCAGACACTTTCATCCAAATTAGAAATACAACAAGCGCTTCAGTCGATATAGTTGTATCTGGTACGGTGCCATCATCTGGTGTGTCTCTTCCAGTTGTAAGTAGATCTAGTCAACAACAAGATAACTTAGTCTACAATCCTTACCCTACTTCTGTAACATTAGGTACATCAAATTTATATGAAAGCGGTGCAGTTGCAGGTTCACCTGACATTTTCAATCCTACTGATCTTGTTCTTGTATATCCAAGTAATCAGTCAGGTTTAAATTCAGCTACATCAGCTTCATATCTCTATTACACAGGGAGTCTTGCTCCTGAAGGTTGGTATGATTCAAGTGCGTTATCTCCTGCTGGTGATATCGCAATAGAAGAAGGCGCTCCTATTATCATTAGAAAAGCTGCTGGCTCAGACTCAACGACAACTTGGTCTTCAGATCTTCCGTACACTTTATAAATAGAATTTCACAAAATATATATATATATCATGAAAAAAATAACATTATTATTATCCCTATTAACATTTGTTGCTACAAGTGCTTTTGCTTCCGTATCTTTTACTGGAGTTGCTCTTTCAGGCATCAATGACGTTGACGGTAATGCAATTGCAGGTGGATCAACAGCAACCTTCTTTAGTTTGCAAGGTTTAGATTCAAGTGACTACACTAGCATCTTTGCTAGCTATGAAGCCGCTTCAATCGGAACTTCAACATACACTGCTGGTTTCTTCGGTTCAACTGCAGGTCACATCTCTGGTATTAACCTTGATGCTGGTTTCACTACAGGTGATTCATTTGGTATTGTTGTTACTGATGCATCAACTGGTCTAGACAGCTTCTATGCTGATGCTGGATGGGTTGCACCTAATGACGGTTTCACAGTTGCTGGTACTACATACACTGGTAATGCATTAGCTACTGTACCAGAGCCATCAACCTATGCATTGATTGCTGGTTTTGCAGCATTCGTATTTGTAGCGATTCGTCGTCGCAAATAGTACTCACACACCAATTAAGACTTTTCTTAATTTTGAAAGCTCCAGATTTCTCTGGAGCTTTTTCTTTTATCGGTTTGGATAAAGAAATATAGAAAATAGACTATTTGGGCTTTAATATTTAAGCATTAGTGTTAAACATAATGTTTCTGTTTAATTAAAACCTTATAAAACATTTAACATGAAATTTTTACTATCTACTTTAGCCTTTTGTACTATTTGTATCAACACTTTGATCGCTGATGAATCACAAACGGATTCTGAAACAATAGTTGATACAACAATAGAAGCTTCAAATGAAGAAGCGATGCTTGAAATGCTTGGTTATTTGACAGTTTATCGTGATGGTTTAAAAGATCTAGGTTTTGGTATTAAAGAAGCGGATGCAATTGCCCGCGGTTTAAAAAAAGCCTTAGCAGATGAGGTGATGGATCCTATGTACCAAGAACAAATGGGTGAGTTTCAAGCTTTTATAGAGAAGAAGATTAAAGAGACTCAGTCCATTAGAGAAGAATCTCAAATTGAACAATTAGAAGAAAATATTAATAGGGGTAAGGATTTTATTGATGGCTTAGCCATGGATGAATCGGTCAAATCCACAGCCTCAGGTCTTCACTATAAAATTTTAAAAAAGGGAAAATCTAAGTATGCAAAAACTTCAGATACCGTTCGTGTTCATTATAAAGGTACAAGAATTGATGGTACCGTTTTTGATAGTTCTTATAAACGAGGTGAGCCCGCAGATTTTTCTCTGCAGGGGGTTGTGCCTGGTTTTGCCGAAGGATTAACTAAAGTCGGTGAAGGGGGGCAAATTATTTTATTCATCCCTAGTGATTTAGCTTATGGGGATAATCCAAGGCTTGGCGGTGTGATACAGCCTGGTGATACTTTGATATTTGAGTGTGAATTGATTAAGATTAACCCTTAATCAAGTGAGGATTTAATTCAACTGATGGGAGAGGAATTAAAAACAGTAAAAATCGGCCTGCTAGGCTTTGGTGTCGTCGGTCAAGGTGTTTGGAAAAATATTGAACAGAATCGTTCGGCCCTAGAAGCACGACTGGGTGTAGCCTTAGAAATCGCTAAAGTGGTAGTCCGTGATTTAAAGCGTGAGCGATTCGTTTCAGTTCCAGAAAACATTTTAACTTCAGAGGCAAATGAGCTACTAGAGGATGACAGTATTGATATTATTTGCGAATTGATGGGTGGAACCGATCTCGCATTAACCTATACAGAAGCCGCATTAAAGAAGGGTAAAATAGTCGTCAGTGCTAATAAGGCTCTAATCTGTGATCATGGAGAAAACTTATTTGAATTGGCGAGACAACATGGCGGGCATTATTTTTATGAAGCATCGGTAGCTGGTGGTATTCCTATTATTAAAACAATGCGTGAAGCACTGGTTGCTAATCGCTTTAGTTTGATTTTTGGCATTTTAAATGGCACTTCTAATTATATCCTTACTCGCATGGAACGGGAGGGATTGAGTTTCGAAGAAACATTGGGTGATGCTAGAAACTTGGGCTATGTCGAAGCGGATGAATCTTTAGACTTAGATGGTATTGATGCCGCGCATAAGCTTGTCATTTTAAATTATTTAGCCCATGGCATTTGGGTTAATTTGAATGATATTATTTGCGAGGGGATTCGCTCAATATCCAAAGAGGATATTGAGATTGCTCGCCAATTAGGTTATAAGATCAAGCTTTTGGGAGTTATTGCTAGAGATTTTTCTTCTAATTCGGTATCCGTTCGCTTGCACCCAGCTTTAATTTCCAAGACTGAGACTTTGTCCGGGGTCAATGAGGTTTACAATGGTGTTAGTGTAACAGGTGATGTAGTTGGTACAACAGTCTTGATCGGCCGTGGTGCAGGACAAGATGCAACATCCAGTTCTGTGATCAGCGATATTGCTGATGCGGTATCCTTATTGAAAGGAGAAGCTTCTGCGGGTCGCCATACGAGCAGTGATCCGAAAGCTAATAAGGATGAAGTGTCCCTAGAGCTGAGTCCTCCAGATCAACTTGAAGGGCGTTATTACTTCCGCTTTCATGTAAAAGATGAGGAAGGAGTTCTGGCTGAGATTTCCAATATTTTTGCCAAGCACCATATCAGTTTTGCCACTGTGAACCAAAAAGAACTACCGGATAATTCGGCCTTGATTATGGTTACTACGCATAAGAGTTCTGAGGTTTCCGTTTTAGCCGCTTGTGAGGCAGTTAAGCGATTGGGCTCGTTTATGGCGGACCCTGTGTATTTGAGAATTTTTAATCCAGAGGATCATTCGGCTTAATTGTTCTCGAATTAATTAATCAATATGAAAAGGGCATTTGCTTTTCTTGTTTGGGCTCTTGTCTTCAGCTTCTAAAGGCGATGCTTGATAGAAGAAATTAGTATGCTGGACGATTGTTGGGTCGAATTCTTGACTGAAGGTGGGCGTTTGTGATGCGGATATTGGCGGTACTAGCCATGACCAATCACCGGTCACTGGACATTTTGATTTCGCTTCATTTTCACAAAATTTTTCAAATTGTCGGGTCAGTGCATGATGATCGCCAATTTTTATTTTGTCGCGATCAAAGCTATGGAGGACTGCTCGATTCAATTCGATTAGGACTCGGTCTCGCCATAGGGTGCGATTGCTTTTTGTATTCAAATCGAAAATTTTAGCAATTTGGGGCAAGCAATCGTAGCGATTTTCATCGGCTAAGTTCCTCGCTCCTATTTCAGTTCCCATGTACCAACCGTTAAAAGGAGCACATGGGTAGTGAATTCCACCGATTAAAAGTGCCATATCCGATAATATTGGCGTGCTATACCATTTTAATCCAAGTTCTTTAAAGGCTGAATTTTCTGGGTGCTCAATTTGAACCTCTGTCAATAGATTTGGGTATTCCTCAAATACTGAGTAGGGGTCTTGGATTTCACCGTTGATTTGAATGAGCCAGGGCATCGGTGTGAATGCAGTTTTTTTTGAGGGTTGCCAGCCACGCGTTGCTAATTTTTCGGAGAAATTTAAGCTATGTGGATCGCCTAGGATCGTCCCGTCCTCGTTCTTAAAGCCTGCATATCGAATTAACTGGTGGTTGAGTACGCGTACCGGGTCGGGTGATTCTGATGTTTTATCTCTAGGGGCAAATATAGTTACAGCACTTTTTATGGCGCCTTCATTGTATGAAAAAGCGACATGATTTTTCAGGGCTTCCAGTATAGACGTTTTTGTCTGAAGAGAACGGCAGTCAAATACATCGAGTTGTCTCCAAAAATGTCGCCCAATGCAACGATTGCTGTTTCGCCAAGCTAATTTAGCCCCGAATACCAGTTCTTCACTGGTATGAGTATAGGTTCCAGTCTGCTCTATACTTTGCTTGATGGAGTTAAGCCGCTGTTTCCATTTGTCTGAATTTGATGGGCGGTCTTCAAACTGTTGCATTGACGAAATGAAGGCTTCAGCTTGTATGTAAAGGTCTTGCATATATTATTAATTCTACAAATGGTTATCTAAATTACAAACGCTTTGCTTTTTCTTTTATTTTGATGAATTACTGATTGTGCAGATATTTTTAAAAAATCATCTAAACACTTTTAATTATTTTAGTATTTTATAAATTTTATTCGCTATGGCTTTAATAGTTCAGAAATATGGTGGGACTTCTGTTGGTGATGTCGACCGAATAAAGAATGTTGCTCAACGTGTTAAAGAAACCTACGAAGAGGGAAATTCAGTCGTGGTGGTTGTCTCCGCTCGTTCAGGCGTGACTAATGATTTAATTTCTCGTGCTAAGGCCTTAAACCCAGAGCCAAATGATCGTGAGATGGATATGCTTTTGGCAGTCGGTGAGCAGGAAACGATTGCCTTAATGGCAATGGCTTTGCACCAACTGGGCTTGCCTGCAGTTTCAAGAACAGGAAGAGAGGCCGGTATTTTGACCGACCCTAACCATACTCGTGCCAGAATTAAGGAAATTTCTGGTGGAGATATTCAAGAGCAATTGGATTTAGGAAAGGTCGTAATATTGGCAGGCTTTCAAGGGCATTCAGATACAGGTGCGATAACAACGCTCGGTCGTGGTGGATCTGATTTGAGTGCTATTGCTATTGCTGCTGCATTGAAGGCAGATATGTGTCAGATTTTTACCGATGTGGACGGAGTTTATACAGCGGATCCTAGAGTAGTGCCTAATGCGAAGAAGCTTAAGTGCATTTCTTATGAGGAGATGTTAGAGTTGGCGAGCTCTGGTTCAAAGGTGATGCAAAACCGTGCAGTAGAGTTTGCCCAAAAGTTTAAAGTAAACTTTGAAGTGCGGTCTAGTTTTAATCGTAACCCAGGAACTATTGTGAAAGAAGAAGTAAAATCTATGGAAGATGTTGTTGTTAGCGGTGTCGCTTTGGACAACAAACAAGCAAAGGTGGTTGTCAGTGATGTTCCGGATCGACCGGGCGCTGCAGCACAGTTGTTTCAATCATTAGCCCAAGCAGATGTTTGTGTGGATATGATTGTGCAAAATATTGGACGAGAAGGGAAGGCGAATATGACCTTCACTGTGCCAAGAGATGATGTGTCTCGTTCTGAGAAAGCGGTTCAGTCGGCTTTCCCTCAAGATTCGACAGATACGCAATTTGAATCTAGTGAAGTAGCGATCGTCTCAATAGTTGGAGTCGGGATGCAATCGCACTCAGGCGTTGCGGCTACTTTGTTTGATACATTGGCCAAGCATGAAATCAATATTCAACTTGTGAGTACCTCTGAAATTAAAATATCAGTAGCGATTAGCCCAGAATCCGCTGAAAAAGCCACACGTCTCATTCATAGTGCTTATGGTTTGGATGCTGATGCTTAAGCATTTTAACTATGGAATATATCAGTACACGTAATCCAGATACTAAGGTATCTTTCAGTCAGGCAGTTGAGCATGGTTTAGCTCCAGATGGGGGTTTATATATCCCAAGCCAGCTTCCTGATTTAAAGCCTTACCTTGAGGCTTGGGAGACGCTTTCTTACTCTGAGTTATGCAAAGCATTTTTTGAGCTTTTTGCGACTGATATTCCGAAAGGGGCATTGGATGAAATTATCGATCGGTCCTATTTGAGTTTTGATGACCCAGCGATTGCTCCTATTCGTAAGCTGGAAGATAATTTATTGGTTTTGGAATTATTCCATGGACCCACTTTAGCTTTTAAGGATTTTGCCCTACAGTTTTTGGGCAATCTCTATGAATACCAAATTAAAAAATCGGGTAAAAATATCTCAGTTTTAGGAGCTACTTCAGGTGATACAGGTGCAGCGGCTATTCATGGCTTACTCGGCAAGTCGGGAGTTACTTCATTTATTTTGTATCCGAATGGTCGCATCTCTCCTCTACAAGAGCGTCAGATGACATGTACTGAAGCTTCAAACGTATTTCCTTTAGCGATAGAGGGTAGTTTTGATGATGCTCAAACGGCTATGAAAACCGTTTTTGAAGACAGGGAATTTGCTGATGAGGTGGGTCTTTCTGCGGTCAATTCAATCAACTTAGCTCGAATCCTAGCCCAATGTGTTTATTATTTATCAGCATTTTATCGCCTACCTAAGGAAACTCGTGAAGATTTTACCTTTGTCGTTCCAACGGGAAATTTTGGAAATGTATTAGCTGGATGGATGGTTCAACAAATGGGAGTTCCTATTAAAGGTTTTCAAGTTGCCACTAATCAAAATGATATTTTGCACCGATTATTTGAGACTGGTGTTTATGCACAAGAGGCGGTGGCTCCGAGTTTAGCTCCATCTATGGACATTCAAGTGGCTTCAAATTTTGAACGCTTTTTGTATTATGCGGTGAATGGAGATAGCGACAAGGTTTGTACTATTATAAAAACATTTAAGAGTACAGGCACTTTTGTTTTTGAAGATTTTAATCGTGATACCTTTACCAGTAGCCGAACTTCAGATGAAGAAATTGCTTCAATAATCAAGAAAGTTTACGAAAAGTACGGTTATGTGGTAGATCCTCATACAGCTTGTGGCTTTGCGGAAACAATTGATGGACCTTCTATTATACTCGCAACAGCACATCCGGCAAAATTTCCGGATACGATAGAAAAATCGATCGGCTTGGAGGTATTGCACCCTTCTTTAGAGAGTTTTAAAACAAAGCCGATTGTTAAGTACTCAGTAGAGCCTAATCCCGAAGCGATTAAACAATTCATGCGAGAGCATTTATAAGCAAACGATTTTAAAAATTGTTTTCTTTGAATCGATTTAAGGTGCGCCTGTCTCTTTTAGAAGGTCGACCTTTAAGCGTATGATTTTTATAGAGTTTAGCGTTTATTTGTCTTTCTTGTTGAAGAATACG
>MDSZ01075000.1_pt1 | contig 10354 bp, 10 predicted proteins | sample 811201 | NCBI WGS metagenome assembly MDSZ01 (sample SAMN05326647, study PRJNA326480) | marine metagenome | isolation source: seawater | place: Indian Ocean: North | collected 2010 | reverse complement strand
CTGTGTCTTTTTCAGGTAAAACTACATCATCAAAAAATACTAATTTTAGTGTTGGGTTAACTCTTTCAATTTTTAGCTTAACATCAACAGGATGATTACTTTTATTTTCATACAAATATAAATTAACAACATATTCTCCAGGTATAATGCCTCTGAGAGTTACAACCTCTCTATTAAGTGGATATATAACTTCTTTATTATTTATAACTACTTTATCATTTATTATTCCTTGATCATCTCTATCTAGATGAAGCCAACCAGCATCTTTTTTTAAATAAGAAACTACTTCACCATTAGGATCTTCAACCCAAATATCTACGTCATCTGGCAAATTATCTTTCCAATCAACACTGATAATATATTCTGCTTTAAGGTTGACATTACCCAACTTTGAAATTGGATTAATAAATAAGATTGTGATAAAAAATAAAAATGTAAAACCTAAAAGGACATTGAATAAAAGATCAGTAAATGGATCAAAGCTACTAGATTTATATTTTTTCATTACTAAAGTTTTTAACTAGAGAGGGATAAAGTTCAATAGATTCATTTATAAAATTCATTATACATAATAGCTTTTCTTCTAAATATTTGTATTGTGCTGACAGAAGAATAGATGTGATCAACCCAGACAAGGTTGTGTATAATGCTACTTTCATTCCCCCACTCATCTGTTGTAATAAATTTTGCATCATTGTTAGATCAAAATTTTCTATCAAGGTTACTGAATTGAGCATTAGAATAAATCCAATAACTGTACCAATTAATCCAAGCTTTAATAAAAAATCTGAAACAAACCAACCTGTCTCTAATAATTTTGTAAACTTATATTCAAAAATAGTTATTAATTCTTTTTTTGAAGATTCTAATTGGTGTTCATTTTTCATAAATTTATTCAGATTTTTAAAATGGTCTGATATTGTGATAAGAAAACAATTATTAGAGGAATGAAAGTCAGCTAATTGTAGTTTATTAGACTCTTGGAAAATCAAACAAACCTGATAGGCTTGTCTTAACTTATAAAGAATGTAGCCAATATAGAATGTAAATGATATAAAAATGATAATTATGATTGGAGAAATAAGGCTTACATCATTATCAAACAAATCAGTTATAAAACCAAATTTATAAAAAATAATTAAAAATATTGTAAGTACGACAACAAACAGCAGCCATCTTATAAAGATAAAATCACTTTCTTTCTTATCTATCATTTCTATATAAGTTTCTTTGGATCAAGGAGTTTGATAAGTTGTGATCTTGACAAATCTGTCATTCGTATAGCAACATCTATTATTGGTTCATTTGTCTTATACGCTTCCTTTACAATCTTTGATGCAAGGTCATAACCAATAACTTCATTAAGTTTAGTAGCAATAATAGGATTTCTTTCCAAATTATTTTTTATGTTCTCTTTATTAACAGTGAATTCACTAATTGTATTGGCAAGTTCTAAATAAGAGTCTGTAATTAATTCGAGTGACTCTATAATATTTTGTCCAATTATTGGTAGCATTGTATTTAATTGAAAACTGCCCGACATACAAGCTAAACTAATTGCTTGATGGTTACCATTAACTCTTGTCATTGCCATGAGTATAGCTTCCGGTTGAACTGGATTAATTTTACCTGGCATAATGCTGCTACCTGGTTGCAAAGGTTTAAGAGTAATTTCCGAAAGCCCTGATATTGGACCACTATTCATCCAGCGAAGGTCATTACAGATTTTTGTAATAGATGATGAAACCCTAAGTAATGCTGAACTAATATTTAGTATGTGGTCTTGAGAGCTAATCATTGCTGATTTTATAGAATGAGGTTTAAATTTAGTCTTATAAATTTTATTTAATTCTATACATACTTTTTTATCAAAGCCTTTTGGTGCATTTAATCCTGTTCCAATTGCTGTTCCTCCAATTGGAAGGATTAACACTTCTTCCTGCGCATCAACAAGTGTTGAAAAAGAATTTTGCAATAAAACTCGCCATGTCTCAATTTCTTGGCTCATAGTTATAGGTACGGCATCCATGAGATGTGTTCTTCCAGACTTAATGATATTTTTAAGCTCAGAAGCTCTCTTCTTTAATTTACTATCCAAATAAAAAAAACATCTACTAAGGTCTCCCGCAGCTCTAACACAACTGATGTTTATTGTTGTTGGAATAACATCATTTGAGCTTTGTGATTTATTTATATCATCATTCGGATGAACTCTCTGTTTAAGTTTTTTTGAAACTAAATTAGCTAAAACTTCATTCATGTTCATATTAATACTTGTTCCAGATCCTGTTTGATACAATGGGGCTGGAAAGTGTTCATAATAATCATGTATATTCTTATTTATTTCATTTGCACATTGAAAAATTGCCATTGCTAATTTTTTATTAATTTTTTTTGACTTAAAATTAGCAATTGCGCAGGCTCCTTTTAGCATTGCAAGTGACTGTAAAAAACTTGGATAAAACCAATCGTTACCTATTTGAAAATTATTGACTGCTCTTTGCGTTTGAGCACCATATAATGCATCTTTTTTCACATCGACAGTGCCTAAAGAATCTTTCTCGGTTCTATATGTAATTTTCTTTTTCATGAGAACATTTGCTAGTCTTATAACATAAATGCTTTATTTATGCTATAATAGCATCTTTAGGGTAAATATTAAGTATGAAAAAATATGATTTACTCTCAATCTCACCGATAGATGGTAGGTATTCTGAAGTTTGTCATGGTATGGCAGAATATTTTTCAGAGTACGCATTAATTAAAAACAGAGTTCTAGTAGAAGTCAAATGGCTTATATTTCTATCTGATCTAAAAGAAATTAAGACTATTCCAACGCTTAATACTACATCAAAAAATTATCTCTTAAAAATATATGATAATTTCTCTCTTAAGGATGCAGAAAAAATTAAAAAACTAGAATCAACAATCAAACATGATGTTAAGGCTGTTGAATACTTTATTAAAGGAAAAATAAAAAATCATCCAACATTAAAAAAATACATTGAACATATTCATATTTGTTGTACATCTGAAGATATAAATAACTTATCTTATGCAATGATGATTAAAGAAGGAATATCATCTCTAAGCAAAAAAATGGAATCATTAGATAAATTAATTCTAAACTATGTAAAAAAATACTCAAAAAATATAATGATTTCTCATACTCATGGTCAAGTTGCTACACCCTCAACTATGGGCAAAGAATTTCTAAATTTTTATTCTAGATTATCACTGCTGACAGATGAGTTGTCTAACACAAATATTTTTGGCAAATTTAATGGAGCAACTGGAAATTATTCCTCACATTCAATTGTATTCCCAAATGTTAATTGGCCGAAGGCAAATAAAAAATTTGTAGAATCATTTGGGATAAAAGAAAATAAATATACAACGCAAATTGAACCACATGATTATATTTGTAGCCTTTCTAATAAATTATCTCATTATAATTCAATTCTTATTGGTTTTACTCAAGATATATGGCTTTATATCTCTAAAAACTATTTTGTACAAAAAAATGTAAAAGGAGAAGTTGGGTCTTCTACCATGCCTCATAAAATAAACCCTATTAATTTTGAAAATGCAGAAGGTAATCTTGGCGTAGCCAATAGTTTACTTAACTTTTTCGCAGAAAAACTTGTAATATCTAGATTACAAAGAGACTTATCTGATTCTACTGTTCTTAGAAATATTGGATTAGCATTTAGTTATTCATATCTTGCCTATGAAAATATAATTATTGGTTTAAAAAAAATATCACTAAATCATAAGGCCCTTGATAAAGATCTCACAAATGCTTGGGAGGTGTTAGCAGAACCTATCCAAATGATAGCTAGAAAATATAACGTTCCTAATTCTTATGAAATATTAAAGAAAGAAACTAGAGGAAAACAAGTTAATCAGGATGTCATAAAAAAAATAATTAATTTATTAGATATTCCGTTGGCTGAAAAGAAACTATTGTTAGCATTAACTCCAAAAAAATATATTGGTTATTCAATAAAATTATGCAATGGCTTTAAATGACAATGATATTTATCTAATTTTTGTTGAGATTGAGAAAATTCTTGATAATTTTAATGCTGAATATGAGTCATTCAATAATAGAATTGAGTTTTATACAATTAATCACAATCAAGTCATAATTGATACAAAAGAAGACATAATATTTGTTTTTCATAAAAATAAAAAACATACATTTTCTATAGATTCTAGTAAAAAAGAAATTTTTAAATTTATTGAAAATCTGTTATCTACTTAAAAATCTATTTCCTGCTAGCTTACTTTTTGGGCTTCATTAATGGAAATAAAAGTACATCTCTTATAGAAGATGAGTTTGTTAATAACATAATTAATCTATCTATTCCTATGCCAGCTCCAGCAGTTGGCGGCATGCCATATTCTAACGCTGTTATAAAATCCTTATCATATGACATTTTCTCATCATTAGTTGATTCAGCTTGTCTTGTAAATCTGAGTGATTGTTCATATGGATTATTTAATTCTGAAAAACCATTTGCAACTTCTCTTCCAGCAACAAACAATTCAAATCTTTCGGCTAACCCTTGATCATTATCAAAGCTCCTTGCAAGGGGTGAAACATCAGTAGGATAATGAGTTATATATGTTGGATTAATTAATTCTTTTTCTACTGTTTTTTCAAATATATCTAAATGTGTTTGAAATAACGATTTTGTATCCGTAACTGATATATCAGATTTTTTAGCATAATCAATTAGAAATTTTAAATCACTAATATTTTCCGAATTAATTTCTTTATTGTATTCAAACAATGCATCATAAAACTTAATTCTTTTAAACGGCGTGCTCGAATCAATGGACATATCTTGATACTCAAAAGTATCTTTAATTCCAATTTTATTCTTTATATCAGCAAACATCTTTTCAATTAAATCCATTAAATATAAATAGTCTTGATAGGCACTATAAAACTCAATCATTGTAAATTCTGGATTATGTTTTATTGATAACCCTTCGTTTCTGAAACTACGATTTATTTCAAAAACTTTCTCAAAACCACCTATAATACATCTTTTTAAAAATAGCTCTGGAGCAACCCTGAGATATAAATCCATATCAAGTGAATTATGATGAGTAATAAAAGGTTTCGCAGTAGCACCTCCAGGAATGATATGCATCATAGGTGTCTCTATTTCTAAAAAGCCATTTTCAATAAAAAAATCTCTTATAGATGAAACGATTTTGGTTCTTTTTTTAAAAAGATCTTTGGTACTAAGATTTGTCATCAAATCCAAATATCTTTGTCTATATTTAATTTCTATATCTGAAATTCCATGAAACTTTTCAGGTAAGGGTCTTAAAGATTTTGCAAGCAAAATAACTTCAGAAACATTGATTGTTAATTCATTAGTTTTAGTTTTAAATAAGATGCCTTTAACTCCAACTATATCCCCTAGATCTAAGTCCGCCAAAATATCTTTGCTTTCTGCAGATAAAGATTTTTTTTGTAGATAAATTTGAATCTTTCCTGTCTCGTCATGTAAATCTGAAAATGTTGAGCTACCCATTTCTCTTATCATCATTAGTCTTCCAGCTATAGAGACATTAATTTTTTTTTCTGCTAAATCATCTTTGCTTAGATTGATATATGCATCTAAAAGTGATGCGCTCCTATCAGATTTTTGAAATGTGTTTGGATATGGGTTAAATTTTTCTTTTATTCTATCTAACTTTTTCTTACGTTCTAGAATTAGTTTATTATCATCATCCATCTTATAATCCAGCCTTTAAACTTGCTTCTATAAATTGATCTAACTCTCCATCAAGAACAGCTTGGGTATTACCAGTTTCATGCTTAGTTCTCAAATCCTTAACCCTTGAGTCATCAAGTATATATGATCTTATTTGACTGCCCCATCCTATATCAGACTTTTCTGATTCAATTTTATTCTTAAGGGCATTTTGTTTTTCAATCTCATATAAATATAGTTTAGCACGTAGTTGCTTTAATGCGCTTTCTTTGTTTTTATGTTGTGAACGACTATTTTGGCATTGAACAACAATTTTAGTAGGTATGTGGGTAATTCTTACTGCTGATTCTGTAGTATTAACATGCTGTCCTCCAGCTCCACTAGCTCTATATACATCAACTCGTATATCTGCTGGATTTATTTCTATATTTAAATCATCCTCAATTTGTGGATATACAAAGATTGATGCAAAAGATGTATGTCTACGACTTCCTGAATCAAATGGAGATTTTCTTACTAATCTATGTATTCCAGTTTCTGTCCTTAACCAACCAAATGCGTAGTCACCATTAATTTTAATTGTTACACTTTTATATCCAGCTACTTCTCCCTCTGAAGCTTCTGTTATCTCAGCAACAAATTTATGCCTTTCACACCATTTTAGATACATTCTCATTAGCATTGATACCCAGTCTTGAGCCTCTGTCCCCCCTGAACCTGATTGAATATCTAGGTATGCATCATATGAATCATGTTCATTTTTAAACATTTGTTTAAATTCAATTTGATAAATAAGTTCATCTGAATTTGATATCAATTCTCTCATTTCTTTTACAAGATCACTATTTTTATCAATTATATTATCTTTAATTAATGAATTCAGAGTATATTGAGCCATTTCAATATCATTATTTATTTTTTGCATTTCTGAAAAAGAGGATTTTAAGGCTTTAAGCTCTTTTTGAATGGTTGCTAGTTTTCTTGTATTTGTCCAAATATCTTTGTCTTGTAGCTGTTGTTCTACTGCAGCTATCTTTGATGGTAGGCCATCATAGTCAAACTAACCTCCTGAGCTCAACAAATTTCTTTTCAAGCTCTTGTGCTTTATTTAATATATCTAATATATCATCGTTATTCATAATTATATTTTTTCCTCAAATAAATCTAATCTTTCAAACCATCTAGTTTGATATTCGTTTAATTCATCTGATGAAACAACAATTTCTTCAAAATTACCATTTCTCATACATAAGAAAACCATTATGCTATCAATTTTTGTTTTGTATTGCCAATCATGAGCTATTGTATATGCAGCTAATTGCAGAAAATGTTCATCAATTTCTTCCTTAGTTTTTCTTCTATATGATGATTTATAGTCTATCAAGAAAAGTTTCTTATTAATTACTCCAATAAGATCAATGGTCCCTGCATACCTATTTTTATAATGAACGGATGCCTCACTACCCCAAATCTCATCAAAATTTTTTATACAGTTTTCTATTATGATTTTTGCAAGACTTTCTGCTATAAGAAAGTTTTTATCTGTTTGTCTAAAATTTGTTTTACTAGAAATATAGTAATCTAAATACTGGTGCATCAAATTTCCTATTGCCATTGCATCAAAACTAGCATTATTCATGTTTTTTTGCGTAGATACAAAGTTTGGTTTTGTTGTGTTCAAAATAGAAGTTACGCTTGGAACAAGCTTATTTTCGTTTATTTGATAATATCTAATGCCGTTAATCTTACTAACATTATAATCTTTATAATCGTATTTAGATCTAAAAGTCTCAATCATTTTGGGTTATCTTTTTAAAATAGATAAGATTTTTTCTAAGTCTACTGACAATTGATCTAAAATTTGCCTATCAAGATATTGATGTTGAGTCATTGTTGTTTCGCTGAGCTTATTCTTTGCTCCCTCTATCGTAAATCCTTGCTTATTTAAGAGCTCATTAATTTGAGAAACTAACATTAAATCCTTTTGTTGATAATATCTTCTATTGCCTCTTCTTTTTATAGGTTCAAGCTGCTTAAACTCTTGTTCCCAATACCTCAATACATGAGATTTTATACCATAAATTTTAGATACCTCGCCAATAGTAAAATATCTTTTATTTGGTATATTTATTGATGTATCACTATTTGTCTCCATCATAAGCTTCCAATTGAGATTTTAATTTAAGTCCAGATTTAAAAGTTACTACTCTTCGTTCGCTAATAACCACTTCTTCTCCAGTTTTTGGGTTTCTTCCAGGTCGTGGTTTTTTATTTCTTAAAATAAAGTTGCCAAATCCAGAAAATTTAATGTCTTCACCCCTTTCAAGAGTACATTTAATTATTTCAAAAAATTCTTCAACAAGTTCCTTAGCTTCTCTTTTGTTTAAACCAACTTCAGTATGTATTGTGTCTATTAAAGAGTTTTTAGTAATAGTCATTTATGTTCTCAGTTTTGCATCAAATTTCTTTTGTAATAATTCAAGTATCTTAGTCATTGAAAGGTTTACATCTGCATCTACAAGCGTGGCACTTTTATTTTGAAAATGAAGTTCAAGTGATAAACTTTTTTTAGTTGAATCAAATGTACGGTCATAGAAAACATCATTAATCTTAATATATATCAAATATTTATAACTCTGTCTTGTTATAATATCTATTATATCTGTTCCAGGGATTTTATCATCTATTAAAATAGTTAAATCTCTGCGTATTTTAGGAAACTGAGAAATTGGAGCATATTTTATATTTTCAGGAAAAAGGTCTTGATTTAGAATAATTTCAAAAGCAAAAAGTTTATTTTCTACCGACTCCTTAGCACACAACAAATTTGAAATTTGTCCACAAATTCCAATTTGCTTATTATTCTGAATTATATTTGCTTGAATTTCGCTATTAAGAAATTTAGATATATTGGTCTTTCTAAGAACAATATTCGGCAATATGGATATCAAATCTCCTTTTAGATCAAAAAAATCAAGTGCCTTTGAATCAACTTTGAGTGAAGATTCTGAACTTTGTCCTGAAATCAAGCCCGAGAGAGTATCTATCTCAAATATCTTGCCAGCGCTATTTTTCTGATAAGTCTTACCTATCTCAAACACCTTTATGTCTTTCTGTTGTCTGTTAGCATTATATTGATAAGTTCTCACTAAACTTGGTAACAATGAAACTCGCATTTCTGCTTTATCTTCTGAAATAGGGTTTTGAATTATATTTATTGATTTATTAGAGACAAATTCTCTCTGATAGTCTTTTGGCAGAAAACTATAAGACTTTATTTCATTGTATCCCCTTGATATTAATAAAGAAGAAATCTTATTGGTTGGAAATATTTCTGTTTTTATTTTTTTATTAAGGATGCCTGTCGAAGGAATTTGGGCTTTAAACTGATCAAACCCAATTATTCTAGCTATTTCTTCAATTAAATCATATTCATTACTAATATCAAACCTATAGGATGGGATAGTAATGTTAAACTTCTCCTTAGATTGCTTGTAAGCAAATCCTAAATATTTAAATATATCTCTGATTTCTGAATTACCTATTTTCTTTCCCAAAATTCTATAAACTTGATTAGTATTAAAAACAATTTTATTATTTTTAGATTTATCTAAAGATTTATCTAAATAGTTATAAATTTTTATGTCCTGATATGTAGTATATTTCTTTATAAAATATATAACTCTTGATAGCACATATTTATGGGATAATGGATCTACCCCTCTTTCAAACCTATAAGAAGAATCAGTTTGTATTCTATATTCTTTAGAAGCGCTTCTTATAAGTTCTGGTAGAAAGTGAGCGCATTCAATAATGATATTTTTTGAAGATTTGGTTACAGCTGAATTTTTTGAACCAATAATTCCAGCTATTGCATGCACTTTAGATTTGTCAGCAATAACAGGTGTGCTTTCTTTTAAAGCATATTTTTTGTCATTTAAACTATCTATTATTTCATTTTTTTTACTGAATCTAACATTTAATTTTCCATCTAAAGTATCATTATCAAATGCATGAAAAGGTTGTCCCAACTCAACCATCACATAATTTAATATATCAACTATTAAGTTTATAGAGGTTATTCCGCAGCTCTCTAACCTACCCCTTATTAAACTTGGAGTCTTAGTTCTATTATTAATCCCATTGATTGTAAGGCACGTATAGTGTGGTGATATTTTTTTATTAACTGATTTAATAATTTGATTAGACTTTTTTATATTTATATTGGATGCTTTTGGAGCTAAAATCTTTTGTCTATATGCAGCTGATAGATCTCTTGCAATTCCAAAAACAGATAAACAATCTGATCTATTCGGAGTAATATCTATATCAATTATAAATCCATGTTTAGATGTTTTGGAGTTTGATACTTCAAGCCCAATAGAGGTTAATTTGTCACACAGCTTGTTGTTTGACGGAGTTTTTGGCAGTATTTCTTTTAGCCATTGGGTATTTAATTTCATTATCTTAAGACACTAAATTGAGATAAAAATGTTATATCATTATCAAAAAATACTTTTAAGTCACTGATACCGTATTTAAGCATTGCAAGTCTTTCAACTCCAAGGCCAAAAGCAAAACCAGAGAAATCTTTATGATTTATACCTACGTTTTTT
>MDSZ01029841.1_pt1 | contig 10354 bp, 3 predicted proteins | sample 811201 | NCBI WGS metagenome assembly MDSZ01 (sample SAMN05326647, study PRJNA326480) | marine metagenome | isolation source: seawater | place: Indian Ocean: North | collected 2010 | reverse complement strand
CATAAACTCAATAGCTTCTCTATCGCTTTTGTACATGCTACCAAGAACCTCTCCATATACTTGCTTAGCAGCCTCTTGGTCGGCGATTCTTCTATTTACAACTAGGTTTCTAGCTACTGTATTTACAGCGTCTTGATTTACTTCAAGCGCTTCACGCTGCTCCCTTGCGGAAGCCTCTCCAAATGTAGGTATTCCGTAATCCTTTAAAGAATACATAGGAGATTGTGTATTAGTATGATTTGGCATTATGCTTCTCCTTGAAATTCTGGTCTGCTAAGCAACTCTCTCATAAACTTCATGAGTCCTTTTTGGTCACCAGCATTTGTTAATTTTTCTATCATAGCCACTTGCTCATCGTTAAACACAAGAGCTTCTTGTCCTGTCATCTCACCTTCTTTAACGCCAGTTTCTTCATCTACAATAGCTTTTTTATTTGTATCGTGATCAAACTCACCATCAGTAACCATTACACCGCCTCCATCACGGAATTTATACTTACCTCCCTTTTCTGTTTCTCTAACCCCCTCTTGTTGATCTTCTTCTTTTAACTGATCAATTCTATTTTGCAATTCTTCTAGTGAGTAATCGTCAATGCTTGAGTCAGGATTGTATCTGCTCTTTACCATTTCTAGCATAGCATCAAACTGACTCTTACCTTGCTCTTGTGCCGCTGCTATCTGATCTCCGTAGTAGCTACCTAAATTATAAGCTGCCGCTGCTGAATCACTTGCATCTTCAAACATACCACCTTCTTGAAAACGAGGAAGTCTAGCGTTTGGATCTCCCCCAAACATACCTTGTATAAAGTCGTCTTCACCAACGGTACCTCGGCTAAACATAGTATCATACCCAGCTTCAAATCCAACACCCAACCCAGCTGACACACCTGAAGCTAACCCTTGGACTATAGCTTGGTTTTTTTGTCTTTCCGCTTCTAATCTCGCGTCTTCAGCCATATCCTGACCTACTATACCCATTCTTTCTAACCTTCTAGCGTCCGCCATCTCTGCCTTGAGTTGAGTATTAAAGTCTTGTACATTTGCAGACTGTATAGCCTCTTGAGTGCTTCCAAAATCCGCAAGGGACTTTTGTCTACCTGTCAGCCCCTTTATGGCTTGTTCTCTAGCGAAGTCTCCGTAAGCGTCGCCAGACAAAGCGCTCATAGGTGTACCACCCATAGCCGCTGTAGCAAGAGCTTGTTCTCTAGCCTCTGCAGCTTGATCCTCTGCAGCGCGAGACAATCCAGTACCTAGAGCTTGCATGGTAGCTTGACTCATAAGTTGCTTTTGTATAGGTGTATCTAGCTCTCCTCTTCTTAGTGCTGCAAGTCTACGCGCAGCTTCATTTCTATCCCTCTCTGCTCTTGTTCCAGCCCTTATAGCTTGTTCCTCTGCAGCGTTTGCTGCGCTAACCCCTCCAGCTATACTTGAAGCTGCAGTAATACCAGCTATAAGAAGCGGTATATATGCTACGTTTACGTCTGAACTGACGTTTTGTATTAATAATAAAAAATCTAACATGTATATTATTTTTGCTAAGTTACGAAATTATGCGCTAGAATCTAAATTTGAATTAGAAACTTCCATATTTATAGAATATAGTTCTACTTCTTGAGGTGAGTTATTGTAAAGGCTTACAATAGCATACTTATCTCTAGGCCTATCACCGTATCCGTTACCGCTAGATCTATGTATAATAATTCTACCTACTAATTGCTGTACCTCTTGTGGATTTACTAATTCCTGCGATCCGACGCTATAAAGTATGGTAAAGTCGTCTACTATAGATATGGGTTGTATTTGAGAAACAGTAGTAAACACAGGCACAACGCTATTGTTAACCATTCTAAACGTCTCCACAGACCCACCAAGATTTAAAGGGTATCTATTAACTTGAGTTTCAAAAGTTAATGTAAGTAACCCAGCGTCACCATCAAAAGATGCGTTAGATACTCTACCTATCGCAAGAGTGTTTGACGTAGAAGCATCAGATCTAGACCCTTTTATGTTTGAAAATCTAGTACCTTCATAATCTCTGTAATCGCCTATTTTGCATATTTCATTTTGTGTTCTTATAACGGCTGGCCAAGAAGCGGTCCCCTCTAAACCTATTGCGTTGTAAACTTTAGTTGCTGATGGTCCTAAAGACTTTTGAGCAGTAGAAACCGCTTTAATCATTGATTGATATTGAACGCCGTGAAAGAAGTTTCTTGTTTCGTTTCTCCCGTGATCCCAAACAAAAGTATCGTTTGTGTTGACTGGACTTAGAGGCTTAAACGAAATAAATCTGTTGTTGGCTTTACCATAATTTGTTGAGTTATAACTATACCTAGTTTTCCAAGATTCTCCCCCCTGGTGATCAAAAGCAGCTGTATTTACAAAAGATTCATGAGATCGACCACCGCTGAAATTTAACTCTAGCTGAGCTAAAGGCAATAAAAATGGGTGCTGATCATTTGGCTGTACAATACCTTCAAAAGATGGTGTATTAATCATATTTGGTTTTAAGAACGATACAATGTATTCATTCTCCATAGGGTCAAAGCCACCCACAATTCTTATATCACTATAATTAAGTCTATCCATAGACGACTCCATAAGCTCCTCTAACTGTCTGTTAAAGTATTGCTCCATACCAAGCTCAGATATGTTTTCTACAGTTTGACTGCTTGGATTAAGCCTAGATATTCTTTTATTTGCTTTGTCTACAAAATAAACATAACCATCAATAGGCACAACCGATTCTGGATTACCAGAGCACCCACCCTCTCCAATGTAAAATTTAGCAGAGTTTAAAACTTTTTCCGATATGTTAAGAGCTGTATCTCCTTGTACGGTTTCAGTAATAGATCTGTCAACTGGAATAACAGCAGCTTTATTTTGCTGAATAGATGTGATGTATTCATCTTCTCCTACTATATAGTTAACCTCCCCATGTTTTTCTGGTAAGTCAAAATACATCTGATCGTCGTAATGAGGGAACGAACTATGTTTTAACTTAAAGAAAGAAGGGTTTGTTTTTTGTGAAAACGTAACAGAAGACTGTTTTCTTTTTCTATAAACATCTGGGTCTATATAATTAACCTTACCATACCCTTTAGCTTTTGTTCTGTGAAGATCTGTAAGTGATTCAGTTTCAAGGTAATAAGGTACAAAGTTTGGTTCTGAGACATCTCCACCCTCTTCATTTACCACTATTAAATCTGCATAAGAACCCAACACATTGTCATACTCCCTAAAGTTTACAGGAACGGCTCTAAAAAATACATCTCCTTCTTCAATTACAAAACCTGTATCTACAAAATCTGAATCGGCGCTAGTTTCTGCATATATTTCTGGTACAGGCGGTTGCTCATGAATTGCTATGCCATCAGGAGTATCTAATACTCTGCCTCCATAACTTGTTTCAAAATAAGCCTGTATTTCGTCAACGCTTTCTTTTTCTGGAGATACAATTTCAAATATACATCTGTCATCCCAGAAGGTGCTACCGTTGTCTATATCAGAACTGTTAAATCCTAATGCATCTTCATTGTTCTGAAGAACTACAAAATCACCGTTTCTTTGTTGTATTTCTTGATTTAATAAAGAAAATTGTTGATTATCGTATAATGGATGGTCTTCAAGTTGTGGTGTGAGTTTTTCTACCCCTAAGACAGTAAACACAACATTATCCTCTGCAAATATTCTAGTTCCATCTGCATTATAATAACTAATAACCCTAAGTTTATCTCCAGGAGAGTATCTGTACATTATAGGTTCATCAGTATCTGCGTCTCTAGCCCCATAACTTTCTGTGTACGATATGTTATTAGCTTGGAGGTAATTTAGAGAAACATATATTTTACCTTTTACAGGTGAAGAACCTTTTTCGGTGTAAGCGCCTCCAGAAGAATACTGTATAAATCTTTTTGACTCGTTTCTGTTTGAATAAAATATTCGATAACTATCAATAAGTAGATCTCCGTTAGCATCTCTTGTACTAGGAGCTGCGGAATTTATCCTAAGTTTGACTGCTACTGGACCCCTAGGTGTACCCTCAGGTCTCTCCGATACTGAATAACCTGGAACGTATACGCTTGCAAGCTTATTTATAGCGCTACGTCTACCTCTTTTATCGTAATATGCTATACCAAAATCATGAGTCGCCCTTGTTTTAAACGATAAAGATGTATCACCAAGTTGACCAAAATTAGCCACTACGTTAATAAACTCTAAAGGTGAGCTTTCAAAAGCGTTCTTTTTAAACGGGTTAGTTGACGCAGCGTCCTCTTGCTGTGTTACAGAGGTATACTCTCCTATTTGATTGATATAAGGCATATTGTCTACAATACCTAAAAACGTAGTAGACCATATAGACCCATATCTATTATGTTTAGGTGCTACGCCTGTAGGTGCGTCAAATTCTTGAAACTCAACGTCAAATTCTATTACATAATCCAAGTTTGATGAATCTGGACCGTCAACCCCATAAGCTATATTAACAGCCGTGTCTCCATTTTTTTGATCACCTACATTCCAGCTAGGTCTGGTTAAATTTTCTACCTCTCCATCAGCGGCTATAGCTGTATCAGAATAAGGTCTAGCTATATCCCTTTTACCTCCAGGTCCAGCATCACCATCAACAAGTGCGTACGGAGAGAGAAATATAGGATCGTAATCTATACTTTCTGGATCTAAGTATGAAGCATTGTACTGAAAGTTTTGTACATATCCCTCCCAGCATGCGGAATTAAATCCAAAACCTTTCATAACATTTTTTAAAGTTCCATCAGGGCTATTTTGAGCTGTCCATGTAGAAGTATCAGAATCTCCCCAATTGAAAAAGCCAGCTGCACTAATTAGACTCGTACCGTACAGGTTTTCTCCTTCGTATGTATACTCAGGCCAAAATTGTTGGTTTATCACACCTTCTGAGCTTAACGCAAGCCATTCACCAATAGGTGCTGGGCAGTAATCGTTTTGTTGAGGTTCTGCGTAAAATGATTCAGGATCAACCCCAACTAAACCGCTTTGACTATTTGTACTCTGTCCATTTGTGTCAGTTCCTGGAATCGACCCATTCTGGTTTAAAGGTATGCCAGTTGTAAATGGAGCTGATTCACCTCCGTTAGATCCAATCATGGCATTAGATATAGTAGGCCATCTAACCTCCTTTGGACCTGAGCCAGCTCCAGTTTGACTAATTATACTTTCGGCATCAAGCTTCCATCTATTTGGTTTAATTGGAGCTATAGTATTCGATGGACCAAAAAATAAAGGGTTACCTTGAGTTTGATCTGAAGCATCTCCTGTTCCACCTATGCTTGTATTAGCTTGATAAGTTGGATCAGGGTAATACCCTATTGTTCCATGACCAAACTGAGGTAGAGGGAAGCATGTGAGAATTGCCTCTGGGTCTTGAACCCCCGTTTGGTTGCCAGCTGCATCTAAAGTTTCTGGTATAATAAGATTATCAAGTCTAAGCCTATAAGCTCTTCTGGTAGTGCCGTTTAAAGGAGTGTGCTTTTCAAAACCAAACTTAGATGTTGCTTTGTTTATTATAAAAAAACCAGCAGGTTTTAAACTATCTACAGAGTTTGCTAATCCACCCTGACCCATAGTACATATGAGCTCAGAAAGAAAGCTATTTTGTAAAAACTTAGACCCATTCGCTAAACCTAAATTAATACCCACAGAAACAGATGATCTACTAAATTGAGGACCAAATCCAGGAGCGTCTAAAAGTTCAACTCCAAGACTGTCAAGGTATTGAAGTGCATTATAACTTGGGTTTGTCTGTACTCCATTGCTACTTCCAGTAAGTATTATATCTATTACGTTTGATAGGTCTGATGGAGTTAAAGTAACACCAGAGTCTACTGTAGAAAAAGAAAAAGTAATAGGTATATTATTGACTTTAAGTATTAGAGGTGAGGCTGGTGTGGTTCCAGTATGTGTTGTATCAGCCGAGCTATTTGGCTGCTTCCAACCAAATGTTGCCACACCTTCATTACCACTAAACATTCTCACGGTGTTAACTGTGCCAGCATCATCATCAGGTGCATCTACTATACTTTGTGGCCCATATAAAACAGCCCCAAAATCATCAACTATATCAGTTAAGTTAGCTTCAAAATTTAAATTACCATCATCATCGCTACTCTGCTGAGAACCTCTATAATTTGTGCTTCCAACTCTGTATACGTGTATATTTCTTTGTGGCCTTATATTAATTGTTACTTCATAAAAGTTTGGAGTAATTTCTTCTGACATACCTGCAGTATCTATAATAAAAGCAGAGCTAGCTGCATTTCCAGTACCGTTGTCTACAAAAGTTGGTTTTACATCTAAATTAAAAGAAACAAAGTCTTCAGGTCTTGGCTTATATACAACAGAGCTTGAAGCTTGAGCTTGTATGTTATCAAAACCTTCGATGTAGTTTCCATACATTATCCTGTGACCAGAAAGTCCTTGAGCTTGAGCTACTTGAGGAACTTTGTCAAAGTGTTTATCAGCTTCGTCTTTAGGTATAACTGGGTATATTCTATCATTTTTAAATCTGTATACTCCAGCGTACTCATCGTTAACTAAACCAAGCTCTTCTTGCTCTTCTGTTGCGTCTTCAGAACTGTACAGCAGTGTAAAATCATCGTTTTGTTGGTCTACAGATGTGCTAACCTCATCAATCAACTTAAAAATTCCAGCGTCACCTTCTTTGAAAAGTATTCTTATTCTATAAACTTCTGCGTTTTGTCTAGGTATATATAAAGAAATTCTATTTTCTATAAGTGCAGATACAATAGGGTCAGCACCAATAGTAGCTATGGTAGGAGGGTATGCAACCTTAGAATAAAGAGACGGTGCGCTGACATATCCGTTTCTATATACATTCTGATACGCAAACACCATTCCGTCAGTTTCTTTAAAATTACTGTCTATGGCAACTCCGTTATCGTTAAGATCATTTTCGTAATCAAATTCAATAGGAACCATAGGAACCCTAGGGCATGCTTGAGTAAAGTCTTCTAGCTCTTGATCAATATATCCTGGAGCATTACCAGTAAATTCTTCATCCTCATGTATACATCTACGTATATTTATAGCTTTAGGCTCATTTCTGTTGTCTGTAAAAAACAACATAAGATCCATATCAGGGTCATTACCTGTAAAAGGGTATACATAATCAATTCTTTCTTGTTCGTTAAAAGGCATTGCTGTTAGTATTTAGATTTACCAGAAGAAACTGATTTAGAAGGTGATGTGTAAGTAGGTGTCTTTTTAGCAGCTTTCTTAGCTGAAGCTTTTGAGCCTGTTTTAGACCTAGTAGTTCTAGATGTAGTAGACTGAGATCTTACTGTTGGTACTACATCATCATCATCTTGTGTTGGGCCTTCTGGAGGAGCTCCACCACCAGAGCAGTCTATTGGGAATATATTGGCCATACCTAAAATAAGATTCAAATCTTGAATAGTAATAAAGCCGTCTCCGTCCAGGTCTGGGTAATCGTAAGTAGCGGAAAGGCTAGTAGTGCCGCCTTCTGCAATAGCATCCAAAACTTCAATATATGCAGATGAAGCGCTTTCTAAAGTTATCTGCTGACCAGACGAATCTAAGAGTCTAGGGTAGTCACATAAGTTTCCAGTATACGGGAACGGTACATTAATATCTTCATCATCTGTCACTACATTAGGGCAACCTATCTCTTCGGCACTCATTCCAACATATTGACTAAATGCTTGAACTTCATCAATACCCCAATCATTTTCTAATACGTCCGCATTAAATTGAACAGCGCTATATTCTATATCAATAGCATTTGTTTCAGGGTTGAGATAGTCGCAAATGTTAAATATTAAATTGTAATCATCGCCTTCTATGTCAAAGTCTGGGATGTCTGGATCATCTTCTGGGTTGTCTGTAGTTATACACGGTAGACAAGATTCATAACAGAAGTGAGCAACAAGATTAGGAAAAGCATATTCTGGGAATATCATATTTCTGTAGTCAATTTCAAACTCTCTTACAAGAATTCCATTATTAACCTCTGTCTGAAAGGCAGAAGTAGCCCACCACGGCTGCAAGTTACTAAATGCTCCCCCTGGCCCTGATACAGTCAAATAAACCCATCTGCTGTCGTATAAATCTTCTGATATAGGTCCATTATATTGAGGAGCACCAAAGACTTGTCTTTCTATAGTGACATCACAACCTTCATCAGCAATAGCCCCCATATCACTGCTGCTATATATGTTAGGGTCTCCGAATGGCTGGAATTCAATAGGTATGTGCCCAAAAAATCCGTATACATTTGGATACATAAATGGTGGGTAAGGGGAGCCATCCATCTCACTATGGTATGTTGCATATTGCACCCTTATTCTGTTTCTTAGCGTTCCTGGTCCACTATACGCTGCGGTAGGTCTAAATGTAAAATCACCTGAAAGCATACCCTCATCATTATTGAGGGAATGAGTACCCTCTATAGACGCTGTAGGACCCAGCCATGTTGCTAAATCGTTATTAGTGATATATGCTGCTGTAGAAGAAAAACACGTAGGGCTAAACACAGGTGGGTAAATTCCACCTCCAGTTTCAGGATCTACACCATAGCCGTCCTCCTCCCACTGCTCAGTTTGACTCTGCCAAGCAGCCATTGGAGCGCTAAAGTCAACTATAGTTCTCAATCCATCTACAGATCCAGTTGCGTTAGCAAACGGCCTTAATAAATCCTCCCCCTGAACAGGACCCTCTCTATCCTTAACAGCGTGTCTAGAAGTAAGCTGATCTTTATTCCAACACTCTGGGAAACGGTGGTGACCATCATCAGCACCGCCTGAACCTGGCGAGTATATAAGATTTGAATCTTCAAAAAGAAGAGGGTATAGGTTACCGCCTCCACCAGGAGTAGGCACTAGCTGCCTTGTTCGAGATATGGTCTCAGTAATGATAGGACCATTTATAAGGTCCATCTGTACTTTATAAGAAACAATTATGTCAGAAGGGTTTATATTGTCGGGATAAAAGAAGTTTTGTTGATCTTCGTTACCCCAAACCCATCCATTATAGTCACATCCATCTTCTTCAAAAGAAGGGTAGTTCGGACATAGCATTATATCTAAAGGAATTTCTATAGGGTCTGAATCTGAATTGATAGCGCTTTGTTCATTAAACTCTTCAGATGAGTATAGTGTACCCTCCAGAACATTTATAATGATTTTTGCTGATTTTATATAGTCGGAACCATGTTCATCAAATCTTACGTTTTCGAATATTCCAGCACCTCCAAACGACTGCATAATAGCCGTTATAGAAAAATCAAAGTAAATGGAAGAGAGCTTATAGGTTATAAAGCCTACGTCCTCTTCGTCAGGATCAAAGGTTGGAATAAAACATGAACCATCATCTAATGTGGCTAGAGGGTTGTAGTTTTGAGCAATAGGATTTGTGCAACCCCATATTACGATAGGTTGGTCGTCCTCTATTCTCCTTACCCTTACTAAATCACCTTTAACAAATCCATTTCTCTCAAAGTTTAGATATGTGCCATCTGGATCTTGAAATATTAATCTGTAGTTTCTAGAGTTAGAGCTGTATGCCCAAACTCCATGGTTTCCCCCAGAGTTCCAAACAAATAAATATATAACACCTAATGTCTCGTCTTCTGTGCTTCCTATAACCATATTCTCTCCAAGAGGAAGTGCAAGCTCTGGTGTTGCTCCAGGAACAGCTATGGTTCCTTTTATATTTTTTATTACGCTTGCATCACCATCCTCATCACCTGTCACAGTGATATTAAGGGCATCTATCATTTCTGTAGGCCCTATGGATCTTTCGTCACTAGAAGTCTGCAGCTTAAGTGGGGCTAGTTTGTCTATCATACCTTAGGTGACTGCTTAAAGTTCTTTTGTATTACCTGGAGAGCTTCTTGCTTAGTGAAGTTGCTTAGTCTAGCATTCGCTTTTCTTCTTTCGTTGTAAAACTCAGATCTAGCTCTAGCTTTCTCCGCCATGGGCACTTGAGATTTACGCTCTATAAGCTTGTAGTATATGTAAGCCCTAAGAGCCTCCTCTGCGTACACATGTACGCTAGGGTCAGAAGATCTAGCTTCATCAGCTACGTACTCGATAACCACCTCTGCTATGTCAGAATCGGTGTCTATTTCAATCCTGTTTTGATCTAAGTTTAATCTATACATACCCGCCTTCTGTCCTCCGCCTATACCATACAGCCTGCCTTGCGTAACTCCATGAATAAAGTTTCTAAATATATAAGACTCAAACACATCGTTTAAAGAGGAACCGCCTTCGTCACCAACAGTAGAACCCTTTGAGTCTACTCTATCAAACACACCATCTCCATCACTATCGTAAGCT
>MDSZ01203425.1_pt1 | contig 10355 bp, 8 predicted proteins | sample 811201 | NCBI WGS metagenome assembly MDSZ01 (sample SAMN05326647, study PRJNA326480) | marine metagenome | isolation source: seawater | place: Indian Ocean: North | collected 2010 | reverse complement strand
CGGGTCTGGGTCTTTTTGGTGTTGCGGTGGCTTTAGGAGCTCAAGATTTATTTAAAAATTTAATATCAGGTATTATGATTTTATTAGAAAAACGATTCCATATCGGTGATGTGATCAGCGTTCCAGGTCATACAGAAGGTACCGTAGAACATATAGGTTTTCGCTCAACATTAATTAGAAAGTTTGATTCTACCCCCATAACTATACCTAATTATATTTTCGCTGAGGCGCCAATTCTTAATTACACAAATCGAACAAATAGGAGAATAAATTGGATCATAGGCCTTGAGTATAATTCTAGTATAATGCAAATAAAGTCTTTAACCGAGCATATTTATCAATACTTAGAAGAGAGTGATGATTTTACTGTAAATGAAAATTTTAAGGCATTTGTAAAACTAGATAAATTCAATGATAGCTCTATTGATATACTAGTTTATTGTTTTGCTTCTACCAATGACTGGGAAAGTTTTTTAAAAATAAAAGAAAAATTAGCAATGGAAATAAAGAGTAAAATTGAGCAGTTAAAATTGAATTTTGCATTTCCAAGTCAGTCTATATATATAGAAAAAAAATAACTCTTTTTAATGTATTTTTTTTAACTCATGCAAAGCTATATTGATGATTTCAGAGAGGCAATCGGAGCAGCTATTCCAATACATTTAAGAATCGTTAATTTTTTTTTTCTTATTCTTCCTTTTTCACTTGTTACAGGACCTTTTTTGCCAGATTTGTTTTTATCAATTGTAGCCTTCTATTTTTTGGTTATTAGTCTCAAAGATAAAATCTTCGACTATTATAAAAATTACGCAGTTTACGCATTTTTTGTATTTTATTTTTGGATAATCTTTAGTGGATTATTATCAAATCACCCATATCAATCCCTGATCGATTACAATGGGCCTATTTTTTATATTCGATATTTATTTTTTGTTTTAGGTATCGCTTACTTATTAAAAAAAACCCCCAAACTAATTAAAATATTTTGTATTCATCTATTATGCCTTTTGATTTTTGTTGTAATAGATGGATATTTGATGTGGTTAACAGGTACTAACATTTTAGGATTTCAATCTCCCTCCGCAAGGGTAACTGGTATTTTTAATGATGAAGAAATCTTAGGTCATTTTTTGTCCCACACTACCCCTTTAGCTTTTGCTCTATCAGTTTATATATTTGGTATCAAACCTAAAAAAATTATTCTTTACATGTCTCTATTGGTTGTGAGCGAAACTTTAATTTTTATAAGTAATGATCGAGCCGGTTTTTTGAAAATTTTTCAATTTACCTTGCTTTTAATTTTTTTAAGTAACCATTTTAAATTATTTAGAGTAATTTCTTTCATTCTATCGTTGCTAATAATTTCTTTTATCATTCAAATATCAAAAGAATCAAAAGAAAGATATTCAGATACCCTCAACCAAGTTTCGAGCACTAAGATTCCATTTATGCCTTGGACACCTAACCATGAAGAACATTTTAAGATTACGATAGAGATGTTTAAAAAATCCCCCATTACTGGACAAGGTCCCCAAGCATTTAGAATTTATTGTGATACCCCCGAATATATTCAAGGATGTACTAATCACCCTCATAATTATTACTTTCAAACAATTGGGGAATTAGGAGTCGTTGGATTGATATTACTCAGTATTGCAATAATTTATGTGACTCAAAAACTCTTTCGACAATTTTATAATCTTTGGGTTAAAAAAAATATTAATTCACCTTATTTATCTGATCATTTAGTTGCATTGTTTTCTTTGGCCTTTGTATTATTGTGGCCGTTAATTCCTCACCAATCATTTTATAATAACTGGCTTAATGCTTATTATTTTCTTCCTTTTGGTTTTATTTACTATTTTCTTTTTTTGGAATCAGAAGATAGTAAATCAAATATAAAACTATAAATAAAATTAAAAAATATTTTGCAATTTCTGGATTTTTTTGTACCCATACAATGGTCAAGATTGGACATATCCAAAAGGGCATTAAACAAACAGTTGTAAAAGAATTAAACTGAGGTTTTCTTGATACCGGACCCTTGAGCACGAAATACAGTTTTAAATGCAAATGATCAAGGTCCGGTAACAAGGGATTTCCTTTATTATAGAGTTTACGAAGAGTTGAGAAAACCACTTCCATAGTAGGATAGAATAGCAGCAAGGGTGCGATCCAAGTATTCAATTCAGCATTATTAAAAATTTCAATAATCAAAGCCCCTAAAATCCAACCAATCCAATAAGCACCCGTATCACCTAAAAAAATTTTTCCAAAAGGGAAATTAAAAAATAAAAAAATGATAAGTATACCTGCTAAAACAAATAGTATTTTTATGTTAACTTCGTCATAATTAAATAAAATTAGCAAAGATATAAGGCTACTCAATATACATAATGATGTCATTCCTGCTAGACCATTCATGCCATCAATCATATTCATCCCGTTAGTTAATGCTGTTAGGCATATAGAAAAAAATAAAATATTTAATAATGAGTAATTATTTAATATTTCACCGAGTATCCATATCTCAATAACGGGCAGCTCATCATTAAGAGCACAATAAATTATGGAACTTATAAAAATAATAATAAATCTTACTATTGGTTTAACATTATTAAATAAATCTTCAATTGTACTAACACAGATAATTAGAAGCGATGGGATTAAAACGTAAAAATAAGTAAAAAAATTCTCTTGTTTGTAAAAAATAAATAAATAAAAGTAAAAACTGATAAAAATTATCAATCCACCAAAAGGAGGAATGTAATTATCATGAATTTTCTGAATATTTTGATAATCATTTGATAATTTAAATAAAATTTCTTTTTTCAAAATTGTTAAAAATATCAAGATTGAAGCAATTAGAAAAGTAATCACATATTCATTTAAATTCATAGATTTAATGAGGCTTCCCATGCATCTCTTAACATATCGAGATGATTGAATTTTGGCTTCCATCCAAGTATTTTTTTTGCCTTAGTATTATCTGCATATGAAATAGCCACATCTCCTTCTCTACGTTTTGATATTTTGTACTTAATCGAGATATTATTAGCTTTTTCAAATAATTTAACGAGCTCCAATACACTTAGACCCTTACCCAGGCCGATATTAATAGGAACATGACCTTTAATCTTACTTAAACTTTGTAATGCTAATAAATGAGCTGATGCTAAATCTTTAACATGAATATAATCTCTTATGCAGGTTCCATCCTTGGTTTCATAATCATTACCAAATATTTTGAATGCTTGTTTATTTTTGATCGAATTAATTAAAATAGGAAGTATATTTTGTGGAACCCCTTTAGGTTGATCCAATAAACCTGCTTTTTTGTCAGCTCCCAAAGGATTAAAATAACGAAGACTGATAGCTTTGACTTTTGAGTCACTTTTACAGTAATCATCTACAAGACGTTCAATGCAAATTTTAGTGCTCCCATATGGATTCACAGAATTTAAAATCATATCCTCTTTTAAGGGACAATCATTGCTATTTCCATAAACGGTAGCAGAAGATGAAAAAATTATGTTATTAATTTTAAAATTTCGCATAGTTTGTAATAATTGAATTGTAGAAAAAACATTTTGTTCATAATAAGCCAAAGGATTATTAACTGACTCATTAGCTGCTTTTAGAGAGGCCAAATGGATGACTCCCGTAATTTTATTTTCTAAAAATACTTTATTAAGTGAGTAATAATTTACGTTCTTAACATAAACTTTTGCTTTAGGAAGTTTTTTTTTATAATCTAATGAAGAGTTTGATTTGTTATCAAGAATAACTGCTTTTTCTCCTAGAAGTTTAGCAATATGAGAGCCAATGTAACCCAGACCACCAGTTATAAGAATTTTTTTTGACATAAAGTACTACCAAAGATTATACTAAATCGTATTTTTATCATTAAATTAAATTATTGAAAAATTGATAAAATTTTGTTTTTTAATTAATATTTTTCTTTAGATTATTTTCTAAATAAATGGATAACTCATTGATTAATGAAAAAGATTATATTGTAAAGTTAGCTAGAGAATATTATTCAAAAAAAATTTCTAAAGAAAAATTTATACCCGGTCATTCTTATATCCCCCCAACAGGAAAAGTTTTAGATGAAGATGATTGTGAGAATTTAATACAATCCTCGTTAGATATGTGGCTTACTTCTGGAAGATTTGCGTCAAAATTTGAAAGATCACTTGCTAAAAAATTTGGAAAAAATATCTCTAAATTAACTGTTTCAGGGTCTGCTGCTAATTTATTAGCATTTTCTACTCTTACGTCTTGGAAATTGGGTGATAAAAAAATTAAACCAGGGGATGAAGTAATAACCGTAGCCGCAGGATTTCCAACCACTGTTGCACCTATCTTGCAAAATGGATGCATCCCAGTATTTGTAGACATAGATATCACCACTCATAATGTAAATGTTGATTTGTTAAAAAAAGCAATAACAAAAAAAACTAAAGCTATAATGATCGCTCATAGTTTGGGCAATCCTTTTGATGTGGTTTCTACAAAAAAACTTTGTGAAGAAAATAATTTATTTCTAATTGAAGATTGTTGTGACGCTTTTGGTTCAACGGTCACAACTGAAGATGGAAAAATAAAAAACGTTGGTAATTTTGCTGATTTGGCAACTTTGAGTTTTTATCCAGCACATCATATAACAATGGGTGAAGGAGGAGCGGTTCTTATGAACAGCCCAATGTTAGGAAGAATCTGTGAAAGTTTTAGAGATTGGGGAAGAGATTGTTTTTGTAAACCAGGTGAAAGTAATACTTGTGGAAAAAGATTTGATTGGGATTTAGGCGATCTTCCCTTTGGATATGACCACAAATATACTTACAGCCATATTGGATATAACCTAAAGGTCTCTGATATGCAAGCAGCTGTAGGATTAAGTCAATTGCAAAAACTTGATAAATTTATTGAAAAAAGAAGATATAACTTTCAAGGTTTAACCAAAAGAATCAAGAGTTTAAAATTAGATAAATACTTTATCTTACCTCAAGCAACTAAAGGTTCCAATCCTTCTTGGTTTGGCTTCCTATTAACAATCAAAGACTCTTCAAAGTTAGATCGAAACCTCTTAACTAGGAAGTTAGAAGAAAAAAAGGTTGGTACCCGATTACTTTTTGGAGGCAATTTAACAAAACAACCAGCATTTAAAGATCAAAAGTTTAGAATTTTTGGTTCTCTCATAAATACAGATAAAGTTATGAATGACTCTTTTTGGATTGGACTATGGCCAGGTTTAGATGATGAACATCTTGATTATATGGTTAATTCACTAGAAAATGTTGTAAATGAAATAAAATAATTGATATTCCAATAATATAGAAAATGAAAAAATACCAATTTAGGAAAAATTTTTTGCAAATAGTTTTTTAAAGTATTTTTTATTTACTAAATAAACATATTTTCTAGATTTATTTTGATCAATTCTGTAATTATTATCTATGGCTAAAAATAAAATTGCATTAATATTTGGAGTCACTGGACAAGACGGATCTTACTTATCAAAATTATTATTAAATAAAGGATATCTAGTTCACGGTGTTAAAAGGAGAAGCTCATCATTAAACACTCAAAGGATTGATGATATATATGAAGATATTAACGACGCAAAGAATTTCTTCCTTCATTATGGTGATTTAGTCGACAGTCTATCAATTAAACAAATAATTTCTAAAATTAAGCCTGATGAAATTTATAATTTAGCTGCCCAATCTCATGTGGCTGTCTCTTTTGAAATACCTAATTACACTTTGATGACTAATACGCTTGGAGCTTTAAATATACTAGAAGCTATCAAAAATATTAATTCTAAAATTAAATATTACCAAGCAGGTACATCTGAAATGTTTGGCTCAAGTCCTCCACCTCAAAGTGAATTAACCCCTTTTTATCCTAGAAGCCCGTATGCGATCTCTAAATTATCAGCACATTGGTTAACTATAAATTACAGGGAGGCATTTAATTTATTTGCTTGTAATGGAATATTATTTAATCATGAAAGCCCAGTAAGAGGCGAAACTTTTGTTACTCAGAAAATTATACAGGCGCTTATTAAGATTAAATACAAACTTCAAAAAAAACTCTTTTTAGGAAATATTTATGCAAAAAGAGACTGGGGTCATGCAGAAGATTATGTCATTGCGATTTGGAAAATGCTTCAGCAAAAAAAACCAAAAGATTTAGTTATTTCTACTGGTAAACAATATTCTGTAAAACAATTTATTAATATTGCTGCAAAAGAGTTAAAAATGCCTATTGTATGGAAAGGATCTGGCTTAAACGAAAAAGGATTTTTGGATAAAAGGGTTATTATTGAAATAAATTCAAAGTATTTTAGACCAACAGAAGTGGAGTCTCTCAGAGGAAACTCATATCAAGCAAAAAAAGCTTTAAATTGGAAGCCAAAGCATTCAATTAATTCGCTTATAAAAGATATGATAAGCAGTGAGATAAATAAGATTAAACTATTAAAATAATAATATACTTATTGTATTACTAATTTCTTGTAATTTAACTAAATATGAATTTAAAAAAAATATTTTATCTCACTTCAGATTTGCTTTCTTATAAAGAAAAAAGAAAAGGCATTATTGTGATCACAGTTTTAATAATAACTGCATTTCTTGATATGATTGGAGTTGCTTCAATTTTCCCTTTTCTTTCAGTCGTTTCTAATCCTGAATTAATCTCATCTAATATTTATCTAAGATACTCATTCGATAAACTAAATGTTTTGGGAATAGCTACTCAAAAAGATTTTACGATTTTTCTTGGTATTTTTTCTACTTTAATAATTATTTCATCTTCTATTTTTAAATCTTTTGCATTTTATTATTCAACTCGCTACGTAGAATTAACGAGATATGCCCTAGGACTAAAATTATTAAAATCATATTTACATCAGCCTTACAATTTTTATATGTCTCGACATTCAGGAGATATTTCTAAAAATATCCTCTCAGAAGTTGATTTGTTTACTGGGAATATTTTACAACCAGCACTAAATTTGATTGCACAGAGTTGTTTATTGATAACTGTGATTTCTCTTTTAATACTTATTGATCCATTTATTGCATTTTTGACAAGTTTTGTTTTTTTATTTATTTATTTAATTTTTATTATTTTATTCAAAAAACAACTCCAATCTCTTGGAAATAAAATAAAACAAACAAATAAAGAAAGATATATTAGTGTAAAAGAAACTTTTTCATCAATAAAAGATATTAAACTTCTTCAAAAAGAAAATTTTTTTATTGAAAATTTTAAGTTTCCAACAAAAGAATATGCACTTATTCAATCAAAGTTTAGAGTGCTCTCTCAATTACCCAATTATATCATTGAAGCAATAATTTTTGGTTCTTTAATATTATTAACTATAAATTTGATCTTAATTTACGGCAGTTTAGACTCGTCATTAATTTTGGAAACTATTCCTTTAATTGGTCTTTATGGCTTAGCAGCTATTAAATTAAAACCAGCATCAAATATTATTTATGTTTCTTTACAAAGTTTAAGATTTGGTCAGCAAATACTGGAGAATTTACATAAAGAGGTTTCGTTAAACACCGCTAAAAGCCTATTAAAAGATAAACAAAAACAAGAAGATTATTTAAATTTAAATAAAAATATCAAAATTGAAAACTTATGTTTTAAATATCAAAATTCAAATAAATTTGACTTATATAATGTTAATTTAACAATTAAATCGGGATCTCTGACTGGAATAATTGGTAAGTCGGGTTCAGGAAAAACCACATTAGTTGATTCGATCTTATTATTACTTACGCCTAATTCAGGAACAATTAAAGTTGATAATATAGAGATTAACTCAAATAATCAAAATGTGTGGCAAAAAAAAATTGGATATGTTCCACAAGATATCGTCTTATCAGATGCATCTATTGCTGAAAATATTGCCTTTGGAATAAAAAAAGATTTCATTGATTATAATCAAATAATTAATTGTTTAAAATTAACTCAATTACTAGAGTATGTTGACAACCCTAACTATAATGTTGGGGAAAATGGAATTCTTTTGTCAGGGGGTCAGCGGCAAAGAATTGGAATTGCACGTGCTTTATATAATAATCCAAAAATTTTAATTCTCGATGAGGCCACAAGTGCACTTGATGTTGTCACTGAAAGAGATCTTATGAAAGACATTCAAAGTCTTGCTGGCAAATTGACAATTATTTTAGTTGCCCATCGATTAAGTACTGTTAAAAAATGCGATACAATCTATTATCTAGACAATGGACAAATCAGAGCCGAGGGAGATTATGACTATTTATTTAAGTCAGATAAAGAATTTCATTCAATGATAAATTTATCCTAATTTAAAAATATCATCTTGAATAATGTCAATAAATAAAAAACTAAAAATTATTGTTATTGGACTCGGATATGTTGGTCTTCCTTTATCAATTGAGTTTGGAAAAAAAAGAGAAGTCATAGGTTTTGATATAAATAAACAGAGAATTAAAGAATTAAATCAAGGAATAGATCACACACGTGAGATTAAATCTATACAATTTAAAAAAGCAAAAAAATTAACTTTTACTTTTAAAGAAAATGAAATTCGAACCAAAGATAAAACAATATTTATTATAACCACTCCTACTCCCATCGATAAGAACAAAAGACCAGATTTGTCTTTTCTTAAAAAAGCATGTCAAACTGTGGGCAGATATTTAAAATACAATGATGTTGTTGTTTTTGAGTCTACAGTTTTTCCAGGATGTACTGAAGATTTTTGCGTACCAATTTTACAAAAAGTATCTAAATTAAAATTTAATAAAGACTTTTTTTGTGGATATTCTCCTGAAAGAATAAATCCTGGAGATAAATCTCATAAAATTAATAATACAATAAAAGTTGTCTCTGGATCCAATCCAAAAATAACAAAATTGTTGAAGTCTCTTTATAGTGAAATTGTTAATGCTGGAGTGTATTTAGCCCCAAGTATTAAAGTTGCTGAAGCTGCAAAAGTTATTGAAAATACTCAAAGAGATTTAAATGTTGCTTTTATTAATGAATTATCAATTATTTTTAATAAATTAGGAATAGATACAGAAGATGTTCTTAAAACTGCTTCAACTAAATGGAATTTTCAATCATTTAAACCTGGATTAGTCGGAGGCCATTGTATTGGTGTTGATCCATATTATTTAACACATAAAGCAAAATCTCTAGGCTATAATCCAAACATAATTCTTTCAGGAAGAATGTTAAATGACTCAATGGCTAAATACGTTTCACGTACATTTATAAAGGCAATGAAACAAAAACTGATTAAAGTTGATAAATCTAATGTTTTGATTATGGGCCTTTCTTTTAAAGAAAACTGCCCAGATACAAGAAATTCAAAAGTATTTGATTTAATTAAAATTCTTAAAAAAAACTCTATTAAAACACATATTTATGATCCCTGGGTTGATAAAAAAGTTGTTAAAAAAAAATTTGATATTGATGTTATTAAAAATTTAAATAAAAAAAAATTTGATGGAATAATCATAACTGTAGCCCATGATGAGTTTAAGAATAATATTGATAAAATTAAAAAGTTATTAAAAACTAATAGTATTATTTATGATTTAAAGCATATTTATCCAAGATCTGATGTAGATTTGAGACTATAAATATTAAAGATGAAGATTAATTTTGAGTAGTAGAACATTGTAAAAAATATGGAACTAAATTTTTTAAATTACTTTCAACAACTTACTAACTCATTAACCCCAGATGATGAAACTATTAAAAAATTAAAAGCCCTAAAAAAAATAGTCTTAAAATGTAAAAAAAATAATAAAAAGTTAATTATTATTGGTAATGGAGGATCATCTGCTATTTCCAGCCATGTCTCAGTTGATTTTACAAAAAATGCAAATATACGTGCAATAAATTTTAATGAAGCAGATTTAATAACTTGTTTTGCTAATGATTATGGACATGAAAATTGGATGAAATATGCTCTTAAATTTTATTGCGATAAGGGAGATATAACTATTTTTATTTCCTCTTCTGGTAAATCTTTGAATATTTTAAATGCTGCAAATTTTTTAAACAAAAATAATTACGAATTTATTACTTTTACTGGAATGTCAAAAGAAAATCCTCTCATTCAATCTAATCCAGAGGGTTTGAATTTTCATGTTAATTCGATGGCTTATAACCATATTGAAAATACACATCAAGCATGGTTATTAAGTATAGTTGATGCTTGTATTGGAAGCCATATTTATAGCGCAGATAAGAATAGGTAGTAATATCTATATCAATTAAAGAGTTATTTAAATATTATTAGTAGTATCAATATATTATCAAAAAGATATTTT
>MDSZ01192328.1_pt1 | contig 10355 bp, 20 predicted proteins | sample 811201 | NCBI WGS metagenome assembly MDSZ01 (sample SAMN05326647, study PRJNA326480) | marine metagenome | isolation source: seawater | place: Indian Ocean: North | collected 2010 | reverse complement strand
TTTATTTTGTGGAATATTTATTCCTGCTATACGAGCCATATTTTTAAGGGTTTATTTATTGCGTATTTATATGGCGTTATCTAATAATGTCAACCCTATATAAGTGCAATAATATCGCTTATTTCTTTATTAATTTGATCTATAGATCTTTCTCCATCCACCACCTTTAATAAATTCATTTTTTTATAATATTTAATCACTGGCTCTGTTGATTTTTCATAAGTTTCATATCTTCTTATTGCTATTTGTTCATTGTCATCTGGTCTATTTTCAAGAGCTCTTCTTTCTGTAATTCTTTTTTTTACAGTTTCCAAACTTACAGATAGCTTTAAAACAATATCTATTTTTTGATTATATTTATTCAATAAATTATCTAAATTTTTTGCTTGTGCTAAACTTCTCGGATAGCCATCAAAAATTATTCTATTGTGATATTTTTTATTAGAAATAATTTTTTCAATTAAATCAGATACTATTATATCAGAAACAAGTGAACCAGAGTTTATAATTGATGATATTTTTTTTCCAATTTCTGTATTATCTTTAATTTCTTTTCTTAAAAATTCACCTGTTGAAAGTTGAAATAATTTAAAGTTTTCTGCAATAAACTTTGATTGAGTACCTTTTCCAGCACCTGGCGGACCAAAGATAATAAGGTTCATTTAGTTATTTCCCAAATTTAGCTTTTTTAATTAAAGATTCATATTGTGAACTCATTAATCTTGTTTGAACTTGTGTAACTGTATCCATGGCTACAACAACTACAATTAATATTGAAGTTCCTCCTAAATAAAATGGTATGGGATATTTTGCAATTAAGAATTCTGGCATTAAACAAACAATCGTTAGATACATTGCTCCGATAGTTGTTAACCTAGTTAAAATAGTTTCTATATATTCAGCAGATCTTTCCCCTGGTCTAATCCCAGGTATATATCCACCATATTTTCTCAAATTTTCTGCTGTTTCTTTAGGATTAAAAACAATAGATGTATAAAAAAATGAGAAGAAGATTATACCAGACGCATATAACAACATGTATAAAGGTTGGCCTTGAGTAAATAGTGAAGAAATATTCATAAATGTTTCTGACTCAGAAAATCCAAAATTACTTACTGTTATTGGTAAAAGCAATAAAGCTGAAGCAAAAATAGCAGGTATAACACCAGCAGTATTAATTTTTAAAGGAAGGTGTGAAGACTCTCCACCGTATATTTTATTTCCCATTTGTCTTTTTGGATAATTTATAAGAATTTTTCTTACTGCTCTTTCAAAAAAAACAATAAATAAAACTGTAAAAATAACTAATAAAAAGATACCGACAATCATAACAGCAGATAAAGCTCCTGTTCTACCTAATTCAAATGTAGAAGCTAGTGCTCTTGGAATTTCAGCAACAATACCTGAAAAGATTATAAGCGATATTCCATTTCCTATACCTCTTAGAGTAATCTGTTCACCTAGCCACATTAAAAAAGTAGTTCCAGCGATCAAAGAAATTGTTGTGGTTAATCTAAAATAAACTCCCGGCTCTATTACTAAATTTCCTGCATTTTCAATTCCGACAGCGACACCATACCCCTGCAGCCCTGCTATAAAAACTGTTCCGTATCTTGTTATTTGAGTAATTTTTTTTCTTCCTATTTCACCCTGATCTTTTAAGTTTTTAAAATAATCAGAAGTTCCAGTAAGCAACTGCACTATAATTGATGATGATATGTAAGGCATTATACCTAAAGCAAATATTGCCATCCTTGTAACGGCTCCACCTGAAAACATATTGAACATTCCAAGTAAACCTTTTTGACTTGATGACATAATTTCTTTTAAGGCAATTGGGTCTATACCTGATAAAGGAATATAGGTACCTAGTCTATAAATTATTAGTAATAATATTGTGAAGATAATTCTATTTTTTAAGTCTGTTGCATGACTAAAAGCACCTGGATTTAAACTATCACTAGACATAATCTCTAACTTTTTAAAACCGTTATATTTCCACCAATTTTCTCTATTTTTTCTTTTGCTTGTTTTGAAACAAAGTTGACGGATAGATTAATTTTATTTTTTAATTCACCTTTTCCTAAAATTTTAAGTTTATCATATTTTTTTGATATAATTTTCTTATCTTGTAAAAATTTTAAATCTAAATTGCTCTCTATTTGAATTTTTTTTTGATCAAAATATTTTTGAATTTTTGAGAGATTTAATATAGCAGTTTTGTTTGTTTTAATTGATTTGAAACCTCTTTTTGGCAATCTTCTGAATAATGGCATTTGGCCACCCTCAAAACTTTTAATTGCAACTCCTGATCTAGATTTTTGCCCCTTGTGTCCTCTTCCAGAGGTTTTTCCTTTTCCTGACCCAATACCTCTACCAGGTCTTATTTTTTTTTTGTTTGTTTTAACTAGATTATTCAATTTCATTTCAAATTTTCTCTCTTAGATATTATTTCTGAAATTTTCTTTCCTCTAATAGTTGATAATATTTTAGGAGATATTTGGGTTCTTAGCCCATTTACACAAGCTTTTAAAACATTATGTGGGTTAGAAGAACCAAGAGATTTGGCAACAACATCTTGAATGCCAAGCACTTCACATACTGATCGAATAGGCCCACCGGCAATTATACCTGTACCTGCTGGTGCAGATCTCATAAAAACTTTTCCAGAACCATTTTTTCCTTTTACGTCATGGTGCAAAGTTCTTCCATCTTTTAATGGAATCTGAATTTGATTTCTTTTAGCTACCTCCGTTGCTTTTTTAATAGCGTCTGGAACTTGTTTAGATTTACCTTGACCTATGCCAATAGAACCTTTTTGATTACCTACTACAACTAGAGCCGCAAAACCAAATCTTCTACCGCCCTTAACAACTTTGGTAATTCTATTTATAGCAACTAATTTTTCTTTAAATTCTATTTCACTCATTAAAATTTTAATCCATGTTTTCTCAAGGAGTCAGCAAAAGCTTTTACTCTACCGTGATATTTATAGCCACCTCTATCAAAATAAACATTGTTTATTTTTTTTTCTAATGCTCGTTTGGCTAGTACTTCACCCAAGATATTTGATTGATCAATTTTTTTTAATTTTGATTTTTTTAACTCTTTTTCTGTGGAAGAAGCTGAGACTATAGTTTTTGACAAATTATCGTCAATAATTTGGGCTGATATATTATTGGACGACTTAAAAACGGATATTCTTAACTTGTTAGGGTTAATTTTTTTTAGTTTTTTTCTATTTCTTTTTTTTCTCTTAATTTTAATACTTATTTTTGCCATCTATTTTTTCTTTCCTTCTTTTCTTAGAACATATTGATTTCTTTCTTTAATGCCTTTGCCTTTGTATGGCTCAACTGGTTTAAGTGATTTTATATCAGAAGCAATTTTTGAAACTAATTCTTTGTCCACACCATTTATTTTTATAATAGTTTGTTTTTCTACTGTAATTTTTACATCTTTAGGAAATTTGAAATTTACATCATGACTAAAACCTATTTGTAAATTTAACATTTCTCCTTTTAAGTTTGCTCTAAAACCAACACCATTGAGTTCAAGAATTTTTTCGTGTCCTTTTGAAACTCCGATAACAGCATTGTTTATCAAGCTTCTATAAGTTCCCCATAAAAGTTGAGTTTTATGATCAATTACTTTTTGAGCAGGTAATATTTGAAATTCATTTTTCTCGTTCACTTTGCTAGAAAACATTTTGTCATTTATGAATAAAATTTTATTACCTTTTGGTCCAGAAACTGAAATTTTTTCACCTTCAACTTTTATTGTTGTTTCTTTAGGTATAATTATATTTTTTTTTCCAATTTTTGACATTAAAATACCTTACAAATTATTTCTCCACCAATATTATTTTTTCTAGCCTGCATATCAGACATTACTCCTTGTGGAGTTGAAATTATCGCCATTCCTAAACCATTTTGTATTTTTGGTATACTCGTAGCTTTGGAATATACTCTTCTTCCTGGTTTTGATATTCTTTTTATTTCTTTAATAACTGGAGATCCTTCATAATATTTCAAATCTACCTTAATAGTTTTTGTGTTATTATTGTTTTTTTCTATATAAAAATTATTTATATAACCCTCTGACTTTAAAATTTCTAAAATCTTTGATCTAAATTTTGAAGCAGGTATATTAACTGTATTTAAATTTCTCATCAGCCCATTTCTTATTCTAGTAAACATATCTCCTATTGGATCAACTATAGTCATATTTCTCCTACCAACTTGATTTAATTATACCAGGTATTTTTCCAGCTGAGGCCATATCTCTTAAAGCTATTCTGGATATTTTTAATTTTCTATAATAACCATGTGGTCTACCTGAAATACCACATCTATTTCTTATTCTTACTTTTGCCGAATTTTTTGGTAATTTATCTAATTTTAATTGAGCAGCAAATCTCTCTGATAATTCTAATTTTTTATTCATTATAATTTTTTTTAATTTTTCTCTTTTTTTTTCAAATTTATTAACCATCTTAATTCTTTTTAAGTTTTTTTGTACTGCGCTTTTTTTTGCCATATTACCCCTTTTTTTTCTCTGTTATTGGAAAGTTAAATTCTTTTAAAAGTTCAATAGTTCCTTTTTTAGTTCGGCTAGATGTCACAATAGTTACGTCTAATCCTCTAATTTTATCAACTTTGTCAAAGTTTACCTCAGGAAATATTATGTGTTCTTTGATGCCAAAACTATAATTTCCAGAGTTGTCCACTCCATCTGATTTCAATCCTCTAAAATCTTTTATTCTTGGTAAAGCTATGTTGACTAATCTATCAACGAATTCGTACATTTTATTTGCTCTTAAAGTTACTTTTACTCCTGCACTTGTCCCTTTTCTCGTTTTAAAATTAGAAATAGATTTTTTAAATTTTGTTATTACGGCTTTTTGACCTGTGATTAAACTTAAATCATCTAAACTAGACTTAATTTTTTTTCCATCTGACGCATCTTCTCCCAGACCCATGTTTAATACGATTTTAATTAATTTAGGAGCTTGATGTTTGTTTTTATAATTTAGTTTATTAATTAAACTGTTTACAATATTCTTTTCATATAAAGTTTTTAATCTAGGTATCATTATTTTTTAACTTCCTTTTTTGCTTTACTTTTATTATTAGTTTTATCAATATTTTTAATATTTGAAATATGAATGAAATTTTCTTTGGTTATTATTCCACCCTTATTTTCTTTAGTGGGTTTAAGGTGTTTTTTTATCATATTAATAGATTTAATTTTAACTTTATTTGAACTTCTACTTATCTCTAATATTTCACCAGTCTTTCCTCTATCTTTGCCAGATATAATTTTTACTTGGTTTCCTTTTTTCAAGTTATTCATTTATAAAACCTCCGGTGCTAAAGAAATTATTTTTGTATGACCTTTTACTCTGAGTTCTCTAGTCACTGGGCCAAATATCCTAGTGCCGATTGGTTCACCTTTTTCATCCGTTAAAACAACGGCATTAGTATCAAATTGTATTTTTGAGCCATCATTTCTAAAAATTTCTTTTTTTGTTCTAACAACCACAGCCTTGTGCACAGCTCCTTTTTTAACTTTTCCTTTTGGTATTGCATCTTTTACACTTATTACAATAATATCACCTATTGACGCATAGCGTCTTTTTGAGCCTCCTAATACCTTAATGCACTCAACCCTTTTAGCTCCTGTATTATCTGCAACGTTTAATTCAGTTTGTACTTGTATCACTAATCTACTACCTTCCATTTTTTCTTTTTTGAAATAGGGTTGCACTCTATTATTTTAATAATTTCACCTTCTTTATATTTATTCTTTTCGTCATGAGCATGATATTTTTTTGATCTTTTAATAACTTTACCATAAAAAGGATGAGCAAATTTTCTGGTTACCTCAACGACTACGGTTTTGTCACTTTTTGTACTTGTAATCACACCCTGTAATATTTTTTTTGTCATTTTGTATTCTTAATTGTTGTGTATAATCGAGCTATACTTTTTTTAATTTCAGCATATTGTGCTGGATTTTCAATTTGATTATTGATTTTTTTAAACCTAATATTAAATAAATCTTTTTTTAAAGTATCAAGTTTTTTTATAGCTTGATCCTTTGTTAATTTTTTTTCTTCTTTCTTTTTTTTTGCCATTTTATCTACTTATAAACTTTGTTTTAATTGGTAGTTTTGCTGAAGCCTTATAAAGTGCTTCTCTAGCTACTTCTTCTGAAACTCCATCAATTTCAAAAATAATTCTCCCGGGTTTGACTCTACAAGCGTAGTACTCGGGAGAACCTTTACCTTTTCCCATTCTAACTTCGGTTGGTTTTTTAGAAACGGGTATATTTGGAAATATTCTGGTCCAAACTTTACCGGTTCTCTTCATGTATCTAGTTAAAGCAACTCGAGCCGCCTCTATTTGTTTCCCAATAACTCTTTCTGGCTGCATTGCCTTTAAGCCAAATTGTCCGTAATTTAGTGTCACCGCTCTAGATGCTTTTCCTTTTATACGTCCTTTAAATGCTTTTCTATATTTAGTTCTTGTTGGTTGTAACATTTTTAACTCTTTCTATTTTTTCTTTTTCTATATCTTTGTCAAATAAGGCTCCTTTATAAATCCAAACTTTTATACCAATTATTCCATATGTAGTTAAGGCCTCAGCGAAACCGTAATCAATATTTGCCCGCAACGTATGAGAAGGTATACTTCCCTCTCTTAACCACTCAGTTCTTGCGATTTCGTTTCCTGCAAGTCTTCCGCTTACCATAACCTTTATTCCTTTAGCATTAAGCCTCATTGCTGATTGCATTGCTCTTTTCATTGCTCTTCTATATGCAATTCTTTTTACTAACTGTTGAGCAATATTTTCTGCAACTAAATTAGCATTTAACTCCGGTTTTTTTATTTCTTTAATATTAACATTAACTTCGCTGTCAGTAATTTTCATAAGATTTTTTTTAATTTTTTCTATATCTGATCCTTTTTTTCCTATCACAAAACCAGGTCTTGATGTGTGTATAGAAACAGTGCATTTTTTTGAAGATCTTTCTATTATAATTTCAGATACTCCTGAATTAATAATATTTTTTTTGATATACTCTCTCATTTTAAAATCTTCTATAAGATATTTACCAAAGTCTTTCTTTTTTGCGAACCAAGTAGAGTCCCATCCCCTGTTTATGCCCAATCTTAAGCCTATAGGATTAATTTTTTGACCCATGTTATTTGTTCTTCCTTTCGCTTAAAATTATTGTAATTCTACTGAATGGTTTTTTTATTGGACTGGCTCTTCCTTTAGCTCTTGGTCTAAATCTTTTCATAACCAATGATTTTCCAACATATGCCTCTTTGACGTACAGACTATCAATATCGTATTGTTTGTTATTTTCTGCGTTAGCTATTGCAGATTTAACTGTTTTGCTAACATCTTTGCTTATCTTTTTTCTTATAAAATCTAAATCTCTTAAAACAGTGTCAACTTTCTTTCCCCTTATATAATCTAGTACTAATGAAATTTTTCTTGGACTAGATCTTACATTTTTATTAACTGCTTTAACTATATTATTATTTTTTTGCATCTTTATCTCCAGGTGTTGCAGCTGCTTTTTCAGCAGCAGCTTTTTTATCTGCAGGAGTGTGACCTTTAAAAGTTCTAGTAGGTGCAAACTCTCCAAGTTTATGTCCGACCATTTCTTCGGATATAGTTATAGGAATAAAAGACTTGCCATTATGAATCATAAAGCTGTGACCAACAAAATCAGGTATTATTGTCGAATTTCTTGACCATGTTTTTATAGGTTTTTTTCCAGGATTATTTTTTAATTTATCAATTTTTTTTAATAAACTTGGGTGTACAAATGGACCTTTCCATATAGCTCTAGTCATAATTATTTTCTTTTCTTTCTCCTTGTAATGATAAATTTATCACTTCTTTGTGGTCTTCTTGTTTTTAATCCTTTAGCTGATTGCCCCCAAGGAGAAACTGGGCTTCTACCCCCAGATGTTTTACCTTCTCCACCTCCGTGTGGGTGATCGACCGGATTCATAGCTACTCCTCGAGATTGAGGTCTTTTACCTCTCCATCTGTTCCTACCAGCTTTTCCTATTTTAATGTTTTTTTGATCTGGATTAGACACTGACCCGATCGTTGCATTGCAATTACTGCTTACTTTTCTAGTTTCTCCAGAAGAAAGTTTGAGTATAGCATAATCATCATCTATACCAGACAGAGTTACGGAAGAACCGGCAGATCTTGCTAATTTACCACCATTTCCTGGTATTAATTCTACATTATGTACGATAGTTCCAGGGGGGATGTCCTTTAATTTAAGACAATGTCCTAATTTTATTTCAGCTTTTTCACCTGATAATATTTTATCACCCTTCTTTAGTCCTTGGGGACAAATAATATAATTCATTTCTTGATCTTCATATTTAATTAAAGCTATATAGGAAGTTCTATTTGGATCGTATTCTATTCTTTCGATTACAGCAGTCATATCTTTCTTTTTTCTAAAAAAATCTACTATTCTAAATTTATGTTTAGCGCCACCACCCTTATGCCTAGAAGTTATACGACCATAGTTATTTCTTCCACCGGTTGATTTTTGTCCTTTGGTCAATGGTTTATAAGGAGATCCTTTCCAGAGAGAGCTTTTATCAACTATAACAGTTCCTCTGTTAGATTTTGTATATGGTTTAAATGTTTTTAATGCCATTTTATACTCCAGTGGTTAAGTCTATACTCTGACCTTTTTTGAGTGTTACAATTGCTTTTTTATATCCACTCTTTGTTGATAATCTTCCCTGTTTAAATTTAGTTTTTGACTTTAAATTTATAATATTTACTTTAATAACATTTACTTTAAAGATTTTTTCAATATTTTTTTTAATATTTTTTTTATTCGCACTTTTATGAACTTTAAATACCGTTTTGTTCTGTTCTGAAAGGACTGTTGCCTTTTCTGTTATAATTGGTCGAATAATAGAGTCCAAACTATTAATTTTTTTCATTTAATATCCTTTTTTCAATATTTTTGATTGAACTTTGAGTAAATAGTACATTTTTATATTTCATCATGTCGTAGATATTTACACCATTTTCATTTAAAACCTTTAAATCTTTGATATTTCTTGCTGATTTATTTATATTTTTTAAACTTTCCAAGTCAGATATTATAATAACATTTAATAAATTATTTTTTTTTAAAAAGTTATTGAATTCTTTAGTCTTTTTAATTTCTTTTTTAACATCAGACAAAACAAATAAGTTTTTGTCAGAATTTTTTTTTGAAATTGTGTGAGCAAGAGCTAGTTTTCTAACTTTCTTGTTAATTTTTTTTATTTTATATACTGCTCCTTTTGGACCATGAGCTACTCCTCCTCCAACAAAAATTGGGGCTTTTCTACTTGCGTGTCTAGCTCCGCCGCTACCTTTTTGAGGCACAATTTTTCTTGTTGATCCCTTTATTTCGTTTTTCTGTTTAGTTTTAGCTGTTCTAGGTTTAGAATGATTTAATTGCCAATCCACAACAGATTTTATTAATTTATAATTAATTTTCTGTTTTAGTATTTTATCAGAAATGTCAATAGTTTCTGATTTTTGACTTTCTATATTTAATAATTTAACTTTCATTTATTTTTTTTTACCTTTTGCTGCTTCAGATTTTTTCATTTTTTCGTTATATTTTTCTAAAGTCGTTTTTCTTCTAACAACTTTCACAGACTCTCTTAGATAAACTGTGGAATTTTTTCCTCCCGGTATAGACCCTTTAATATAAAGTAAATTGTTATCTGGATCTGATTTTATAATTTCGAGATTAAGCATTGTTCTATATTTGTCTCCCATATGTCCGGCCATTTTTTTACCTTTAAACACTCTTCCTGGATCCTGGTTTTGACCTGTTGAACCGTGTGCTCTATGAGAAATAGAAACTCCATGAGAAGCTCTTAATCCAGCAAAATTCCATCTTTTCATCGCACCAGCAAAACCTTTTCCAATTGTTTTTGATTTAACATCAACAAACTTTTTATCTTTTAATATTTCTAAACCTAACTCATTACCTGTTTTATAATTTTCAGTATTATTTATTCTGTATTCTTTTAAAATTTTTTTTGGTTCAGTATTTTTTTTGGTAAAAAAACCTTTCATTTGTTTTGTAAGTTTTGAATTTTTGGTTTTGAAATATCCAATTTTTACAGCTGAATATCCTCTTTTCTCTTTTTCAACAATATCAATTACTCTACCAGTTTCTATTTTTATAACTGTTACAGGCACTGATTGTCCTGACTGAATAAATTCTCTTGTCATTCCTAGTTTTGTTCCTATTAGTCCAATGCTCATAATTATATCTTTATTTCTATATC
>MDSZ01151767.1_pt1 | contig 10355 bp, 10 predicted proteins | sample 811201 | NCBI WGS metagenome assembly MDSZ01 (sample SAMN05326647, study PRJNA326480) | marine metagenome | isolation source: seawater | place: Indian Ocean: North | collected 2010 | reverse complement strand
TTTTACTAAAAAATATTTAAGTGATTTATCAGATTATAAAAAAGATTTTGAGGAAACAAGTTTCAAAAAATTAATTGATGATGCAAGATTGGTAATTTTTACTTACGATTCCACTGGTTTTCTAGATAATTTGGTATCTGGTAAACCAAGTATTTGTTTATACCCTAACATCTACAATCATTTGAATGAAAATTGCAAACAACATTATAAAAATTTGAAAAATGCAAAACTTATTTTTGACAACCCAAAAGAAATGTATGATCATGTCAATAATATATGGCCAAATATTAACCAATGGTGGAAAAGTGAAGAAATTCAGAACGAAATAGAAAATTTTTTAAGAATTTTTTCAATGCCTGCAGGCAAAAAACCATTAAGCATGATAAAAAAAAGATTAATTGAAAAAATTGCTTAATTTCAATTTTACTACAAATTCTTAAAAATTAAATATAAACAAAATTATAATGAATATTTTTTTAACTGGTGGTTCAGGTTTTGTGGGATCTGAATTTTTAAAATATGTTAAAAAAAAGAAGGTATTTGTTTATTCTTTAGGAGTAACAAAAATTAAAGGTGACAATATTAAAACTTTTAAAGGTAGGCTAAATGGCAAACATGATGAAAAACTCTCAAAATGTGATTGTTTATTACATTTAGCTTCAGCTGGAGTAAATGATAAAAATATTTCTTACAAAAGCCTATATCAAACAAATGTTATAGACTCATTGGAACTATTCAAAAGTGCAGCGAAAAATAATTGTTTGAATTGGGTTGTGGCAGGATCATCTTCTGAATATGGCAAAGTGTCCTTCAAAAAAAGCAAATTAAATAAAAATGATTTACCTCAGCCAATATCCAATTATGCTAAAACAAAATATATATTTAATAAAAAAATCATTTCTTTATCCAAAACTTATAATGCAAAACTACGTATTATGAGATTTTTTCCTTTATATGGTGAGTCTGAAAAAAAACACCGACTGTATTCGACAATAAAAAGATGTAATAAGAATAATCAAAATATCATTTTAATAAATGGTCATCAAAAAAGAGATTATTTAAATGTGAAAGTTGCAGTAAAATCTTTGTTTGAAAGTCTAAATTTTAGTATTAAAAAATTAGATACTTCATTTCAAATTTGGCATATTGCATCTGGAAAAAATTATACAATAAAGCAATTTACTAAAAAAATTTTAAGAAAATTAAAAGGAAAAGTAAAAATTATTTGCAAAACTGAAAATAACTTATTTTTGGATAATCTTCATCATTGTTCAGATTTGAAATCAATTTGGAGTTGTTTGAAAATCAAAAGACGATATAAGAAAAGTCTAAAAATATAATAAACAATGAAATGCTGCAATTGCAAAAAAAATAAATTAAAAAAAATACTAAAATTTGGAAAGCAACCAGTTAGTAGTGTTTTTTTTAAGCAAAAAACTTACAATCTTAAAAAATATTCATTAGATTTATATGAATGTGCCGAATGTAAACTTGTTCAATTTTCAAAATTAGCTCCACTTGGTGAGATGTACGGACAAACTTATGGTTATAGAACATCTTTGAGTAAACTTATGATTAATCATATGCAAAGAAAATTTTTAAATATCAAGAAAAAAGGATATATAAAAAAAAATACCAATATATTAGATATTGGTTCAAATGATGGTACCTTTTTAAATCTTTTTTTAAAGGATAAAATTAAAGCTAATTTTTTTGGCATAGACCCATCATCAAAAAAATTTAGTAAATTTTATAATAAGAAAATTAATTTAATAACTGACTACTTTAGTTCAAATAAAATTGAAACAAATACAGAATATAAAAAAACTAATCAAAGATTTTCTTTAATTACTTCGTTTGCAATGTTTTATGATATTGCAGATCCAAATTTATTCTGTAGAGACATTAATAAAATTCTCGATAAAAATGGTTTATGGGTTCTTGAATTATCATATTTTCCATTATTATTAAAAAATTTAACATATGATCAAATTTGCCATGAACACATCACATATTATACGTTAACAACATTCAAAAATATTATCGCAAAAAATAATTTAAAAATTATAGATTGTAGCTTCAATGAAATTAATGGTGGAAGTATTGAGATTAGTTGTGCCAAAATAAATAGCAAACATAAACCAAAAAATGAAAAGATAAATAAAATACTTTTAGATGAAAAAAGTATTAATCATTATTCCTATAAGAGATTATATAAAAGAATTGAAAATACCAAAAACAATATCATTAATTTTTTAAAATGGGTTGGCAGAGATAATGTGATTGGTTACGGCGCATCTACAAAAGGAAATATAGTTTTAAATCAATGTAATTTAACATCCAAAAATTTGAAATTAATATGTGATGCTAATCCATATAAATATAATAGATATACACCTGGTAGTAATATTAGAATAATTTCAAAAAAAGAAATGAGAAAGATTAAACCAAAATATCTTTTTGTTTTAATATGGTCTTTTCGAAAAGAAGTTATTAAACAAGAAATTGATTATATTAAAAAAGGAGGAAAGTTAGTTTTTCATTTACCAATATTTCACATAGTTGATAAAGAAAATTTCAGAGAATATCTAAATGATGATCTTAAAACTTTTTCTTTCGATTATTAATTATGAAAATTGATAAATGATAAATATAATGAAAAATAAGCTTTATATAAAAGATCTCAAAAAATTTTTTAATAAAAAAAGAATTTTAATAACTGGCCACACTGGCTTTAAAGGGATTTGGCTCTCAGCAATTTTAAAGGATTTTGGTGCTAATATATATGGCTTTTCGTTAAAAGAGCCATCAAAGGTTAAAAATTTAAAACTTTTTAATTTAGATAAACAAATTGATACTTGTTATGGGAATATTACTAATAAAGACCTTTTTTTTAATTATGCTAAAAGTGTTAACCCACATATTTTGTTTCATCTAGCAGCACAACCATTAGTAAAAGAGTCTTATTCAAATCCATATGATACTTTTGAAACTAATGTAATAGGAATGTTAAATGTTCTTGAATATGCAAAATCATCTAAATATCTGAAAAGTGTAGTCTTAATAACTTCAGATAAATGTTACAAAAACAAAGAATTATCCTCAGGCTACAGTGAAGAAAGTGAGCTAGGAGGTGATGACCCTTACAGTGCATCTAAAGCTGCAGCTGAAATTTTATTTTCCTCATATAATAAATCTTTTTTTAAAAAGAAAAAAATTGGTATAGCTACAGCTAGAGCTGGTAATGTAATTGGTGGAGGTGATTGGAATAAAGATAGACTTGTTCCTGATGCTATTAAATCAATCATTAAAAAAAAAGAATTGATTATCCGAAGTCCAGATTCAGTAAGACCTTGGCAGCATGTTTTTGAACCTTTATCTGGTTACATAAAACTTTCTTACTTTCTTTACAATAATAAAAGTAATAAGTTTAATGAACCATGGAATTTTGGTCCAAATCTTGAAAAAAAAGTAACAGTTTTAAATTTAATTAATTCAATTTTTAAATATTTAGATATAAGAAAAAAAATTATCATAAAAAAAAATTATAAAATTAAAGAAACTTTAATTTTAAGATTGAATTGTTCAAAAGCTAAAAAAAAACTAAATTGGCAAAGATCATGGAATACAGCGTTATCTATTAAAAAAACAGCCGAATGGTATAAAACATATTTAGAACAAAAAAATATTTTACAAATTACAAAAAAACAAATTAATGATTTTTTTAAAAAAGGAATATGATATCGGGTGTTAAGATAAATAAAAAAAAACAATTCATTGATGAACGTGGCAAAATAATGCGGATGTTAAGAAATGATGATGAAGAATTTAAAAAATTTGGTGAAATTTATTTTTCATTTATCTATCCGAATGCAATCAAAGCCTGGCACAAACATAAATTAAACACTTTAAATTATGCATCAGTTTTTGGAAAGATTAAATTAGTTCTTTATGATGATAGAAAAGATAGTTCAACTTTTAATCAAATTCAGGAAATATTCTTGTCAGATGAAGATTATTTTACGGTAACTATACCTCCAATGATTTGGAATGGTTTTAAAGCGATACAGGATCAACCAGCAATAATTGCTAATTGTTCTGATTATGTTCATGATGAAAATGAAATTGAAAGAAAAGACTATGATGATACCTCAATAGGTTACGATTGGAAAATCAAATATAAATAATTTATTACGATGAAAGATTCATTAGGAAATATTAAAGTGGTCATACTTGCAGGTGGTTTAGGATCTCGCTTGTCTGAGTTAACAAAAAAGATTCCAAAACCAATGGTTAAAATAGGCAATAAACCATTAATAGAGCACATTATTCAAATTTATATAAAAAATGGATTTACAAATTTCATAATTGCCGGAGGTTATAAATATGAAATTATAAAAAATTATTTCAATAATTATAAAAATACAAATATCAATATCAATGTAATTAATACAGGGATTAATTCTTTAACAGCTACAAGAATTTTTAAGCTTAGAAAATATCTTAATAAGAAAACTTTTATGATAACCTATGGAGATGGAGTTTGTAATATTAACATTAAAACTCTATTAAATTATCACAAAAAAAATAAAAAAATTTTAACTTTAACAGCTGTCCATCCACAAGCTAGATTTGGAGAATTAGAAATAAAAAAAAATTTAGTCCAAAAGTTTAATGAAAAACCCCAATTACAAAAAGGTTGGATTAATGGAGGTTTTTTTGTTGCAGAACCAACAATTTTCAAATTCTTATCTAAAAAAAATCAAATGTTTGAAAGAGAACCAATTACCAAACTTGTAAAAAAAAAAAATTTAGCAGCCTATAAACATGAAAACTTTTGGTTTTGTGTAGATACACTTAGAGACAAAAATGTTTTAGAAAATATCTACAAAAAAAACAAAAAAGTTTGGTAAATTTATCATTATGAATGTGTTAATTACTGGTGGTTCAGGATATCTAGGTAGTATTTTTGCTGAAAAGTTACACTCAGACTTTTCAATAATTTGTGGAAGTCAAAAGAAAATATTATCTAAAAAAAAGATAAAAAAAATTAAATATAAAAAATTAAATTATAAGTCTTTTAATTCACTAAAAAAGAACTTTAAAGGTATTGACGTAGTAATTCATTTAGTAGGAATGAATAAATCAGAGAGTAAAAAAAAAGGATTAAGAAGTTTAATTTTTAAAGAGAAAGTGACTTTAAATATTTTAAAAGCTTGTAAGTTAAATAATGTTAAAAAACTTATTTATATTTCTTCTTCTCAAATTTATAAAAATTTTCAATCATCCAAGATTGATGAAAATTCAGATTTAGATAAAGGAAATTTTTATTCTAAAGGACATATTTTGGCAGAAAAAAAAATTTCTCAAAATACTTTTAATAATTATATCATCATTAGAGCTTCGAATATATTTGGTTACTTAAAATTAAAAAGAAAAGGCGAACAAAAAAAAAATTTAGTACATATGTTTTGTGAAGAAGCATTTAACCGAAAGTTAATAGAAATTCATAACCCAAATGTTATAAAAAATTTTTTGCCAATTTCTGTGTTGATTGATCACATTAAAATTGTTCTAAAAACTAATAAATATGATAATAAGATTATAAATCTGGGTTCAAGAAGTTTGACTTTATACAATCTAGCTTTACAGATTCAAAGAAGATTTAAATTATTAAAAAAAGAAAAAATTAAAATTTTAATAAATCAGAAATTATTTACCAAAAAACCTCAACATAAATTTAAAAGCTTAATTAAGAAAATAATTTATTCTCCCAAATTATTTAATAATGAAATCGATAATATTATTAGGCTGTTATCGCAAAAAAAAATTTAAATAATGCCAAAATTGTCAATTTGTATCCCTACATTCAATAGAATTGAGTGTTTAGATAATTGTTTAAATTCAATATTAATTGCAAAAAAAAAACACAATTTTGATTTTGAAGTCTGTATATCTGACAATTTTTCAGATAAGGATGTAAAAAAAGTAATAGAAAAATATGATTCTTTTTTAAAAATAATTTTTCACAAAAATCCTAGTAATTTAGGTTTGGGTGTAAATATTTTAAAAGCAGTTTCACTTGCCAAAGGTGAATTCGTCTGGATATTAGGAAATGATGATTTACTATTACCTGACACATTCATGCATTTAGAACGAATATTTCAAGATAACACATCTGTTGATTTTTATTATATTAATTCGTATCACATAGACTCTTCGGTTATTTTCAATGGAAAACAACCATATAATACAAAAAATTTACCCATCAATTTAAAAAGGTTTTCAAGTTATCCAAAAAGTTTTAAATCTAATTTTTTTGATTTAGTTAATCATAAAATTTCATTTGATTTTATTTTAGGTATGTTTCTTGTAATATTTAAAAAAAGTTTATGGGATAAAAATTTGTTTAGAATTAACAAGATCAATATAGAAGATAGAAAGATATATTCAACATTTGATAACACAGCACCACATATAATAATTTGGTCGTCAGCATTTAAAAATTCAAAAGCATATTTTCAATCACAACCTTTAAGCGTTAATATGCACGGAGTACGTGAATGGGCAGATATGTATCCATTTGTAGAAAGTATAAGAATTCCCGAAGTTTTGGAATATTACAGAAATGCAGGATTAAAATTGCATAGATATTTGTATTACAAAAATTTTGCCCTAAGAAAATTAATCATAAATTTGATTAAAATTTATTTTTTTAAAGATATAAAAGGCGCTGAATATATCAATGTTAAAAAACATATATTGTCAAATATATTTTATCCAAGCATATATTTTGGATTTTTATACTTCATATTAAGAAAAATATTTAAGATAGTTTTTAAAATGAAAACAAAACAAAATTAATTTTTTTTTAAATTAAATAATAATTTTATTTAAATTATGAAATCTACTCAAAAAAAAAATATAAAAAATCACTTAGTTAGTGTTATTATGAATTGTCATAATGGAGAAAAATATCTTCAGCAGTCATTAAATAGTTTATTAATACAATCGTATAATAATTGGGAATTAATCTTTTACGATAATTGCTCTACAGATAATAGCGCCTTAATTCTGAAAAGATATAGAGACAAAAGAATTAAATATTTTAAGTCCAATAAAAAACTCAATTTAGGATTGGCAAGAAAAAAAGCCTTAGAAAAAGCAAGAGGTAAATTAATAACCTTTTTGGATACAGATGATTTATGGAAAAAAAATAAACTTTATATGCAAACTAAGGTATTTAATAACAACAAAATTGGCTTTTCTATCACTAACTCAACCTTTTTTAATAAATCAAAAAGTAGATATCTCTATTCTTCTAGGATCAATTTTAAAAAGAAGGTTTTTTATAAATTAGTCGAAAATTATTTTATAAGTTTTGATACTGTAATGATCAGGTCATCTTTTCTAAAAAAATTAGATCATATGTTTGATAAGAGATTTAATATTATTCATGATATGGATTTATTAATTAGACTGAGTGACATTTGCGAAATGAATTATTTACCACTTTCATTATCCAAATGGAGAATGAGCGATGAAAGCTTAAGTTACAATAATTTTGAGTTGATAATTAAAGAAAAAAAAATTTTTATAAAAAAATTAGAAAGAATTAAAAAAAATGATTCTAAATTTTATGAAAGTAAATTAAAATATATGGATGTACTTTATAGACAACAAATATTACTATTGTTAACTAAAAAAAAAATATTTAGGGTTTTTAGACTACTAAAAAAACTTAAATTGAACATCAAAAATATTTTTTTGATTATAGTAATCTTTATTCCTTTTAAGAAATTTGTCTTTAAAAATTTTTTTAATTTGAAATATTGATCACATATGAACTTATTATTTTCTCACGGTAGAACTGCTTTTAAATATGGACTGATATATTTAGGTTTAAAAAAAAATGATAAAATAATGTTACCAGAATATATTTGCGATGTTTTGTTAGATCCTTTGGAAGATTTAGGTATAAAACCTATATTTTATCAAATTAATACTGATTTTACAACTAATTGGAGCAGTTTAAAAAAAAAATATCATAGAAGTGTTAAAGCTATAGTTGTTGTAAATTATTTTGGTTTTGAAGAAGAAAAAAAAAAATTCAGCTCATTTTGTAAAAAGAGGAAGATTTTTTTAATTGAAGATAATTGTCATTCATTAAAAATTTTAGAAAAAAAGGACCTTTATTATTCTGACATTGTCTTCTCTTCCATCAGAAAAGTTTTAAAAAAAACATATTCAGGAGGAGTATTAAAAATCAATATTAAACAAAATGATAATTTTAAAACATACTATAAGTTAAAAAAATATAATATCGATTTCAAATTATTCATTAATAATTTTTTAGAAAATAATTTTTTGCTATTAAAAAGATTTTTAAAATACAAATTTTTGAAGATGCCTGACTATTCTCGATTGAACTCTATAAAAAGTGAGAAAATTAAAAAAGATCTTAAGATAGATAATTTTTCAAAAAAAATATTCGAAAAAAAAAAATTTAATCAGATTAAAAAATTAAGATATAAAAATTATTCTCTTTGGAAAAAATTATGTAAAAAAAATAAATTTATGGAATTAATAAACAGAAAAATTAACAAGTCAAATATACCGTGGGTATTTCCTGTCTATGTCAAAAATGAAAAACTTAGAAAAAAATTATTTAAATACGGTTGGAAAAATGGATATTCAATAACTTCTTGGCCAAGCTTACCTGTTAATTTAATTAATAAAAGAAATAAAAAAATTTGGAACAAATTAGTTTGTTTTAATACTGATAGAGCTCCATCTTATAATGATAAAAATTTCAATAATATTATTTAAAAAATCATGGATAATTATAAAATTGAAATTTTTGACTCTTTTTCTGAAAAGTTGGAAATTTGTTGGAAAGAATTTGAAAAAGATTCCTTCCATTATATTTTTCAAACTTTTAAATGGCAAAAATTGTGGTTAGAGAAACAATTAGAATATGAAAAGAAAATTACAAATTGCACAACTCTTGTATATGAAAATAATGAATTAATAATGATAATGCCGTTTAATATAAAAAATTATTTAAATATAAAAATACTTTCCTGGTCTGGCTTCCCTTTTTCTGATTACAACGCTCCGTTAATATCTAAAAAAAAACAATTTAAAAAAGATGATTTTAAAATAATTTGGAATAAAATTCTTAATAAGATAAAGAGTATTGACTGTATTATTTTAGATAATCAACCTGAAAATATAATTGATCAAAAAAATCCTTTTTTCATTTTTTTAAAAAATAAAATTAATAACGTTTTTTTTGGTATTGAATATGATAAAAATTTTAAAATAAAAAAAAAAGAATTAGATAATATTCGATACCAAACGAATAGACTAAATACTCTAGGTAAATTAACTTTTAAGGTCGCAAAAAGTATTGAAGAAAAAAAAAAAATTATAGATTTCATTATCCATAATAAATCTAAGCAATATAAAAATACAAAGGCATGGAATATATTTAAAGAAAAAATATATCTTGATTTTTTTATTTCTTCTAATCTTGTAATCGATCAAAAATCTTATATTACTTATCTAGAATTTGATGGTAAAGTAATAGCAGCACACTCAGGATATACTTATCAAAAAATATCTTATTACCTATTTCCTGTATATGATAATGAATTTAAAAGATACTCTCCTGGAAAAATTTTACTTAAATATATTATTGATGATGCTGAAAACAATTTATTTGATTATTTTGATTTAACTATTGGTTCAGAAAATTATAAAAAAGATTATTCAAATAGAAAATTAAATTCAGCACTATTTTTAAAATCTAAAAGTTTAAAAGGTTTTATTTATATTTTTTTGGTTAAAATAAAACTTATTATAAAAAAAAATTTTAGAAAATAATGATTTTTAATCTAAATCACAACTCAATTAAATTTTTTGAAAAATTAATTTTATTTTTTGTTAACATTTTTAATTTTTTTACTAGTAAAGATCATTTAAGAATTATTGTTTACCATGATATTGAGGATAAAAATTTTAAATTACTTTATAATCAGCTAAAGTATTTAAAAAAAAATTGGAATTTCATTACGCCTGAACAATTTGAAGATCATTTAAAAAGAAAAAGAAGATTAAAAGGCAAGAATTTACTAATAACTTTTGATGATGGTTTTAAATCAAATTATTTTATAGCTCAAAAAATATTAAATAGATTAAATATAAAAGGAATTTTTTTTATTCCCAGTGATTTTGTTAAATTCAAATCAAAAGCAAGAGCATTTAAATTTGCAAAAAAAAATATTTTAGATAATTTTTTTGAAAATAAAAAAGAAAAAACTTACAACATTTCAATTAATAATTTAAAAACA